>Ga0137409_10001908_pt1 | contig 22463 bp, 18 predicted proteins | sample CZODoug1_16funga_FD_122059 | JGI IMG/M metagenome (GOLD analysis project Ga0137409, IMG submission 122059) | Vadose zone soil fungal communities from Angelo Coast Range Reserve, California, USA - CZODoug1_16fungal (Hybrid Assembly) | ecosystem: Environmental > Terrestrial > Soil > Vadose zone...
GCCAATTTAACCGGCGGCAACCGTGTGACCACGGGCAGGCAAGTCCCATATTGTCTGTTTACCGACCCCGAACTTGCCCGTATCGGCCTGAGTGAAACAGAAGCGGAGGCTCAAGGGATAACGTATCGCCTGTTTAAGGTCCCAATGGAAACCAACCTGCGGGCACGCACGCTTTCGGAGACTCGCGGATTTGTGAAGGCCCTCGTGGGGGCTGATAGCGATCGCATCCTCGGTTTCACGGCCTTCGGTGTCGGTGCGGGGGAGACCCTGGCCGCCGTCCAGATTGCGATGATCGGCGGGCTGCCCTACACGGCGCTGCGCGATGCGGTCCTGACTCACCCAACACTTGTCGAAGGTCTCATATCTCTGTTCTCATCCGCGCCGTCAGCGCACAACGTTGTCGAGACAAGAGGAGCCCAGATCTCTGCCGCATGAAGTGAACTGCAACAGCCATGAGAAAAATAGAACTCGTGATCCAGTCATTGCGCAACGTGCGAATAGAAGTCGCATAGTCGAATAAAACTCACCCGCAGTTTTACCGGCAGTTGGCCTTTCCTGCGGTGACTATCAGTGACTTACAGCGCCGGGGAGGAACCTTCTAAGTACTTGCGATCACTGTTAATATCTGAAAAGGCTGGCGTCGGAGGTTCAACTCCGTCCCTGGCCACCACATCCTTACGGACTTGGGCGTCTTCCACCTTCTTCAGCCCAAGGTTCAGCCCAAGATAGATCAGGGGATCGTCTCCGTAAACAGGTGAGCCTTGTCTCCGAGTAAGAGTGCCAAGAACTTGCCCGAGCTGATGGCATTCCTCGCATCGGCACGCGCTGCCTCCATCCACAGTGCAGATTACGCGTGGTTTGTCCAGATGAACATTGAGAAGGCCGCCGAGAAGATGGGAACTCGCATGATCTGCTTCATTGTTGAACGAGCTTTGCACGCCACCAAACGTATACTGGCTGGGTCTTAATAGACCACGCAAACCGCAGGACGCGCTCATTTCCGATCTCCTACCCGCTTGTTCCCCTCAGGAGGGTAACTCAATTCTGCGTTCGAGAATCTCTTGAACATAGATCTGCCGATTTCGGACCGTTTCGGGAAAGCTGTGTCGGTTTTTCGACCACCGCTTTTTTCCGACTGACTCGATACAAGCTGTGGTACATTGCTGGCGAGTGGCGCGACGATCGCCACCGTGATGTCGAAACACTTATACCCTCCCTACGGCCTGTAACCAGATCTCCTAATGAGACGCGCGGCCTACTGGTCCCGTTCACAGCGGTGCCATGGTCGTGTGATCTCAAGACAGCGCAAGAAACCGGTTGAAGGTCCTGCATAGGTGGGCTCCCGTGGCTTCGCAGGGGTATGCATTCGGGTGGCTAATAATAATAGAGGAAGCTGGCAGCCGCGCCCTCGCGTTGTTGCTGGGATTCCGACGATCTCTTGGTGACTCCCGAGGAGTCCCCAGCGCCGAGGTCGGTAGTCATGATTGCAAAGAAAAAGACCGTGCACCTGGCCGCGGAAAAACGGCTTCACTCGCCGAATCCCTGTTGCCTGAAGTATTCGTGAGACCCTCCGAAGGAAACAAGAGGGTGGGAAAGAAGATGGACAACCTTCCGTCCGAAAACCCCGTTATCAGACCCGTCGTTGGGGATTCTGCTTTGAACCTATGCGGCATCGACGCGGTAATTCGTCATGCGAGAGAACTAATTCTCGCGGATCTGCCCAATGACCTCACCAAGTTGGTCTATCTAGCGTCATTGCGAGATTGCAACACAGGCCACTATTTCCATCCCCAAATCTTCCAGCAAAGCGATTTCACCAGCGCCAGTCAAGCACTGCGGTTGTGTCACGAGGAGATCTTTGCTCGTCTGATGGCAACGCCGCTATCCGAGTATGTCACGCAACTCGGGGGCTACATTTGTTATACCCATGCGGACGAGGCCCGTGTAATTGATACGTGGAAGTCCTTGCCAGCCTACAGAGCAACGGTACCGCTAAAGGCCTCGCCCCTGGATGCAGAGTTTTTCTTCGCCAGCGTCGAGGCGGCGCTGATCGTTTTGGATTCCCGGCGCTTGGGGAACTTGTAGTCGCGGCCAAACCTCGCAGAGTCGTGCTTGCTGCTCCTCATCGCCCTGCCAGTGAGTGTATCCTTTGGCGAACCGTAAGATTGGTCACGCGAACGAGAAGAGGTGAGGCGGGAAACAACCACTTCATAACGACTACGGCTTCGGCAGCAAGCAGATTGACCTTCAGTTGAAGAGAGCCAATCGCCAGTTTCTCACCTCTTCTTGCCACATCAAGATCGCCACTCAAAGCTGCTTTTTGGCCTGTTGTGGCAAGCAACGTTGCATGCCTGCTCAGCAATACTAGACACCTCATTGCGAGCCGAAGGCGCTTGCGCTGCAGCGCGCGGAATTCCAACTGCGGAAGCCTCGCGCGCAGGTAACCCTCTTCTTGTGGATCCACCAGCAAGCGAAACACGCATAAAGCAGCCTTGCATTGGTCCATCGTCTGTTGGGGGAACACATCAGGTGTTGATGGAGACGTCGGCCAGACTAGGCGAATCTGTGGGGCGGACAGCGAAAGACAGACAGCCACCACCAGCATCCAGATCATTGCGCCAAGCACTCCTCAGCAGCGCCTATCTTCTTCGGCATCTGTGTCACCGTGTTCGTTCCAGCTATTTCGTTAGTTACTTATATCTACAACAGTGGCAGCACCGCTGAACAATCTTCGCTGGTCGGTCAGCCGACGACTGTCCAAAAGCTATTTTACCAACCACGCGATTGACCTGCCGACTTGGGTGATGGAAAGGGTGAGGCTAAGCAAAGGGTTGACCGGGAGAGACTCTCCCCCGCGTGGTTGCGAGACTAAGAATGGCTTTGGCTGTTATGTCGTCGGCAAACCGACCTGATTTCGTTTTCCCACTCAATCCTTTCATGATCACTATGCTTCCGTTCAAAGCTCTTGGGGACCGGCACAATCAAACTAATAGAGCTTTCTAGTGATTCCGAATAGAGGGGAGACCTTCCAATGTCCTACGAACGCGGCATGGTTCCCATTTCTCGTGAGCGCCTTGTCGACCGACCTGCAACTTGCTACTCCCTGGTGCCAGAGTCAGTCGAGGCGATTCTAGGAAGAATCCAGATTCTTTCCTTTGAAGGTTCCGCGGGAGGACAGCACAACGCCGCCAAACCTTTCCCACTACCTCCTTCGTCTCCAAACGAGAACCGTAAGACAGCTTAAATGCGCGCACGACATTTCACTGATAGAAACATGGGTACCACACGGAGACGCGCAGCGATTGATAAAGAACATCTTGAAAACTCCATCCAAAGGAGAGGTAAGTGCCCGAACAAGTGAACAATACCGCGATCAAAGTAGGAAAGGGAGTAAGAGAGACTGTCAATCAAGACGCCGCCCTGGAACAAGAATTCCGCCTGCCGCGTACACAACTGCTGACGGACATTTCCGATTTCTTAAAACAACTGGAAAACATACGGCTGGTCGGAGACCATCCTTCGCTCGCGGACAGGCGGGGGCTTTTTTCCCGATGGTTGGTCGACGTCGAACCTAACGCCTAATGACAACTGCAAGATTGTTGCGTCCCGTTGTATGAGGGGGGCCGTTCGGACGAACATTCTGCGGTTGCTCCGACAAAACGAATGGTGTGCCAGTTATATCGCCCCCCCATTGACCAACGCACTCGATGCATACACATCAAGCGCGTTCTCAAAAATGCAGGTTTCACGCTAACTCAGCTTTCTGCAAGCACGGCCGATCGATACGACAGATCCTCACCGTACTTCATCCCCCCAACCTTCATTTATAAGCTCGCTACGGGAGTCACTCCATCTGTCTGGCAGATCGCGGCCCTTAGTGTAACGACAAGCCACAGCTTTATTGACTGGATGATCGCGTTCGGCTTCGATCTCGCTCAGATCCCTCGTCTTCAGGTTAGGTTGCATCACGAACGGACCGTTCTTGTCACGCCCGTTGAGACCACCACAAACCGCGTGGGTTCTCGGACAGTCCCAGGCTCCCTCGTCGCCAGAACCGGCAGTCCACTTCAGTCTGCGGCGACAACCCCCAATGGACTCGACCAACCTTATCTCTACGCAAAGATAGGCGCCGCCGATAACCCGACTTTCCCTGAACTGTCTCCTGGCAGCATCGTACGCGTATCCACTCGGAATAAGGGCTTTGCTGGCTTTAGTGCTGATTCAAACAGCGGGCCCATTTATCTCGTCGAACGTGCTGGTGGACTAACTTGTTGCCGAGTGAAGCGACTCGATGACCGGCACATTCTGCTTCTATCGCGCCAGTCCGCGCAATCGACATTTCCACTCAGGCTTGACGAAGAAGCTAGAATTCTGGGAAGAGTGGACACTGAACTCCGCCCGGGCAGAGGCAACCACGTTTCTAACTGCGCCGCCGATTCTGGAATGGCAACATCACTGCTGCGCCGGAACTTACAAACTGTCCCAAAGCTTTGCGCGCTGCTGCGAACCTCTCGCGAACGTTCCGGGTTGACTTTCAGGTCGGCGCACGCTCTCAGTTTCAGCGTCGCCCAGGCACTGCACGACAAACACTATGCAATATCGATTGGCCTTTTGTCCGACTACGAGACGATCGATACTCCGCCCCGGCATACGGCCAAAATCATGACGCTCTGCATCCTTTACGGCATTGACTTCTTTCAATACTTAAATTGCGCCGATATTCAGTATGACGATTCATGGAGGTCACCAATGCCGACTGCAACGTGCACACAGAACGCGAATCCGCCCTTGGCGTGGCCGACTGAACAGAAAGGCCGAACTGACTTCCCTCTCAGCCTGGTTGAGGCACAGAATGAGGTGGCCAAGAGCTTCTCTCCTAGGAAACTCGCGGTGTGAGATGACTCTTGCTGAGCCGAAAACAACGGCGTGTGCTACCTACCTTGCTCAGATACCGGCAAGAATAGGCTGGAATGACGACCAGGCATTCACGACCCTGCCAATAATGGATGCATCCCGCGGCATTCTGAAACGCCGGATCGGTTGCCCGGAGGCAGGATGGGGTACGAGCGTCAATTCAGTGGCTTCCTGCTGGCACCAGCAGCAACCGTACCCTTGCTGGTGCCATATGAAGTAAATGGGCCGCTCACGCAAAGTTTTCCAGGCGAAGACCATGACCACGTTTTGCTCTTTGTCGATTTCTACGACTGAACCCGGGGAAATGACGTCTCCCAGACTGTTGTCCTCGAGGCCAATTAAACCGTAGCGAAACCGTTGCGGGTTCGATCCCTGACGCGCAAGGGTCGGCAGCGATCCCAACTGGACGTGGTCCGGATGCAATAAGGTGGTCTGGTTGGTATTGATCCGCTGATCAAACTGAAGCTGAAAGCGAAAGCCAGCAAACCGCGGATCGAGTGCCGGCAACCCGACGCGCGGAGATTCCTCGGCGACTCCGAAAACCGTGGCCTCTTTTGGGTCGATGCCAAACACCAGCAACAGCTGTTCGTATGGCAACTTCAGGCAGACGGCCAAGCTAAAGATTTTGTAAATGCTGGGGATGGAGCCCGATGCAATGTCAGCCAAGGTTGGATGGGAAACGTAGTAATCCGAGTTTCCCTTCGCATCAGCGATCGAACGACTAAGGCGCTCTACATCGCTGGCTTTGACAAAACGCTCGTCGAGTAGCTGCTTGATCCAAGTTCCCGAGTCCATCTGCACCTCAACCTACGCTCGGTGGTCTGCGGAGCAGGGCTGGCGCGACGCCTCTGTTATGGCCCTTGCAGGCGATTGGAGATAGGATGCACAGCTGACAAAAAAATTCCAATGAAAAGTAGGCAAACAACCCTACATACTTTCTCGGCTCACGCTAGGCGTAACTTACTATTCTTCGCACTGCTTACCCAGGAATCACCTCTGGCACAGGAGCCTGCAAACCGAAAGCGATCCCCCATGGATCTGGACATGGAAGAGCGATAACAGCTACCCAACTATCCGATTCTGGGCTGGGGTGTGCTGGTACCGCGCCAATATCCAATCACAGGTTTGGAGCAGTCGCTCATACCGCTCAAGCGGCATCGGCACGATTATGCCCCATACCGGGAACACCCATTTCAGCAAGAGGTAGGCTTCGGCGACCAGCGCGTTCATTCTGACCCGAAAAGAGAGAAACATGAGCCGGTCAGCTGCATTCACGATTTCGGTATGATCTGCCTGGCGCGCCAGCGTCGCCACTCTCATCAGAAGTGCGGCATTGCCGGCCATTGTGCGCACACACCGAAGGGCCAGCGCTGTGCGCAGCCTCTGGAGCCTCCTAAACTCAACCCTGGGCGTGGATTTGCAAAGATAGGCCGCTTCGCTAGGGTCAACCAGCAGCCGGAAGGCATCCACATTTACTTGGCGACCTCGGACTTCCCACACCTGAAGAGGATCGGCTCCCGCGGTTGAAGTCCTCGTCAGCTGCCACACCAAAATAAGCAGAACTGCGACGGTGCATGCGACGATGATGGTTGCAATCATTTCTTAAGATACTCACTCAGCACTTCGTTCCAGCGCGCGATCTCCGTGTTGGGCAGACTTTCGATCATCACCCTCCTCGGGCGAGAGGGGACAAAATACAGTGCCCAGATCGCGACAGCGACATTGTATGCCGTGGAATTTAATAAGGCCAACGTTTCATTTGTAATTAATTGCAGATGCGCTCGGAGTTCCAGCAGCACCAGGGCCGAAGCAGAGAATACTCCAAAACCTGTGGCAATCCCTACCGCGTAATATTGCCACGTCAGGCCAAGACGGGACATAAGGAGGACTAGAACAATGAGCCAGCATGCCTGCAGGAATCTGACCGAGCGCTCAACGAGGATGATGATCTCGAAGTGGGAATCCCACTGACCCGACCAGCTTGAGGACAGGAACAGTATCAACCCCAGGGCTAGCGCCACAGCCGCAACAATCCAGAAAAACCTGAGGGCAATCCGGCGCAGAAACGAATAGGGCCGTATCAGATGCCAAACGACCTCATATATCACTCCAAGGCTAAGTACAACCACAATCGCTTCAGTAAACCAGTATGTCCGAAAGTACAAGGCGCGATGATTCCGGACCAAGAGGAGAAGGATTTCACGTGCTGGAATCAAAACACTGTAGAAGAAAAAGACAGGAAAGACTTTGACTAGTTTGCGATGGAGCATCACAAGGACGATGGTGCTCTGAATTACGATCGGTGTAATCCAGAGCGCCATCGTGACGTTGGAAGTGTTCATGTGCTGCCCTGCAGACTAACTCGTCCGCTCGGCAACCCGCAAGCATTGGCTTCCGCGTGGGGCCTTTAGAGCGCCTATCCCTTGGCCGGGCACTTGCTAGGTGAACATGTCGGCATGGGTGACCCGCCGTCCGCGAACGACGACGTCGAGACGGCTCCAACCAGCAACAAAGCAGCGATCAGCAAACGCACAATCTTCTTCACGGTGCCTCCTTCAGGTGCGCGGTTCGCACTGGGGCATCTTGACTTGCGCTTTTGATCGAGTGGAAAATGTTCGAAAATCGAGCGATTTTGGAAAGCCGCCGTGAGAAACGAAGGATGTTGAGTTTCGGGCGAGCTGTCGACAGACAGGATGCAATTGTTAAACGGGGGGACCGACCGTTGACATCATCTGTTTACACGCGCTCATGGGCTCCAATTTGTCGCTGAGCAGAAGAGTCTCGTGATTTTCCGCGATAAAGCTTTCGGTACAGTTCGCACCTGTAGATCAGTTCAACATGTTCTCCCTGGTCAACAATCTTGCCTCTGTCCAGCACCACGATTCGGTCCGCACAGGAAATCGCCGAGGGCTTATAAAGGCTGGCGGCGGCGGTTGAATTCCGTCCCTGGCCACCATCATTCTAAAGAACTTGAATCAAACCGGCGATTTTCCCTCCGCTTTTGTCCGGGTTTTCAATTCGGTCTCGGCCACCATGAATGTAAACAACCCAATGCGAACCGCTTCTATCTTTCTCAGTCTTTCTCAGTCCGAGCGGGAACCCAGCCAGTTCACCCGGCCGATTGCTTGGCCTGCGGGCGGTACAAATAGCGAGAGCGGGATGCTCTGGGCCATTGCGGCATAGCCGGCGGGCGACGGATGAAGATGATCGCCAGAATCAAAGGCGGGGAGCAGGCGCTCAGGATGCGCTGGATCGCGGGTGATCTGGTCGAAATCGATCACCGCATCGAAGTGTCCGTGAGTTCGGATCCATTCATTGATGGCCTGCCGATCTGCCTCGCTGGCTGGACCGGGATGATAGTAGTCTGATCTGGCGAAGGGCATTATGGTCGCGCCGAGGACCTTGATGTTGTGAGTGTGAGCGCGCGTGATCATTTGTTGATACGCGCCGATGATTCGGTGAACGAGCGCATCATGCTCCGCGCGCGGGACCTCGCCATCCCGCGCGAGCATGCCAATATCGTTAATTCCTTCAAGAATGATGAGGTAGCGGACCCCTGGCTGGGCAATCACATCATGGTCGAAGCGGGCCAATGCATTCGGTCCCAAGCCATCAGTAAGCAGACGGTTCCCTCCGATTCCCTGATTGAGAACGGCTAGGGTGCGCGTGATAGGTTCTGATTGCAGGCGCTGTGCCAGAACGTCAGTCCACCGATCGTTACCGTTAGTTGTGGTGCCGCGCCCATCAGTGATCGAGTCACCAAGGATTACGACAGCACTCGCATGGGGCGGAGCGGCAACATCAATTCCAGCAATGAAGTACCAGTGTTCAAATATCTTGGCGCGAAGTTCAAGTGTGGAAACCAAATCTCCGTGCGTGAGGTATGAAGTAGTGCGCGAACCTGGATGGCCGGTTTGTTCCTCAGGCGACACATCGAAGTGGAGCGTGATCGCCAGATCGGAGAGCGTATTTGTCGTAAACGAGATTGGGTCAGAAATGTAGTCGGCGTGCGGAGGAATTGTGACATCCCGCAAGCCAGAGAACGTGACGGGTTTGTCAGTCCCTGGCACGATCTTGTCGGAATCAGGAGAGTGTGGTCTGGCGATGTGCACAGCTGTAAGATGCAGTGGGGCAGTTCCAAAACGATTCGAAAGCCGCAGCCGAATTTCGCTCCCGCCGAGAGACAAATGCACGATCTGGCGCAGTGTGGCATCGCGGAGGTCGTCTGCACTTAGCGCATTGCGCGGCTCAACCAGTTGTTGAGACGCAGCCCAGGAGCCAACCCAGTGGACTTCGGCCGCACTGCCATCGCCGCAATATGCTGCGGTGGTGAGCCAGAGAAGAGCGGGAAATACCAACATCGGACCGATGCGGAAGATGCAGAAAAAACGTGTGGTGGAAAAGGCCGCCCGAACGTTCGAATTGAGGCTCATGCAAACAGTAATACTCAGACCACTCTCCCTTTCAGGGCTGGGGCTTCCCTTCCGGAGTGATGCAGTACAGCCGCGCACGGTATATATGCTGCCGGTGCGGGTCAAGCATCAACTGCCGGCCCTGGTTGGTTTGATCACCATTGAGGCGCCTCTCCGTGGTCCATCGTCCAGATGCCCGAGAGACTTGCTCAACGCTTTCAATGCCGGCAATCCCCGTGCCAACGTCGGGATCACGAGCAAAACTCACAGTCAGACCGCTACCGATAATATAGAACTCGCCCGGGGACGTCTCCAGGATCAGCATGGCGCCATCGTCAGCAATGATGGTCCTCGCCGGCCAGGATCGCGAGAGCGTGGCTTCGAACAGATATCCTCCCAATGCAACTGTTTGTGTAGGTCGCGGGCTGGTCGTGTGCAAGACCAAGGCGCGCGTCAATCCGGCCGCCTGGGCTGGCGGCAAGATATCTCGCACACTGTCCAGCAACTCGTAAACCTGCATCATCTCTGGTTTCGGGGCGTCGTCCTTTGCTGGCAGTATTAAACCGTCAATCGCGAATGGGCTAAAGCCGAAGGCGCGCGCTTGGCCGTAGGCGTAGAGCGCATTGTAGGGAGCGCTTTCCATCCGCGCCTCCGGGATGAAGATTGCATTGCCGGGAATCTCATACCGCTGTATCCAATAATCGAAATTGGGCCAGTAGATGTCGGGTGAGTAGAAATCGATGCTAGGCGCAGCGGCGTGCCAAACCTCCAAATAATACGGATGTGGCCCTCCGCTCGGATACTCGCCGGCTCTCTCCTGTGGCGCGGGCAGCTGCGCATTGACGTACATCGGCAGCGCATATTCACTCTTGCCGGCGTGAGTGACGGCCTCGATGTAACTTGCATAATTCCACGCCATGAAGACTTCGTCCGCCGCATCTCCGAACACCTCGCTCCAAGTGTGACCTTGCTCGTTGAAGTGCGTCGCCAGTTCCGGCAAGAACTGAAGACGCTTTGATGCCAGAGTGTGGATCAGCGGGTCGGGTACGGGTCCGCGAAATATTCGATTGGCCTCTGCGGAGCGGTCCCGCCCCTGCCCGAGATAACCAACTTCGTTCTCGACCTGCACCATCAGTACAGTCTGTTGATCGGACTCCTTCTCGCGAATGTGACGCATCAATGCTGCGAATGCGCGACTGTCGCATCTCCGGCTTTCCGACGATAGAGTAGAGAGAATCTCCAGCGGCCGTCCATCGGCGGACTCGGCTCGCGGGAATCGCTTCGGATCCGATTTCACCCATGCAGGGGCGTAGTTGGAAAAGGCGTTCTTCCAGCTTCCAAACCAGAGGAGCACTAAATGCATGTTGTGTCCTCGGGCGGTTTCTACCCAGTGATCCAGGACGCTGAAATCAAGGCTGCCTTCTTTCGGCTCGATCTGTTCCCAAGCGACCGGCATCAGGATCGTATTAAGGTGCATGGCCGCAACTTTGGGCACAATCAGGTCTGCCTCTGCAGCCGTTCCTGCTGAAGAATTGCCCAGTTCACCTCCTAAAATCAGCAATGGTTGGCCGTTTACGATAAGCTGCCCCGTTCCATTCTCCATTTTGATGTGCGGCAATTCGGCGGCGCGGAGGGCAAGAGTGCCAATACAAAAACCAGCAGTGCTAAGAAAGATGGCGCGTAAGGCGACCTTCACGGATCCTCCAATCGGAGACTATCGCAACAAAGATTGACGAGAATACGCTCCCGCAAGAGTGAGCAACATCACTTCGCCCAGCACAACCAAGTCGCAGCGGCATTCTTCTTTCGACTTAATCGTTAACGGGGCATGGGGCGTTTTTCAATATGAGAATCAGGTGCCTGCGATCGGCTGCAGGCGCGGAGTCAAGCTGTGAATCACCAACAGTGCCACCAGATAAATGAAACCGGCAATGAAAAAGATAGGGACATAGCTGTGTGTCAGTTGCAGTAAGAAACCTGTGAACGTTGCAATGAGCGCGCCTCCGATCGCGCCCCCAAAACTTCCGATACCCACAACGGAGGCAACCGCATTCTTGGGAAAAAGATCGGAGACCAGGGTGAACAGATTGGCAGACCACCCCTGGTGGGCCGCAACTGCCATGCTGATCACGATGACGGCACCCCAGAGGCTGTGAATTTTTGCGGCGAGCACAACCGGAATGATGACTACGGCGCAAATCAGCATTGCCGTTTTGCGAGCACGATTCAGGGGCCAGCCGGCTTTCAAGAAGCGTGCAGGCAACCAGCCTCCGAAGATGCTTCCAACCGTCGCGCAATTGTAGATAATCACTAGCGGCAACCCCAATCCCATCAGAGAAACACCGTGAACGGTGGAAAAGAATTTAGGTAACCAGAAAAGGAAAAACCACCAGATGGGGTCGGTTAGGAATTTGCCGAGCAAGAAAGCCCAGGTTTGCCGGTGAACCAGCAAGTTGGACCACGTCAGCTGCGCACCAACTTCGGTGGGATCGCTGAGAATGTAGGTCAATTCGGTAGGCGAAAGGCGAGCGTCCTCCTGCGGTTTTTTATAAAGCGCAAGCCAGCAGATGATCCAGACTGCGCTGAAGGCTCCGGTGAACAGAAACGCAAACTGCCATCCCCACCGGAGAGCGATCCAGGGTACGGCGAGCGGAGCGATCGTGGCGCCCGCATTCGTGCCGGAGTTGAATATGCCGGTAGCCAAGGCGCGTTCTTTTTTGGGGAACCATTCAGCAACAGTCTTGATCGCGGCGGGAAAATTGCCAGACTCGCCCAAGCCGAGAGCGAAACGCACAATTCCGAAACCGAGCGTACTACGGACAAGGGAGTGCGCGATGGCGGCCAGGCTCCAGATTGCGATGGCGGTGGAATACCCTGTGCGGGTACCGATACGATCGATAAATCTTCCCATGAGCAGAAGGCCGATCGCGTATGCAATCAAGAAGGCCGTGCCGATATAGGCATACTGCTTTTCGTCCCAGCCGATCTTCACTTGCAACAACGGTGCCAGCAATCCGAGCACTTGGCGGTCGGTGTAGTTGATGGTCGTCGCGAAAAACAGAAGGGCGCAAATGAGCCAACGGCGTCGGCCGATGCGTGGTTGAAGGTATGCACCTTGCACGTTTTGGATGGAGACAGAAACGGTGGTCTCTCCGGACTAGCGGTCGAACAAAAAACTACTCGATGGCTAAAGCTGCCATTCATTGTTGCCGTTCACATGCACCTCTGAATTGCGCCCTTTCAAAACCGGCTTGGGGCCCGCGACATCGGTCATTGATTCATGCCGCTGGCCAGAATCCCTCCGTCGACCGCCAGCACGTGACCCGTAACAAAACTCGCAGCCTCGGATGCTAGGAACACCGCCGCACCGACAAGTTCTTCGACCTGGCCGAAACGGCCCATCGGCGTTCGCATCAGAAACTCCTGCCCGCGCGGAGTCCCGTCGAGCAGAGCGCGGTTCAGGTCCGTGCGAAATACTCCAGGGGCGATGGCATTGACGCAGACGCCATGTTTGGCCCACTCGACGGCCAGAGTCTTGGTTAAGGACACGACCGCCGATTTGCTGGCGCCATAGGCGGCGACTTCGTAAATCCCAGTGAACGATGAGAGCGAGGCAATGTTGATGATGCGTCCGTAACGGCGCTCGATCATCCGGCGCCCAAAAATCTGGCAGGAGTGGAGTGTCCCGGTCAGGTTGGTCTCCAATACACGGTTCCAATCGCTCTCTTTGACCTCCAGCGTGGGCGCTTTCTGGGTTATCCCGGCGCAATTTACGAGAATGTCGACGGCATCAAACTCCTTTGCCACCCGGTCGCGGAACTCTTCCACGCTGGCGCGATCCGTGACGTCGCAAACGGCCGCAACGGAGCGACGCCCGAGGGCCCGAATTTCGGTGGCGGCACGCTCGACGAGGTCCAGACGTCGTCCTGTGGGAATGACGTCGGCACCGGCTTCGGCAAGTCCAGTCGCGAGGGCCAATCCGATTCCCGACGTTCCACCCATGACGACCGCAGTTCGCGAAGCCAGATTGAGAGTTGACTTTGCCATGAATGTACGAATCCTTGCGTAATCAGCCGCGATCGGTGCGCTGAGATGAGACTGCCTCCGACGCGGATCCGATCGAGTTCCTGGTGATCGGAAGATCCAGGTATTTTCGAGCGTTCTCAAAACAAAGATTGCGCACCATACCGCCAAGCAAGGCCTCATCGCTAGGCAGCTCGCCATTCTCCATGTCTTGCCCAATGAGATTGCACAGGACACGGCGAAAGTATTCGTGACGCGGAAACGACATGAAAGAACGGGAATCCGTGACCATGCCTATGAAGCGGGCGAGCAAACCCGTATTGGATAACGCATTCAGCTGCGATTCGATACCTTCTTTCTGATCGAGAAACCACCAGGCGCTGCCGAACTGAATTTTTCCAGCGAGTGAGCGATCCTGAAAATTGCCGATGGCGGTCGCGAGGGCATAGTTATCGGCGGGATTCACGTTATAGACAATCGTTTTCGGCAGGACGTGATCACGATCGAGTGCATCAAGATAGGAACAGAGACGGGCCGCCTGACTGTGATCTCCGATGGTATCGAAGCCGGTATCGGGACCAAATTCCGCCACCGCGCGTGTATTCACGGCGCGCATGGCTCCGAGATGAAGCTGTTTGGTCCACCCTTTTTCCGCGTCCAGGCGCCCAAAAAAGAGCATCATGAAGGACGCAAATCGATCTTGCTCGTCAGGACACGCAGCGATGCCATCGCGAGCATGGGAGAAGATCGCCGCAGCCTCAGATTCCTTGCATGCGGTAGCGTAGCAGTATGGCAAGCCATGATCGGATAGTCTCGCGCCATTTGCGTGAAAATAGTCGTGACGCCGCTTGATCGCATTCAGAAAACTGGCAAAGCTTCCGATTTCGCAGTTGCACACCTCTTCGAGCCGTCGAACCCAGAAATTGAAAGCCTCTGGGGCGTGAACAAAGAGAGCCTTGTCAGGACGGAACGTCGGATAAACGCCGCAGTCTGCGTTGGCAACCGCCAGTGCACGATGCTGAGCCAAGTCATCACAGGGATCGTCGCTGGTACAGAGTGCCTGGACCTTGAATTTCTTCAGAATTCCCTGCGCTGAGAATTCCGGCTGGGGCAACTGCGAATTTGCGCAGTCCCAGACCCACTCGGCGCTGGTTTCATCCAACAGCTTGCGAATTCCGAAGTATCTCTTCAACTCGAGGTGAGTCCAGTGATAGAGAGGATTGCGGAGCGTGAACGGAACAGTACGGGCCCAAGCGAGAAACTTTTCATAGGGAGCCGCATCGCCCGTGCAGAATCGCTCAGGGATGCCGTTGGCACGCATGGCGCGCCACTTGTAATGATCGCCCTCAAGCCACAGTTCAAACAGGTTGTTGAAGGAGCGAGGGAGTGCAATGTCCGCGGCTGGCAGGTGCGAATGGTAGTCCAGAATCGGTTCCCCCGCCGCATAGCCGTGGTAGAGCCGGCGCGCGCTCTCGGAATGCAACAGGAAATCTTCGTGGATGAAGTCCATCAGTTGATCCAGTTCCCCGGGGCGGTAAATACCGAGAAGGCGAGAACTAGGCGCCACGAGTTTTTGACTTCCACTCTGTCCCCCATTCTCCAGGTTGGTTGCAGGCTGGACCTGCAACGATGGCAGGGCAGAGGCCATTCTCAGCGGACCCCCGCGAGTATGTCAATTGTGAGCTGATCGAGCTTCTCGTAGGGCAAGCGCTTCTTCATGATTGCGTCTTTGTCAAACTGATGTGCGAGCAACGCCCCGGCGCCCCGCCTGGAAAAGCGACCAACATTCGGAACGCCCTTCGGGCCTCTGGAGAGTTCTTTCAGTATCGCCTGAATCTCTTTGTCGGCATTCCAGCGCGCCGCTTTTTCTTTGAGGATGAGGTAGGTGCGCATGCACCCACGCGCGAAATCCTTTACTCCTTCGTAATCTTCGGTGCGGTAGGCGTGCGCGTCGAAATGCCGCGGCCCCTGATATCCAACATCTTCCAGGAACTTCACCAGCCAGAATGCGGACTTCAAGTTGGCGGAGCCGAAGCGGAGGTCCTGATCATAGCGGCCTGGCATCTGATCGTTCAGATCGATGTGAAAAAGCTTGCCGGCTTCCCATGCCTGGGCGACTCCATGCATGAAATTGAGGCCGGCCATCTGTTCGTGGGCGACCTCGGGGTTCACGCCAACCATCTCCGGATGAGCCAGTGTGCTGATGAAGCCAAGGTAGTGACCGGTGGTGGCCATGTAGATATCGGCGCGCGGCTCATTGGGCTTGGCTTCGAGCGCAAACTTGTATCCGTAGCCACGATCGAGGCTGTATTCACACAAATAGTCGACTGCCTCGCGCAGACGCTTGACCGCCTCGTCGGCGCGGCGGCACGCGTCGGTCTCTGTCCCCTCACGTCCGCCCCACAACACAAAAATCTTGGCGCCCAGTTCGGCGCCGAGGTCCATTGCGCGCATGGTTTTCTGCACGGCATAGGCACGCACTTCGGGATCGTTCGCCGTGAACGCTCCGTCGCGAAACACAGGATGAAAGAACAGGGAGACGGTCGCCATCGGAACCACAATGCCGTGCTTCTCACATGCGTTCTTGAACTTGCGCACAATGCGATCGCGCTCCGCCGGAGGCGCGTCGATCGGCACCAGGTCGTTATCGTGGAGGTTGACGCCCCATGCGCCAACTTCGGCAAGCATCGCGACGTTGTCGACGGGAGAAAGCGTGGGGCGAACCGCGTCTCCGAAAGGATCGCGACCGCGGTTGGCGAGTGTCCAGAGGCCAAAGGAAAATTTATGTTCAGGTTTTGGTTGATAGGAGTTGGTCATCTAGGAGTCCTGGATGTGAGATGGATTGTAGAACCAGCATACAATTCTGTCGAAAACATGCGGGCGCACTCCTGCCTTTATAAACCCAATCACGTACGACACGCGTACTTCAATCTAACGGCGGATGTCCATGCTTGCTCCCACGCGACGTAGACGTCCACGAACGGATACAAGGGTCAGTGAGACGGCTCCCTGCATATGAGTACCGCGCGGCGAAAACACGTGTGGGCGCGCCATGTTCGACGCGCCCGAGTGTTCGAGAATCGATCAGAACGTCAGGCGCGCCGCCAGCCACATGCTTCGGCTGCCGGGGTCCGGACCGAAGAAGCCGCCTGGTGACAGAGTGCCGGTAATCCTGCCGAAGTTGTTGGCCGTGGTGCACAACGCTGCGCTGCCCGGAACCATACCCTCGTGCAAATTATCGCCCGAGCATCCGACGTTCGGGTTAGCGAAGTGGGGTGTGTTGGTCAGGCTGAAGGCGTCGGCTCGCACCTGCAACGTGAACCGCTCTGTCAGTTTGAAGTTACGGGCGACGCTCAGATCCACCTGAAAATATCCAGGACCGCGGAACTGATTGCGATTCGTGTTGCCGTAGTGCTCGGGATTAAGCACGGTACACTTACCTGCGGTAACGTCGGCAGGAGTGCAGACCCACGGCATGGCGAACGCGCTCGGGTCAAAGTAGGAGCAGCTAAGGTCGCCTTGTGCGCAGGCCTGGCCCGTGCGTGCCGGCTTGCCATTGGTAATGTGGAACTTGCCCACGAGATCCGCTGTCTGTGGCGAATTGATCGCATTCAAATTGCTGCCGCTCGCGGTCACCGTGATCGGCAGTCCGGTGAGGTAACTGATTACAGGACTAACCTGCCAGCCACCGAGGAGGTGATTGGCCACACCGCTCTGCGCCCACGGCTGTCCCTTGCCGAAGGGCAGTTGGAATATGCCGTAAATCTTGATGTTGTGGGTCCGGTCAAAATCGGCCGCGGCGCGGTTCTTTTCCCAAAACGTTGGGTAGGGGAACTTCAAAGCGCCAAGGTCCTCGTTTCCCTGGTAGTCGGTCGCCTTTGACCACGTCCAGACGAAGCCGGCTGTGGATCCCTGTTTAAACCGGCGCGTGACCTTAGTCTGCAACGAATCGTAGTAGTTGTTCTTAAACGGTGTTAACGCGTTGATGTTGCCGGTATAGTTGCAGGGCGAGCAGACACCTTTCTCTGTCAGGTCCGCGTTGATGAGCGTTCCCGCAAAGCCGCCTCCCGGGGCCGCGACGTTAGTGTTCATGTTCACCAATGGCCGGATGCTGCGCGCCCCGACGTAGCCCGTTTCAAGTACGAAGCCCTTCAACTCCTGTTGGATCATCAGGTTGAACGAGTTGATGTATCCGCGGCGGAACGGGTTCCTGGTTGTAGTCGTGCTGATGGTCTGGGGTAGAGGGATTACACCGGTGCTCAGGTCTGGGAGCGGTACCAGCTTGATGCCAGTGTCGACAGTGTAGCTTCCTCCACCCAACCCAGTGCCGTTCTGGCCCGTCAGGCTTGCCGCGGGAATGAAGTTCGCGGCGTTTGACGGCACGTTAGTAATCAGGAGCACGGCCGGATACGCGTTGCGGAAGTAACGCCAGTTGTTGGGGTCGGCGCTCTGGCCGTAACCTGCGCGAATCACTGTCGAAGATGTAAGACGATACGCGGCACCCAATCGCGGCAGGAACTGTCCGTGTCCCACGTCAATACCATCGTCGCGTGGGATATTGCCGTACCCACCGATCAGAACGTTACCCGTGTTGAGATCAAAGTAGCGAAGGCCCTTGCCATTATCGCTGTATCCGAATGGGTACAACTCCCAACGTACCCCCAGAGTTACCGTCAGCTTGGGAGTCACCTGCCATTGGTCGCGCGCGTACCACGCCCACTGCGACCATCGCAGCGCAGTCGGGTTGAAGAGCGCGATTGCTTTACCGGTCTGACTGGGCAGACCTAGCAGGAAATCAGCCCAGGAGTTGAACCAGGTCGGGGGTTGGACTCCTCCCTTGTCAGAAGTGACGGTGCCGTTGAACTGGAACGCGCCGCGGGGCTGCTGGAACGTGCCGCCCTGCGGCTGGAAGTGGTTGATCTGCGCATGGTTCCACTCGATGCCGACGCGCAGCGCGTGCTTTCCCCTGATCCAGTTTAGGTTCGCGCCGCTGACGACTTGGTTGTCGCGGAACAGGAACGGGTTGGCGGGCTGGGCATTGCCCATGCTAAAGCCGAGTTGTGAGGATTGGCCCGGGTTTAAGCCTATCTGGAACCCGGGAAACCCGTTGTAGAGGCCGGAATCGCCGCCAGGTGCACCCGCGCCATTCGTGCCAGGGATATTCAGTTCGTCAAGGCCCCTGGGCGAGCCGAGATCAAACGTTGACCCCAATCGTTGCCGAGTGAAACCGAAGTTCCAGTCCAGCAGCAGCGAGGGTGTGAACGCGTAGGTCGCGCCCAGACCGACACTCTGAATCTTGCCGGGAGCGTCGCCAAGTTGTCCGCCACCGGTTGCGTTACCCACTGCGTCGCCCAGCAGAGGTGGATCGAACACAAACGTTTTCGAGAAGCTATAGCGTGCGAAGATCATCGACTTTTGGCTGGGAACGTAGTTGACCTTGAAGTCGGCCGTGTCGCGGTTAAAAAGTGCGGTTCCGCTGCCGACGAAGTTGTTCAAACCGTTATCCGTCGGGAAAATGTCCGACAGCTTCGGCTGTAACAAGTTGACCATCGCCGCCGCGGCAGCATCGAACCGGTCCGTGCAGATGACATTCAGCACGCCATCGCAGGAGACCTGCTGCTTGCCCGCTCCGGTCGCGTCACCCGTCGCAGGATCGTAGATGATCGGGTTTCCGGGCAGATTGCGGAAGTCCCCTTGCGCCATCTCGGAGGTCGGCAATGTTTGGGTCTGGGGGCCGGCCAGTCCCCGCTGCGTGGTACGCTCGTAATCCGCGAAGAAGAACAGCTTGTTCTTCAGGATCGGGCCGCCGAAAGTACCGCCAAACTGGTTCTGGTTGTTCCTGTTCTTTTTCGGAAAAATTGTGGTATCGGTCTGGAAGTAGTTGCGCGCTCTGAAATTCTGATCCGTATGGAACCAGTGGCCGCTGCCGTGGAACTGGTTCGTGCCAGACTTGATCTGGACGTTGACGGCGGCTCCGCCGGCCATGCCCTGCTCGGCGTCGAACGAGTTAGTCGTGACATTCACAGTCTCAATCGCGTCGGCCGGTGGGACATAGGCGACGTTGGCGGGCAGCCAGGCATACTGGTCCTGAGCGCCGTCAATTCGAGTATTGTTCGTCTGATTCGACTGCCCGTTCACGTTAGCATTGATCGCCCGCTGTGGATTGCCGGCAAGCGAGTTGGTCTCCGCGGTCAGTCCGACGCCCGGGATGAGACGCAGCAGCGACTGGAAATTTCGTCCTTGGGACCCCGCGTCCGGCAGACTCTCGATCTGTTGCGCGCTGAGATCGGTATGCACGTCCGCTTTGTCAGTCTGCAGGAGCGGCGCTTCCGTCGTAACGGTCACGGTTTCCTTCTGCGCGCCCACAGCGAGTTGTGCATCGACGCGCGCCACGGAATTGACCACGACCACGACCTTCTCGCGAGCGAATTGTTTGAAACCCGAAGACGAGACGGTGATCGTGTACGTCCCGGGCGACAGGGCGACGAAACGGTAGATGCCGTCCTCCGTGTTGGTCTTCTGCACCGCGCCGGTATTGACGTTAAGAGCTTCCACATCTGCGCCGTTAACGACAGCGCCGTTGGGGTCCGTCACGTTGCCTGTCAGGGATCCGTATAGAACTTGTGCGTGCGCGACAGACGAGGCAAGGAAGGAGATGAGGAGCAGGGAGATACCGCACATTAGTTTGATACAACAACAAAATCTGGCTGCCGGGGTTGTGTTTTGTTTCGACATGGAGAACCTCCGCCCGAGTCGTCGGGGACTGGATTACTGGATCAGACTGACGAACCAAAAAATCAATGTGCTACTGGAACGCGGCTGCACGCTTACGTCCAGCAGGTCGTTTTTGCCCTACGATGCGCGCGGACGGTCCAAACTGTTTCTGGAGCACCAATGCCACTGCTCCCCGCAGGCGAGCCATACTCGGCTCTACGTCGGCGGGCCGAACCCGTGGCGGCGTCCCCGCCAGCACGCCCGCCGCCACTTCCGCTTCGATGATTGGACCGAGCCGCGGCCACTGTTGGGCAAACTCGCCGACAACGACAATTTCCTCTGGAGCCAACCCTGCAACGATCATTCGCATGCCTCTGCCAATCGCGTGGGCCATCTTCTCCAGCGCTCGCACCGCTAAGGTGTCGCCGCCTTCCGCCAGCGCCAGCAGATCGTGGAACGTGGGACCGTTGGCCGACGGGCTCGACTCGCTGTAGTAGCGCAAGGCCGCCCGATTTGAGCCATAGACTTCCCAGCAGCCCTTGCCTCCACAAGTGCACGGCAGTCCGACCGGGTCCAGCGGGACGTGTCCGAATTCACCGGTCATGCCGTGCCTGCCCCGGGCCAGTTGACCGTTCATGAAAATGCCTGTACCCAAACCCTCGGAAATCGTGACCACCACAAGATCGCGAACCTTCTCCAGGTGCCCGAACCACGCCTCGGCCAGAACGCAAGCATTGGCCGCATTCTCCAGTTCCACGCGCATGCCGGTGGCTAGCTCGAGCGGTCCCTTCAAATCGAAGTCCCGCCACTTCAGGTTGGGGGCAAAAACGATCTTTCGCGTTGTGGGGTCGAACCGGCCGGATACGCTGATTCCGATTCCTTCAAAAATTAGGTCGGAATGCACTTGGGTCAAATGCCGGATTCTTCGTGTCAGGTCCGCGATGGCATTGCGCGGATCTGAGGGGGTCGGGACGGCCGCGTGTGACAAGAAGCGCCCATTCACGTCAGCGACCGCGAGAGTGATCTCTGTTGGTCGGACATCTGCTACCAAAATCGCGCGTCGATCGTTCAATCGCAGGAACGTGGGCCGCCGCCCACGAGGCAGTCGGCCAGTTGGGCCATATACGACCCACTTTTCGCGAATCAGCTGTTCCGTAATCAGCGAGACCGTGCTCCGCTGCAGGCCAGAAACACGCGCTAAGTCCGCGCGCGAGATCGGTTGCCGTCTCCGGATCAGATTCAGCACCACGCCGCGGTTAATGTCGCGTGCGGTTTCGCTCGATGCGACTTGCGTGTTGGTGAAATCAATTTGCCGCATTTCGGTGGCGTGTCGGACTACACTCTAAAGATCCCCAGCTATAAACAAAAACACGTTTGCACGAAAAGCGCATTTTCGTGTCAAGCTTAAGTTTGCGGCACGAACTATATGCAACCTCACATTCCTTGTCAAGTGCCAATGCGATTCTTTTCTCGTCTCCGCCGCCCAATTCCAAATTTTGTTTCGGAACATCCAATCATTAATTTGCATTCCAACACAGAACGCACCTAGGATCGCGTCATGAGAATTGTTGATGCCAAAGTGATCGTCTGTTGCCCTGGACGAAACTTTGTGACTCTAAAACTGATGACTGAAGACGGGGCTTACGGTCTCGGCGATGCGACGTTGAATGGCCGCGAACTGGCGGTGGCGGCCTACCTCAACGAACACGTCCTGCCTCTTCTCATCGGTCGCGACGCCCGCCGCATCGAGGACACATGGCAGTACCTATATAAGGGGGCTTACTGGCGTCGTGGACCGGTAACCATGAGCGCGATCGCGGCGGTTGACACCGCTTTGTGGGACTTAAAAGCTAAGGTCCTTGGCGTCCCACTCTATCAACTGTTGGGTGGCGCGTCTCGCGAATCGGTCCTCGTCTATGGTCACGCCAGCGGTGCAGATTTGGACGATACCGTGCGCGCGGTAGCCCACTACATCGAACTTGGATACAAGGCGATTCGGGCACAATCTGGAATTTCTGGGTTGTCTGGTACCTACGGAGTAGGTCGAGGAGGAATGTACTATGAACCGGCGGAAAGAGATGCACCGCCCGAGAATCGTTGGTCCTCCGAACACTATCTGAATTTTGTGCCGCAGCTATTCTCCCGACTGCGCAAGGAATTTGGACCCGAGATCCATCTGCTCCACGATGCACATCACCGCCTCACACCGATAGAAGCCGCACGCCTAGGCAAAGAACTCGAACCCTATCATCTTTTCTGGCTAGAAGATCCCACTCCTGCCGAGTTACAGGAGAGCTTTCGGCTGATCCGGCGGCACACTACTACTCCGCTGGCCGTTGGTGAGGTATTCAATACGATTTTCGATTGCCAGCAGCTGATCCAAGAGCAGTTGATTGACTA
>Ga0137409_10001909_pt1 | contig 22443 bp, 22 predicted proteins | sample CZODoug1_16funga_FD_122059 | JGI IMG/M metagenome (GOLD analysis project Ga0137409, IMG submission 122059) | Vadose zone soil fungal communities from Angelo Coast Range Reserve, California, USA - CZODoug1_16fungal (Hybrid Assembly) | ecosystem: Environmental > Terrestrial > Soil > Vadose zone...
CTCCCCGACACCATCGCGCGCCTCATCGGGCAGAAGCTCTCCGAGGCCTGGGGCCAGCAGTTCGTGGTGGAGAACAAGCCCGGGGCGAACGGCATCCTCGGCGCGGAGCTCGTCGCCAAGGCGGCGCCGGACGGGTACACGCTGCTGATGACCGACAACTCGACCCACGCGATCCTGCCATTCCTGTTCGCCAAGCTTCCCTACGACGCCGACCGCGATCTCATCCCGGTGTCGCTCACGGCGCGCGCGCCCCTGTTCCTCGCCGTGCACTCCTCGGTCAAGGCCGATTCCTTCCCGGAGCTGATCGCGCTGATCAGGGCCGCTCCGGGCAAGTACAGCTACGGCTCATCGGGAATCGGCAGCACGCACCACCTGTGCATGGCCTACCTGGCGGCGTCGCTGAACCTCGAAATGGTCCATGTGCCTTACAAGGGCACGGGGCAGAGCGTGCCGGCGCTGGTGGGAGGGCAGGTGCCCATGGTGTTCTCCGGCTATCCGACGCTCGCCGCGCACGCGAAGGAAGGAAAGATCAAGCTGCTCGCGATCAACTCGCTGAAGCGCTCGGAACTCGCGCCCGACGTGCCGGCGATCGCCGAGACCATCCCGGGCTTCGACTTCGCCCCGACGTTCGGCCTGTTCGCTCCCGCCGGGACGCCGCGCGACATCATGGTCAAGGTCGGCGCCGACGTGGCGCGAGTGGTCAAGCTTCCCGACGTGGTCGAGCGCATGAAGAGCCTCGGCATCGATCCCATCGGCGCCTCGGGGGACGAATGGGCGAAGCTGCTCAAGGCCGACGCCGAGCGCTACGCCAAGGCCGTGAAGATCTCGGGCGCGAAGGTGGAATGAGCGCCGGAACCGGGACATGTCCGCCGTAGTGAAGCCGGACCTGGCGCGATTCTCCAAGGAGATCGCCGCGCTCGGCATCAAGCCGCTGTGGGAGCGGGTCATGCGCCTGAAACCCGGAACGGCGGCGCAGGCCGCGATCTGGCGCTGGAGCGACACGCGGCCGCTGCTGATGCGCGCCTGCGAGCTGATCACCGCGAGCCAGGCCGAGCGGCGCGTGCTCATGCTCGAGAATCCTGCGCTTGCCGGAACCACCTTCATCACCCCGTCGCTTTTCGCGGGCCTCCAGGCGATCCTCCCGGGCGAGATCGCGCCCACGCACCGGCACACGCCCAACGCGCTGCGCTTCGTGATCGAAGGCGAGGGCGCCTACACCGCCGTGGACGGCAAGCGCATCGCCATGCATCCCGGCGACTTCGTCGTGACGCCGGGCTGGACTTGGCACGACCACGGCAACGAGGGGCCGGCGCCGGTGGTATGGCTCGACGGCCTGGATACGGCGTTCGCGAATCTCCTCGGTGCGCACTTCCGCGAGGACGCTCCCGAGGAAACCCGGCCGGTTCCGCGCCCCGTGCACGCTCCCCGGATCCTGTCGTATCCCTACGCGCGGACGCGCGAAACGCTGGAAAAATTGTCGAAGGGGGGCAAGCCCCACCCGTCGCACGGCTGGAGCCTGCGCTACATGGACCCCGCCACCGGCCGCGACCCCTTCCCGACCATGGCCGCGTTCGTGCAGCGCCTGCCGCAGGGATTCGAGGGGCGGAACTGCCGCAGCACCGACGGCGCGGTGTGCTGCGTCGTCGAGGGGACGGGCAGCGTCGAGATCGGCGCGGCGTGCTTCGACTTCGCGCCGCACGACGTCCTCGTCGTTCCCTCCTGGGAGATCCGCCGCTTCTCGGCGGCGACCGATTGCGTGATCTTCAGCTATTCCGATCGGGCCGCGCAGGAAGCGCTCGGCTTCTGGCGCGAAGAGGCCTGACTACATCTTCCATTCGACGTAGGTGTAGATGTAGTTCGAGCCGCCGTTGACGTTGTCGAAGAGCTGCGCCATGCCGAAGATGCCCGAACGGTGGCTGACGCCGAAGCCGAAATAGGTCTCGTGCAGCTTCTTCGATCCGAACAGATCGCCGACGCTCACGTCGATGGTCGGGTCGAGATACTGCAGGAGCTTCGAGGTGTTGCGGCCGCGCTCGGCCTGCGACGTCGCCTCGGTGAAAGGCACGGCCTGCGCGTAGGACAATCCAGCGCCGAGTCCCACGCGCGTGCGCACCGAGTTCCGCCAGGGGAATCCCCAGTAGAAGACCTTCATGTAGGCGTTGACCTGCCAGAAATCCGGTTGCAGGTCGCGCTCGTCGTGGTGCAGCAGGCCGACGTAGCCGACGAAGCTCCATTTGTCGGGATTCTCGTAGAAGGGAACGCCGACGTCGACCGCGGCGATGGCGGTTCTCGGGGAGGTGGCGAGCGTGCCGCAGCGCGCTTCCATGATCGGCAGCAGGTTGCAGGTCGACGCGCCGCCGTACAGGATCTTCACGTAGAGCGGCGTGCCGGCCTCCCACCGGCGCGCCGGGCTGGGCTCGAATTCGTAGGCGAAGCCGCCGAAGCCCGCGAGCTGGACGCCGCGGATGTCGACGATCGGGCTGTTGCGCACGCCGCTCGTCCAGTAGGTCGCCGAGAGCCCCGCCAGCAGGTGCCAGTGTGGCGTGAGATCGTAGCGCGCGTTGACGCCCACCGTGCCGTTCACGCCGCCGCCGGCGCTGTACGCCGCGCGCTCCGCGGTGGCCTCCGACGGCGCGACCCCGTAGTAGTAGTCGTTCAGCTTCGCGTCCCGCGCGGCGAGGATCGCGTATGGCGCGAGCTTGAGCCCGCCGCGCCCCGTCTCCCAGGCGAGGCCCAGCCTGGCCTCGGAGCCCCCGGAAGTGTGCGAGGTGTCGCGCAGATATTCGACGAAAGCGGTGCCCCAGCCGAAGCGCTGCTCGAAGCTCAACCCCGCCTCGCTCTCCGTCGTGCGCGTCGCCATCCCCGCGAGGCTCGACGGCACGCTGGAGACCGGGAAGCTCTCCAGCCGGCGCGAGACGAAAACGTCCACGCGCCGACGTGGATCGAGGTCGAATTTCAGCCCGAGCCGGTTCGAATGCAGGTAGAAGTGCTCGCCCTCGTAGAGGTAGATCGGCAGGAGGTCGAGGCGCACACCTTCGCCGCGATAGAGAGACTGCTCGACCCGCAGCGCGGCGCCGAGCCCGGCGCTGTCGGTGCCGACGATGTCCGCGAGGAAATCGCTGGTCGCGAGGGCCGGGCGGAACGCCGCGACGGCGAGGATCAGCGCAACGCCGGAGGAAAGCCGCGCGGCGATTCGGTGCGGAGGCGTTGCAATGATGTCGTGTCGAGCCGGAAGTGTGCGCGGAAAGCCGCGGTATTCTAATATGAAAGCCATGCGGAAATTTGAATTTGCGCTTGCACTGTGCCTGGCCTGTAGCGTAGCGCTCGCCCAGAGCTACCCCTCGCGTCCCGTGCGGGTCGTCGTGCCCTCCGCCGCCGGAGGCGGATTCGACCTGGTCGGACGCACGCTCTCGCAGGCGCTGGGCGAGCAGACCGGGCAGGCGTTCGTCGTCGAGAACCGCCCGGGCGCGGGCACGCTGGTCGGCACGCAATTCGTCGCGCGCACCGCTCCCGACGGCTACACCCTCGTCGTCGGCGGGCTGTCCAACATCGCGCTCAACATGGGCCTGTACAAGGAGCCGGGGTACGATTCGCTCGCCGATTTCGCCGCGGTCGGGCTGGTCGTCAGCCACTCCTACACGCTGGTGGCGCGCAAGGACCTGCCGCAGGAGACGTTCAAGGAAGTGATCGCTTTCGCGCGCGCGCATCCGGGAAAGCTCAACATCGGCACGAGCGGAGTGGGCACAGGGCAGTACATCGGCGCCGCGATCATCGCCGCGCTCGCCGGGGTCGATATCGTCAAGGTGCCGTACAAGGGCGCGCAGCCCGTATACCAGGATCTGCTCGCCGGGAGGCTCGATCTGTTCTTCGACAATACGACCACGACGCGACCCTACGTCGAGGCTGGCCAGGTGAGGGCGCTCGCGGTGTCGAGCCGCGAGCGCTCGCCGAGCATGCCCCAGCTGCCCACGCTGATCGAGACGGGCGTGGTCGACCTCGAAATGGAGACCTGGTTCGGCCTGTTCGCGCCCGCGCGCACGCCGCGCCCGCTCGTCGAGCGGTTGCGCTCCGAGGTCGACAAGGCGACGCGCTCGAGCGAGGTGCGCTCGCGCCTGGAGATGGGCAGCGGCCGCAGCCTGCGTATGAACCCGGCCGAGACCGAGGCGTTCGTGAAGGCGGAGGTGGCGAAATGGGTGGCGCTGCTGCGCAAGGCCGGAATCGAGCCCGAATGAGGAAAGAAAGGCGGAAAACATGAACGAGCTGCAGCGTTACCTGGTCGAGGAGGCGGTCGAGGATTTCGAAGAGGGGAGGCTCACCCGGCGGCAGGCCCTGAAGGCGATCGCCGGTGTCGCCGGCGCGGCGCTCGCCGCTCGCGTCCTCGACGCGCGCGCGCAGGCCAAGGCCGCCGCGCCCAAGGCGCCACCGAGCACGCCGCCCCAGGTATCGCCGAACGATCCCGATCTTGTCGCAGGGGTCGCGGAATTTCCCGGCGCGGGTGCGCGCCTCGACGGCTATCTCGCGCGCCCGGCGCGCTCCGGGACTTTCCCCATCGTCCTCGTGTGCCATGAGAACCGCGGCCTCACGCGCCACATCGAGGACGTCACGCGGCGCCTGGCGAAGGCCGGCTATGTCGCGCTCGCGGTCGACCTGCTGTCGCGCGAGGGCGGGACCGACAAGCACGATTTCGACGCGATCCCCGGGATCCTCGGCAAGGCGCCGCCCGCGCGCCACGTGCAGGACTTCAAGAGCGGCCTCGCTTTCGCGCGCTCCCAGGCGGCCGCGCGCGGCGATCGCGCCGGCATGGTCGGGTTCTGCTTCGGCGGCGCGGTGACTTGGCGTGTCGCCGCGACGGTGCCCGAGCTGCGCGCGGCGGTCCCCTTCTACGGCGTCCCGGTGCCGGAGGCCGACGTGCCGGCGATCGGCGCAGCGGTGCTGGCGATCTACGCGGGACGCGACGACCGCATCAACCAGAACATTCCCGCGATCGAGTCCGCGATGGCCAAGAACGGCAAGACTTTCCGCAAGATCGTGTATCCGGGCGTCGATCACGCCTTCCACAACGACTCCGGCGCGCGCTACAACGCCGATGCCGCGAAAGCGGCGTGGGGCGAGACGCTCGCCTGGTTCGGCAAGTATCTCGGGTGACGAGCGTGGGCCGCTGCCCACGCCATATCGACCCGCCCACGGTGTATAGTTTTCGGCGGGGAAAAATCGAGAGGGAGAGCATGGCGAACCAGTGCGGAAGTTTCGCTTGCGCGCATCAGTCCTGCGCGGGCACAACGGGAAACGGCGTCAATCTCGGCCGGCGTGAATTCCTGAAGGAGACCGCGGCGACGGCTGGGTTCGCCGGGCTTGTGCTCGCCGGATGCGAGACCACGCAGGTCGTCGAGACCGTGACTCCCGCGGATTTCATCGTCACCAACGCCAGGATCGCGACGCTGAACCCGCTCGCGCCGACGGCGAGCGCGATCGCCGTCCGTGGCGGCACCATCGCGGCAGTCGGCACGGCGCCGGAGGTCGAAGTGCTGCGCGGGCCGGCGACTCAGGTGATCGACGCGGGCGGACGCACCGTCGTCCCGGGACTGAACGACGGGCACACGCACTTCATCCGCGGCGGGTTGACCTACACCAATGAGGTGCGCTGGGACGGCGTGCCGTCGCTCGCCGAGGGCATGCGCCGCGTGCGCGAGCAGGCGCAGCGCACGCCCCCACCGCACTGGGTGCAGGTGATCGGCGGCTGGACCTGGGCGCAGTTCTCCGAGCAGCGCTTCCCGACGCTCGACGAGATCAACGCGGCCACCGGCGACACGCCGTGCATGATCATGCATCTCTACGACCGCGCCTGGCTCAACCGCGCGGCGATTCGCGCGCTCGGCTGGAACAAGGACACGCCCAACATGTTCGGCGGCGCGATCGAGCGCGACGCCTCGGGGAACCCGACCGGACTGGTGATGTCGACCACCAGCCTCGCGAGCCTGGTGTCGGTGTGGCTGCGCATTCCCCGACTCTCGCCCGAGGACCAGATCCTGTCGACGCGCCACTTCATGCGCGAGCACAACCGCCTCGGCGTGACGAGCGTGATCGACGCGGGCGGCGGCGGCCAGAACTACCCGGACAACTACGCGGCGATCGCCAAGCTCGCCGCAGACGGCCAGATGACGCTGCGCATCGGCTACACGCTGTTCGCCCAGGCGCCGGGGAAGGAGCTCGACAACTACACCGCATGGTCGAAGCTGGTGAAGTACGGCCAAGGGAACGACTACTACCGCATGGTCGGCACCGGCGAATACATCCTCTACGCCGCGGGCGACGTCGCGAACTTCGCGAAAGACTATCCCGTGCCGCCGCCGGGCGTGATGGAGAAGAATTTCTCCGCGGTGGTGAATTTCATTGTCGCGCAGGGCTGGCCGTTCCGCCAGCACACCAGCTTCGACGCGAGTGCGAGCCGCGTGCTCGACGTGCTCGAGCAGGTGAACCGCGAAAAGCCGCTGAAGGGGCTGCGCTGGGGCCTGGACCACTGTGAGACGCTGCAGCCGAAGACGCTCGAGCGGCTCGCGGCGCTCGGCGGGTCGATCGACATCCAGAACCGCATGTCGCTCGACGGCGAGGCCTTTCTCAAGAAATACGGCGCCCAGGCGGCGGCCGACGCGCCGCCGATCGCGCGCATCCGCGAGATGGGCATTCCGCTCGCCTGCGGCACCGACGCCAACCGCGCGACCAGCTACAACCCCTGGATCGGCCTGCACTGGCTGATCACCGGCAAGACCCTCGGCGGGACGAAGCTCCAGGGCGACAAGAACCTGCTCGATCGCACCGAGGCGTTGCGCCTGTATACGGCGGGCGGCGCGTGGGTGTCCGGGGAAGAGACGAAGAAGGGCACGCTCGAGGTCGGCAAGTTCGCCGATTTCGCGATGCTCTCCGCCGACTACTTCGGCGTGCCCGTCGACCAGATCAAGGACATCGAATCGGTCATGACCATGGTCGGCGGCAAGGTCGTCTATGGCGCGGGGCCGTTCTCGCGCCTCGCGCCCGCGCTGCCGCCGGTCGCGCAGGACTGGCTGCCGGTGCGCCAGTACGGGGAGTACTACAAGAGCGCGGCGGCGCAGGCGCACAGCCTCGCGCGCGCCATGGCTCAGCCCGGGCTCATCGCCGACGGGAGAGCGTGGGAAGCGTGCGGCTGCGGGGTTTTCTAGACGTCGCGCTCTAGCTTCGCCGAAGCCGGAGCGCGAACAGCAGGATCCAAAGCGACAGGACGCCCGAGGAGAGGCGCTCGAAGAGGCCTCTCGCGGTGCCGGGCTCCGCGTTCGCGACCATCAACAGCAGGAACGCGAGACCCAGGATGCCCGAGGCGACCGAGTACGCCGACAGCTTGCGCAGGTTCGGAGCTCGTTTGAAGACGACGCTCCACAGGACCGTGGAGATCGCGAGCGAGAGGAAGCCCACGGCCGCGGAGAGACTGTGCATTTGCTGGCCGAGCGAGCCCGTCTCCTCGCATCCCGCGTCGCACGGAAAGAAACCCGCACCGATGCGTGCTAGCCCGTTCACTCCGAGGAGTATCGCGGCGAGCACGCCCAGCCGACTGCTCCTGAAAATGACCGCGAGCGCTGCCGCAAACGCGAGGTGCATCAGCCCCGTGGCCGCGAACGCGCCGTAGCGCATGAGCAGCTCGGTGGAGCTGCCGCGCTCGCCGAGCTCGCTGATGTACTGCGTGTAGTGACTGAAGCCAGGCCTCAGCGTGCCGCACAAGGCGATGGCCGCCACCCAAAACAGCGGGGCCAGAACGCCGCAGAGGATTCCGGCATTGAGAAGGCCGAACGAACCGTCTTGCCGCGCGCCGCCCATCAATCCAGCTTCGCTCCGCTCTCCTTCACGAGCTTTGCGTACCTGGCGAGGTCGGCGAGCATGAATTGACGGAATTCCTCCGGCGTCGTTCCGGCGGGTTCCGAGCCGTCCGCAACGATGCGCTCGCGCACGTCGGGCCGGTTGAGGACTTTCACGAATTCGTCGTGCAGGCGCGTGACGATGGGTGCCGGAAGCCCTGCCGGCCCGATCACGCCGTACCAGCCGACAAATTCAAACCCGGGCAGCACCTCCGCCACGGCGGGTAGGTCGGGCAGGGCGGCCATCCGCTTGGGCGTCGTGATGGCAAGCCCCCGCAGCTTGCCGGCGCGCACCTGGACTTGCGCCGGCTGGATGCCAGAGAAATTGAACTGGTATTGCCCGGCGACCAAATCCATCAGGGCGGGTCCTGCGCCCTTGTACGGAATGTGCTCGGCTTTCACGCCAGTCATCACCTTGTAGAGCTCGCCAGCGAGATGGCCGCCGGTGCCGATGCCCGCCGAGCCGAAATTGAGCGATCCCTTATAGGTCTTGGTCCACTCGACGAACTCCTGGAGATTCTTCGGCGGCGACGCCGGGTTGACGACCAGCATCAGCCCCGCGGTGGTGAGCTGGGTGATCGGGGTAAAGCTGTTGACCGCGTGATACGGCAGCTTCGGGTTCAGCGCCGCGTTCGCCGTGTGCTGGTGGTAGGCAAGGAAGATGGTGTAGCCGTCGGGCGGCGCGTTCGCGGTTAGCTCGCCCGCGATCACGCCCGACGCGCTGGCGCGGTTGTCCACCACCAGGGGCTGCTTGAGCGACTCGGTGAGGTAGACCGCGAAGCTGCGCGCGAGGATGTCGGAGGTGCCGCCCGGCGCCGCGGCGGTGATGAAGCGGATCGGACGGGTGGGGTAGTCCTGTGCGGAAAGCGGACCCGCTGCGAGGACGACCGCGAGAAGTGCGACGAGTCGCTGCATGGCTACTCCAGCTTGAGGTGAGTGCTTTTCACCAGGTTCCTCCACTTCTCGACGTCGGCGTGGAAAAACTTGGCGAAATTCGCCTGGCTGTCCTCGAACAGCGCGACGCCGACCTTGCCGAGGTTCGCGCGCGTCTCGGGCTGCTTGAGCACCTCTTCCACGTCGCGCGCGATACGCGATCCGAGGGCCGCGTCGATCGAGACCGGTGCGAAAAAGCCCTGCCACAGCGTCGCCTCGTAGCCGGGCAGCCCCTGCTCGGCGATCGTCGGCGTGTCCGGCGCCGCCGGATAGCGCGCCTTGCTGGTGACGCCGAGCGCGCGGGCGCGCCCGGAGTTGGCGAGCGGCAGCCCGACCGGCATGCCGGCGAAGTAGTAGTCGACGCGTCCCGGGATCACGTCCTGCACCGCGGGCGCGCCGCCCTTGTACGGGACGTGGATGGCCTGGATGCCGGCCATCATGTTGAAGAGCTCGCCGCACAGATGGTCCGAGTTGCCGATGCCCGACGAGGCGAAGGACAGCTTGCCCGGGTTCGCCTTGGCGCGCGCGATCAGCTCCTGCACGTTCTTCGCCGGGAAGCCGGGTCCGACGATCAGGATGTGCGGTGTCGCCGCTACCGGGGCGAGAGGCACGAGGTCGCGCTCGGCGCTGAAGGGCAGGTTGGGCACCGCCGCCGCGCTGATCGCGAGACCGTTCTGCGCGAACAGCAGCGTGTATCCGTCGCCCTGCGACTTCGCGACCGCGTCGGCGGCGAGGTTGCCCGCGGCGCCGCCGCGGTTCTCGACGATGACGGTCTGCTTCCAGAAGCTCGACAGACGGTCCGCCATCACCCGGCCGACGATGTCGGTCGAGCTGCCCGCCGCGTAGCCGATGAGGACGCGCACCGGCTTGGCCGGATACTGCTGCGCGCGGGCGGCGAGCGGCAGCGACAGGACGGCGGCGAGGGCGAATCGGAAAAGCGTCATGGCGTTTCTCTAGCGGTGGGCGAAAAGCGTCTTCCCCGGAACCGGCATCTCGGCAACGAGGATCTCGCCGTTCATCGAGTCGGTGATGTGCAGCGTGCTGCGCTTGGCGCCGCCGTAGGCGATATTGGTCATGAGGCGGTGGCGCTTGCCGGCATGCACCAGGTGCGTCGGCAGGGCGTTCGAGTCGAAGCGCCACACGCCCACTCCGAGGTGACACACTGCGAGGCCGTCCTCCGCGTCGGTCTCGATGCCGTCGGGGCCCGCGTGCCCGCCCGAGAGCTGGATCGCGACGCCGGTCTTGGAGAGTGTGCCGCCGGCCATCAGGGGCAGGCGCCAGATCTGCTGCGCGCGCGTGATCGCGACGTAGACATGGGTGTTGCCCGTGTTGAGGGTGATGCCGTTGGGCGAGGGCGCGTTGTCGACCAGGCGCTGCAGCTCGCCGTTCGAGCGCAGGCGATAAACGCGCCCGCTCGGGTCGGCGATGCCGGTCTGGCCCTGGTCGGTGAAGTACAGGTCGCCGTTGTCCGCGAAATGCAGGTCGTTCAGCCCCTTGAAGCCCTCGCTGAACGCCGTGCCGAGATAGGTCTCGATCTTTCCGGATTTCGGGTCGAGCAGCATCAGTCCGCGCTTGTAGTCGGCGATGAAGATCCAGCCGCTCTTGTGGATCTTCAGGCCGTTCGGCCAGCCTTCGTACTGGGCTACCAGCTCCCATTCGCCTTTGGGGTCGATGCGGAAGATGCGGCCGAAGGGGATATCCACGCACCACAAGTGCCCCTCGCGGTCGAACGAGGGGCCCTCGAGAAAGCTGTCCACCTGCGCGCCGCCCCGGTTCGGATCGGACCAGGCGGTGCGCCTTTTCTTGCGGAATTTCGCCGGCAGGGAGGTGAACGTCCGGGCTTCGAGGCGCTTGATTTTCTGGAATGGGTTGAGCAAGGCGGCCTCGCGTGCGGTGGCGAAGCATAACCCAATCCCGGAGCGCGCGGCTGTCCGGCCGAGTCAAAGGGGAGCGGTTTCTCCTGCCGTGAGCCAGCGGATCGCGCTGGTTTCTTCCGGGAACGCCCGCAGCTTGACGCCGCGCATGCGCGCGAGCGTCGCGATGTACTGGTGCGCGATGCGCAGTTCGAGCGTGTCGCCCACGAGGGCGATGCGGTATTTCGACTTGAACGCGAGATCGAGATACTCAGAGAAGCCGTAGCGCTCGAGGGTGAAGATCGGGACCGAGTTGCGGACGCGGATCAGGACGTACGGCAGCCGGTGCTCGAGCGCCGCGGCGAGGAGTTCCTCGATAAACCGCTTCGTTTCCTCGACGGTTTTCCGGTTGAACAGCTCGCCGCGCAGGTAGCCGGATTCGACGCCGATGCGGTGCCATGCGCCTGAGCCCGGTGCGGGGGCGGCTCTGCCCGGCGCTGCACTCGGCGCGTTCCGCGCCGGGTCATCGGTCTTCATGTGGCGCTCCGGCATTCCCGGCCGCGCGTCGCGGGTCGAGCTCACGGCTTCATGCGCGCCTTGACCGGATCCTTGACGTTCTCGATCTTGTCGATCTCGACATTGAGCAACTGGCCTGCGACTTTCTCTACACGCCGGATATAGACCGTTTGGACGATGTCGCGCGTCTCCGGATCGATCGAAATCGGCCCGCGGGGGCTCTCCCACTTCATGCCCTTGGCTGCGCCGACCAGGGCCTCGCCGTCGGCGTTGCCGCCGGTCTTCTTCAGCGATTCGTAGATCAGGTACATCCCGTCCCAGGCGCTGACGCTGAAGTAGTCGGGGTTACGGCCGAACGCGACCTTGTAGAGGGCGACGAACTTTCTGTTGGCTGCGGATTGGTGGTTGTAGTCGTAGTGGAAGGCCGTGGTGAGCCCCAGCGCTGCGTCCCCCATGACCTTGCGCGCATTCTCCTCGGTGATTTCGCCCTGGCCCAGGATGCGGGTCTTCTTCGAGTCGACCCCCAGGTCGACGAGCGCCTTGCCGAAAGCCGCGGGCTGGGCGCCGCCGGGGATGAATACGTAGATCGCCTCGGGGTTGAGGTCCTTGGCGCGCTGCACGAAGGGGAAGAAGTCGGGGTTCGCCACCGGCATGCGCACCGAGCCGACGAGCTCGCCGCCCGCCTCCTTGAACCCGCGCTGGAACGCGCCTTCCGCGTCGATCCCCGGCCCGTAGTCCGAAACCATCGTGTAGGCCTTTTTGATGCGAGCCTTCTTCGCCGCCCACGCGCCCATCGCCTCGTTCAGCTGGGGCACGGTGACCGAGGTGCGCACCATGTACGGGGACTTGGTGGTGATGATGGAGGTGGCGGCGTTCATCACGACCATGAATTTCTTGGCCTCGGCGGAGATGTCGCCGGCGGAGAGCGCCTCCGGCGTGATCACGAAGCCGGCGAGGATGTCGACCTTGTCGCGCACCACCAGCTCCTGAGCATGGCGCCTGGCGTTGTCGGGCACGCCGCCGGAATCGCGGCGGATGAACTCGATCTTCCTTCCGGCGACGGTGTCGCCGTGCTCCTGCACGTAGAGCTTGATGCCGTTGTCCATCTTCGTCGCCGCATCCGCGAACTGGCCCGTGTAGGTCATGATCAGGCCGATCTTGAGCGGCTGCTGGGCGATGGCGGGCACGGCGAGCGCCAGCCCCAGCGCCGCAAGCCCTGCTGCGAATCGTTTGCTCATGGTTTCCCTCCTCCGGAGCGCACCATAGCAAGTCGGGCCGGGCGCGGCAAGAATGGGATGCCGCCCACCCGGGCGCTACTTCTTGCGGCCGAACTTGCCGGTGAGACTCGCCCGGGCGATGGCGTTGCCGTTGACCATGTAACCGGCGAGCGAGGCGCTTGCGCCGCTCACGTCGAGCCGGTCGATCTTGAGCGCGTACAAGGTGAAGTTGTAGCGGTGCGGCTTGTCGCCGACCGGAGGGCAGGGGCCGCCCCAGCCGGGCTCGCCGAAATCGGTGCTCACCTGCGTGCAGCCGAACGGCAGGTTCGACCCGTCGGCGCGTCCCGCGCCCTTTTTCAGCTCGCTCGTTCCGGCCGGAATGTTGAGGACCAGCCAATGCCACCAGCCGGCGCCGCCGGTCGGGGCGTCCGGGTCGTGCACCAGCAGGGCGAAGCTCTTCGCCTCCGCGGGCGCCCCCGACCACTTGAGCGCCGGAGAGAGGTTGCCGCCGGAGCAGCCGAAGCCGTTGAACACCTGCTCCATCGCGATCGGGCCGTTCGCCCTGATGTCGGGACTGGTGAGCTTGAACGCCGCGCGCGGCGCGGATTTCCTGCGGGGTTTCTTCGCCATGGTCTTCTCCTGAGGGTGATGCGGCGATTCTAGCCCGTATAATGCGGGCCTTTGCATCCGCCCCCATGCTCATACTCGAGCGCATCATCGCGGTCATCGCGCCGGTCTTCCTGATCATCGCGATCGGCTACGCGTACGCGCGCCGCAATCGGCCGGACCTCAAGACCTTCAACCACGTCTCGCTGCACGTGCTCGGGCCGCTGCTCGTGTTCACCTCGCTCGCGGGCGAGGACTTCCACCTCGAGGGCAACCTCGCCTTCGTCGCCGCGGGGGTCGCCGTGATCATCGTTTCCGGCCTGATCGCCTGGCCGGTCGCGCGCCTGGCGGGGGTGAGCCCCCGGACTTTCGTGCCGCCGATGATGTTCAACAACTGCGGCAACATGGGCCTGCCGCTCGCGGTGCTCGCGTTCGGCCGCACCGGCCTTGCCGCGATGGTGCTGATGGTGGTGGCGAGCACGCTGCTGCAGTTCACCCTGGGAAGCCGCATCGTCAGCCGCCACGCCGAGTGGAAGGCGCTCGCGACCTCGCCGATGATCATCGCGAGCGCGCTCGGATTGCTGTTCGCCGGGTTCTCGTGGAAGGTTCCGGAAGCGCTGATGCCAGGCCTGAAGATGCTGGGCGATGCGACGCTGCCGATGATGCTGTTCGCGCTGGGCGCGCGGCTCATCGACCTCTCCAGGCACAGCTGGCAGCTCGGCGTGCTGGGCGCAGTGGTGTGTCCGCTGACCGGGTTCGCGGGCGCCTACCTCGCGCAGTGGCTCCTTCGCCTGCCGGCCGAACAGTTCGCGCAGCTCATGCTGTTCGCGAGCCTGCCGCCGGCGGTGCTCAACTACCTGCTCGCCGAGCGCTACAGCCAGGAGCCCGAGCGCGTCGCCTCTCTGGTGCTGATCGGGAACGCCTTCGCCGTGGTGTTCGTGCCCCTCGGCCTCACGCTGGGGCTGCACCCGGTCTGAGCGGGCGCTACCTGGGCGGCATGCCCATGGTCGGAACCTGGGCGCCCGTGGTCGGTACCTGCTGCTGCGGCGGAGCCGTGCCCTGGGGGCCCGACGTCGGAACGGGCACCTGCTGGGTCGCCGGGCTGTAGACGAACTTCCAGTCGGAATACTTCGCCGCGCCCTCGAAATCGCGGTTGACGGAAGGGAAGCCGGCGGTCTTGATCGGCTTGTCCTCCGACAGGCTGTAGATCCCCATGACGCCGCCGTCGGGGCCTTTCAAGATGCCCCACTCGCCCTTCGGCGTCAGCGGATCGGGGTAGAGCTTTCTCAGGTAGCGCTCGGTGTTGGGCTTGCGCGGGTCCTTGAGGAGATCCTCGACCGAGCGCGGGTACTGGTTCAGCCCGCTCAGGTAGTAACGCTCGATCGCGCGACGGTACTGGTTCCCGGCGTAGAGGAGCTGCAGCTCGCGCTCGCGCTGCAGCCCCGTCTGCCAGACTTGCCCGGCGATCGCGAGGCCCAGCCCCATGAACGCGACCAGGAACAGGACGGTCAGGTAGGTGAAGCCCCGGGCGCGAGCGCTCATCACCAATCCGAATAGACGGAGCCGTCGCTCGCCTTGCCCTGGGCGCCGCTCTTCACGTCGTAGACCGCGCCCTTCTGCGGATCCTCGGGCGGGACCACCACCCAGCTCGTGGCGCTCTCGGTGATGGGGTCGACGGGAACCTTGCGCAGGTATTTCTCGGTCGCGAGCGTCTCGATCGACTCCGGGTACTTTCCCTTGTCGCCGTAGTACTTGCCGATCGCGTCGCGCAGCTGGAAGAGATCCTCCTTCAGCACCGCCTCCTTGGACTTGTCCATGCTGCCGAAATAGCGCGGGACGGCGAGGGTGAGGAGGACGGCGATGATCGCCATCACCACTAGCAGCTCGATCAGCGTGAATCCGCGACCCGGGCGCACGCGACTCACCATTCGCGGTACGGCTGACCGTTGATACCCTTGCCTTGGGCGACCGAGAACACGTCGAAGACGTCTTCGCCTTCGCGCGGATCGTCGGGCGGGCTGGCGTAGCTGCGCTTACCCCAGGTGGACGCGTTGGACAGGGTGGGGTCGGTCGCCAGGGGGTCGCGCGGGATGCGCCGCAGGAAGTAGATCTTGTCTTTCTTCGGGCTCTTCTGGTCCTCGAGGCCCTCGACCAGCTCTTCGAGCTTCTTGGGGTAGCCGGAATCGCCGACCGATTTCTTGACGCGGCCTTCGTCGGAGGCCTGCTTGTAGGCGTCGATCGCCTCGCGGATCTGCCGCAGCGTGCGCCGCAGCTCCTGCTCCTTGGTGCGCTGGACCGCGAGCTCGGTCACCGGCAGCGCGACCGAGGCCAGCAGGGCGACGATCGCGACGGTGATGACCAGCTCGATGAGCGTGAAGCCCCGCAAGGCGAGACTGAAGCGGCTGCGGCTCATCGTGGCTCGTTACTGAGCCGGCTGCACTCCGCCGAAGGGAACCTGCGTCCCGCCCGTCGTCGGAACCGGAACGTTGGGCACGTAGGAGGGGGCCGCCTGAGGCGCCGGCTGGAATTGCGGCGTGAACGGCGGCGCCGCCACCCCGCCGAGCGGCCCGCCGCTCGACGAGGCCTCGGTGCCGGCGGCGAATTCCACGGTGCGCGCGTCGGCGCGCTGCATGGTGCGCACCAGCCGCGGCGTGATGAGCAGCACGATCTCGGTCTTCACGGTGTTGTCGCTGGTCGACGAGAACAGGCGCCCGAGCGCCGGAATCTCGCCGATGCCCGGAACGCGCACCGCGCTGCGCCGGTCCTCGTCGCTGATCAGGCCCGCGAGGACCTGCGTTTCGCCGTCGTGCAGGCGCAGCACCGTGGTGGTGTTGCGCGTGCCGACCTGGTAGACGAGCGTGGTGCCGGTGCCGCTGGGCGTCTGGATGGTGTTGGTGATGCTGCTCACCTCGAGGCTCAGCTTGATGCCGACGTCGTCGTCGATATAGACCAGCGGCTCGACCTCGAGCTTCAATCCCACGTCGAGGTAGGTGACCGACTGCGACACGAAGGTTCCCGCTGCCGCCGCGGTGGTGGTGAGGACCGGAACGCGGTCGCCGATGTGGATCTTGGCCTTCTCCTTGTTGCGCACGCGGATCTGCGGGTTGGCGAGCAGGTTGGTTCGGCCGTCGGTCTGATGCAGGGTCAGCAGGAACAGCGGATCGGCGAAAGTGAGGCGCACCAGGTTCTTGTCACGCGACTGCAGCTCGCCAAGGGTCAGCTGGCCGGGAATGCCGGCTGCTCCGACCACGCCCGCCGCCGCGGTGGGCGAGATCTGCGCGCCCACCTCGAGCAGCTTGTTGTAACCGATCTCGAGCACCTCGACCTGGAGCATCACCTCGGGGTCGGCGATATCCTGCGCCGCGATCAGCTTCTCGGCGAGGCGGATGGCGTTCGGCGTGTCCTTCATCACCAGCAGGTTGATCTTCTCGTCGACGAAGATATCGCGCGTCTTGAGGATGGTCCGGATGAGGTTGGCCGTCTGCTTCACGTCCGCGTTCACGAGGTAGAAGCTCTTGACCACCAGGTCCTGGTACTCGCGCAGCTTCTGCGGCGTGTTCGGATAGATCAGCGCGGTGGTCTCGTTCAGGACTTTCTGCTCGAGCTGGTTGGTGGCGAGGATCAGCTTGATGACGTCCTCGACCTGGGCGTCGCGCACCACCAGGGTGGTCCTCTGGTCGGCACGCACGTCCTTGTCGAACAGGAAATTGAGGTTGCCGGCGCGCGCGATCACGTCGAACACGGTGCGCAGCGGCACGTCCTTGAGCTCGAGGGACACCGGCTTGGTGACGGAGCTGCGCAGCTGCAGCAGCGTGACCGCGGGCTTGGTCGTCTTGTCGTCGATCACGCGCATCAGCGCCCGCGCGTCGCGCTGCGAGGGATTCTCCGTGAGCACGGCAGCGAGCGCATCCCGGGCGTCGCGGTAGCGCTCGGCCTTCACCGCCCGCTCGGCTTCGGCGATCAGCGCACGGTGGCGCCGGTCGATCTCGGTCTGGGCGAGGCCCTGGGTCGCCCGGACGTTCCCCGGGTCGTACTTGAGCACACGCTTGTAGAGTTCGTCGGCCGCGTCGAGCTGACCCGTCGCCCTGAGGCTCTCGCAGCGGACCAGCCACTGCGATACCGCGTAGTCGCGCTGGCGGAAGAATTCCTGGCGTATGGGACCGTTGCCCGGATCCTCCTGCATCGCCTTAGCGAGGGTCGCGAGCGCCTCGTCCGCACGGCCCTCGCTCATCGCCTGGCGCGTGCCCTTGATCATGTTGTCGCTTGCGCAAGCCACGAGGATGGCGAGCATGGCAAGCGCGGTGGCAAAAGGTCTGTATCGTGGCTTCATGATGCGTCGCCTTCGGTGGCAGGACGGAAATAAACGGTCAAGCGTATCTGGGCCTCGAGGCGCGTGTCGCCGACCTTCTTGCGCTCGAAACGCAGGCCTTCGAGCGACGCGACCGGCATGGACTTGAGCGTGGCGCCGACGAACTGGCGGATCTGCGGGTAGGTGCCCCGCAGGGGCAGCGTGATGCGATAGAAGGCGAGGCCGACCGGCGGCTTCTCCAGCCGGTACTCGCCCTGGAGCAGCTCGAGCTTCGCGCCGCGCGCCAGGCCGTAGATCTGCTCGAGCTGGTCGGGCAGCCGCTCGATCGGGGGAAACAGGCTGTAGAAGCGCCGCAGCTCCTCGGCGCGGCCCTCGCTTGCCACGGGCTGGAAGGGCGTGCGCGCCCGCAGCCGCTCGGCGATCGAGCGCTGCGCCTTGAGCTCCGCCTCGGCCGGCCGCACCGCCGAGAAATAGAAAGGAATGCAGAAGATCAGCACGCCGATCCCGACGACCCCCGTGGGACCGAGCGCCCTCAGCCATTCCTGGACGCGGTTCACCGGCTGCTCCGGAACGACGCCTGAACGCTGAACTGGATCGGCCGCGAAGGATCCTCGAGCTGGACCTGGTGGCTGGCGAGGAAGACCCCGGACAGGACCCGGTTGTCGCCCAGCCGGCGCACGTAGCGCAGCATCGCGTCGCCGTCTTTCGCCTCGGCCGTCAGCCGCAGCGAGCGCTGCTGCGCCTCGGGCTGCAGCTGCAGCACCACCACGTCGCTGCTCGACGCGCTCTCGATCGCCTCGATCATCTGCGCCCAGGGCAGCGTCAGCTGCCGCACGGCGGCGTCGATGATCTTCGCCTCCTGCTCGAGACGCTCCTTCGGGACCGGGCGCTGGCTGCGCCGGTCCGCGTTGAGCAGTCCCTGGGCCGCGTCGAGGGCGGCCAGCTGGTGCTGCACGTCGCGGTGGCGCAGCATCAGGGTTGCCGCGACGGCGAGCGCCAGCACGAGGACGGACACGCCGATCCAGCGCGGGGCGCCCGGCGCGGCGACGTAATCGAGCTCGATGCGGCGCGGGGTCATAGGGCGGAGAGCGCGAGCGCGTAGGGCGCCGAGTCGGACGGGCTCAGGCCTTCCGCGGGAGCGAGCGGCAGGCTGCGAAAGCTCCACGCGCCGGCGCGGACGGGTGAGGCGTCGAGGCCGCTCACGGCATGCACGTAGACGTCCTCGGTTTCCGGCTCGCCGCCCGCGAGGTGCCGCTCGCGGTCGAGCAGGCCCGCCCACTGCTCGGGGCCATCGAGGCCTCCGCGCGCGTTGCGCACCGCGACAAAGCGGCCGCCCTCCAGGCGCGCGAGGCAGGTGCGGTCGCGCTCGACCAAGAGAAACCAGGCGCGCGCTCCGGCGAGCTGACGGCGCGCGCGGTTGAACGCGGACATCAGGTAAGGCTGAAGCGAGACCAGCTTCGCCCTCGAGGAGAACGCCGAGCTCACCGCCTGCACCAGCGGTGCGTCGACGGCGCTCGCGACGCGCGCGGCGCCGGGCTGGGCCGGAGAGAGGCGCAGGTCCCAGTCCTTGCTGCGCTCGCCGTGGATCTTCGCGAAGCAGTAGCGCGCGAACGCCGCTTCCTCGTCGGCCTTGGCGAGGCCTTCGTTCCAGGGCACGAGCGCGTAGCGGGCGAAATGGTTCGAGAGCACCACGGTCGCACGCGCGCTCAGCTTCGCGAGTTCCTCCGCTAGCTTCGACAGCGCGCCCGCGGCGCTTTCCCAGGGTTCCCTGCCCTCGGCCGGATCGCAGGCGACGGTGCGCTTGTCCCCGACGCGCGCCCGCGTGCCGCCCGACACGCGCACCAGCGTCAGCGCGTCCGGAGCGAGCCCGATGAGCAGGCGGTCAGGAAACAAACGTGACACGGTTGATCTCCTGTAGCGTGGTCTCGCCGGTCTTCACGGCGTCGAACGCGGCATCGCGCAGGAAGCGGGTCCCGTTCCCCCGCGCCGCTTCCTTGAGCTGGCGCACCGGGGCGCGCCCGGTGATCAGCTCGCGTATCTCGTCGTTGAGGATCATGAGCTCGGCGATCGCCTTGCGCCCCTTGTACCCCGATCCGCGGCACTCGCGGCAGCCCCGGCCGCTGCGGAAGCGGAACGATCGCGTCTCCGCAACGGTGAGACCCGATTCCTTGAGCAGGGCTTCCTCGGGGTGGGCGTCCTCGGCGCAATGCGGGCAGACAAGCCGCACCAGGCGCTGCGCCAGGATCGCGTTCAGCGCCGAGACGAAGCCGTAGAGATCGACGTTCATGTGCATGAAGCGCCCGATCACGTCGAACACGTTGTTCGCGTGGACGGTGGTGAACACCAGGTGGCCGGTGAGCGCCGATTGCACCGCGATGTTGGCCGTTTCCGGGTCCCGGATCTCGCCCACCATGATCTTGTCGGGGTCGTGCCGCAGGATCGAGCGCAGCCCGCGCGCGAAGGTCAGCCCCTTCTTCTCGTTCACCGGGATCTGCAGCACGCCCGGGAGCTGGTACTCCACGGGGTCCTCGATGGTCACGATCTTGTCCTGGCCGTTGTTGATCTCGCTGATCGCGGCGTACAGCGTGGTGGTCTTGCCGCTGCCCGTCGGGCCCGTGACCAGCAGCATGCCGTAGGGCTCGTGCGACAGCCGGCGCAGCGCGCGGATGTCGGGATCGTCGAAACCGAGGCTGTCGAGGGACAGCTGCTGGCGCGTGCTCTCGTACAGCGACTGCTTGTCGAGAATCCGCAACACCGCGTCCTCGCCGAAGATGCTCGGCATAATCGAGACGCGGAAGTCCACCGCGCGCCCGCGGTCGAGCGCCTTGAAGCGCCCGTCCTGGGGAACGCGACGCTCGGTGATGTCGAGCTCGGCGAGCACCTTGACCCGGGAAATGGCCTGCTCGGCCTGCTTCGCATCCTGGATGGTCTTGATCTGCGAGAGGATGCCGTCGATGCGGAACTTGATGACCAGGCCAGCGGGGATGGTCTCCATATGGATGTCGCTCGCGCCGATCATGAGCGCGTCGCGCAACGTCGAGCGCACCAGGCGCACGACCTCGCTCGATTCGTCGCTGATCGCGCGCAGCGACAAGTCCTCGATGCCGCGGAGCTCCTCGCCGGCGACGGCGACGTCGGCGCGCACCGCGTCCAGCGCCCGCAGGGTCTCCTCGTGGCTGGCGATGAACGCTACCAGATCGCCGCGGTGGACCAGCCGCGTGGAAAAGGCTTGCCGGATGCGCTCCTCCGCCCAGGCCTGCTGCTCGGCGGAGAAGGGGTCGTCGGTTACGAGCAGCAGCTCGCCGTCCGCGCCGCGCAGCAGCGCGCAGCCGCGCTGCGAGCCCTCGCTGAAGGGCAGGACGTCGAACGCGGGCTCGGCGTTGCGCAGGTCTTCCATGCGCATCGGCTGCATCCTCAGGGTCGCGGCCAGACGCGCGACGAAGGCGTCCGGGTCCAGCCCCAGCCGGCTCTCGAGCACCTCGACGAGCCGCCGCCCCGCGCCGGCGGCCTCGCGGGCCTCGTCGATCTGGCGCGCGCTGATCGGCGTGGCGTCGACGGCGCTCATTGCAGGCTCCCGGCGAGCTCGAAAATCGGCATGTACATGAGCACCACGATCGCCCCGATCACCAGGCCGATCACCGCCATCAGGATCGGCTCGAACAGCCGCGTGAACCAGTCGATCCAGCGCGAGATCTCCTCGTCGTGGAACTCGGCGATGCGCTCCATCATCTCGCCCATGTTGCCGCCCTTCTCGCCGACCGCGAGCATGCGCAGGGCGATGGTGGTGGTCAGGTCGTTGGCTTCCATCGACTCGGACACCGGGCGGCCCTCGCTGACGGAGCGGCTCGCCGCGACGAGGCGCTGGCGCAGCAGGGGATGGAGCAGCTCGGAGCTCATCTGCAGCGCCGCGAGCAGGGGCGTTCCGCCCCGCAGCAGCATGCCGATAGTGCGGTAGAAGCGCGCGAGCTGATACAGCTTCAGCCGCTCGCCGATCGCGGGCAGCTTCCACAGCAGGTTTTCGATGCGCGCCTTGACCTGCGCCTGGCGCAGGGCGTACGCGCCGCCGATCAGCAGGCCGACGAACGCGCCCATCACCAGCGCGCCGTGGCCCTCGACCATCTGTCCCCAGGCGAGCAGGATCTTGGAGAACACCGGCAGGTCGATGCTGCGCTCCTCGTAGATGCGGGAAAAGCGCGGAACGACGTAGACCAGCAGGAACAGACTCACCAGGCCGCCGACCGAGAGCAGCAGCGCCGGATAGATCGATGCGTTGACCAGGCGCTTGCGGATCGCCTCGAGCTGGTTCTGGTAGGCGACATAGCGCGCGAGCGAGGGCGCGAGATCGCTCGTCTTCTCGCTCGCCTGAATGGTGGCGACGTACAGGGGCGGAAACGCCTGGGGAAACTGCTGCATCGCCGACGAAAGCGTGCTGCCCTGGCGCAGGATCGCCGCGACGCGATCGAGCAGGGCGCGGAACTCGCTGCGGCGCTCGCGCTCGGCGAGCGTCTCGATGGACTCGACCAGCGGCAGCCCGGCTTTGAGGAGCACCAGCAGCTCCTGGCTGAACAGGGTCAGGGGAAAGCGCGCCCCGGCGCCGCGCCAAGGCCAGCCCATTCCGCCTCGCGGCCGGACCGCGAGGACGGTGTACCCGCGGCTTTCGGCCTGCTGGACCGCGCTGGCGCGGTCGAGCCCGTGCAGGTCGAGTGATTCGACTCTGCCGTCTCCACTCACCGCCTTCAGCTCAAAGCGCATGTCCCCGGGTCCTAATGATTGGTGATATCGGCGGCGTCACCGGTGCCGCCCGGCTGCCCGTCCTTGCCGTAGGAAACGATGTCGTAGTCCCCTTTTTCGCCCGGCTGCTTGTACAGATAGGGCTTTCCCCAAGGGTCGAGGGGAACGTCCTTTCTCAGGTAGGGGCCGTTCCACTTGGGCTCGTTCTGCGGCCGCGTCACCAGGGCGGTGAGCCCGGCCTCGGTGGTCGGGTAGCGGCCGGTGTCGAGACGGTACTGGTCCACCGCTTTTTCCAGCGCGTCGATCTGCGCCTTCGCGGTGGTGATCTCGGACTTGCCGACCTGGCCGAAGTAGCGGGGGGCGACGTAGCCGACCAGCAGGGCGATGATGGCGACGAC
>Ga0137409_10001910_pt1 | contig 22442 bp, 22 predicted proteins | sample CZODoug1_16funga_FD_122059 | JGI IMG/M metagenome (GOLD analysis project Ga0137409, IMG submission 122059) | Vadose zone soil fungal communities from Angelo Coast Range Reserve, California, USA - CZODoug1_16fungal (Hybrid Assembly) | ecosystem: Environmental > Terrestrial > Soil > Vadose zone...
TTCCCTTGCGCGAAGCTCATGCCGCCATCCTGTGCCACATCAACCCGGCTGAAAAAATTCACGTTGGCAACGAGGTCGCGCGGTCCGAGTCCCCACTTGCCCAGCTCAATCAAGAAAGCGTCGTGACCGTTCTTATGGCAGTCGTTGCGGTGCTCCTGATAGCGAGAGGGTCCGTATTTTGCGTCCACCAGTTTGGCGCTTGAAGTTCCGCCGATCGGATCGTGCCAGCCAACGGTGTCGTCGATAATGGAGCAGAGGATTCGGCCCATGTCGGAGTACAGCACGAATCCTTTGGTGAGCCGCGCGACATGCTGCGCCTTGAGTGTATCCGGCATGTTGTACCTTTCCGCAGGACACTCGAAGTTGTAAAAAACAGCGCCGACATTCGCTCCGCCTTGCAAATCCGTAATGCGCAGGGCCGTTCCGCGCTTCAGCACATGGGACCAGGCAGCGCCTCCGTGAATGGTCTCCTCCCAGAGAACGGAAGTTTCGTTCATATGCACCTCTACTTGGAGATTTTCGGATCTTTGCGTGTCAGCGAAGGATCAGGAGGCAGGAGGGCCGCAGCAGACGTCCATTCCCGTCAGCCGCAGGTACACCGCAATCGAAATTTGCGTTCTCTTGTTGCGGCCTGAGTAAATCGAAATCATTGAGCCTAGTTTGGCACAACTCGTTCGCCCGCACAAGAAAAAGGAAAACAAGCGCCAGTTCAAAACCGCTCAGTAGCCGTAGTGCGTTCCAGTTGAAAATCCGGTTATGCGACCCTGAGCAGATCAAACTTTGGAAACCATTGGCGAGAGATTTTGAGTCACACGGGGATTTCTCGACAGGCAATGAATCATTGCACGGTAGAGCAAATTGCCTCTACTTGGAGGCATTGTTCCTGGGGCAATCGGCGAGATATTATCGAGTTTCAGAGCGAGGCAAGTGCGATCCCAAACCTAGCATTGAGAGGTGCGGATCTATGGCGGAGAGGGGGGATTCGAACCCCCGGTAGGAGTTTTAGCCCCTACAACGGTTTAGCAAATTCCCGATTCCACACGCTGTTGTTCGGAATCAATATGACGGCGCGCCTGCCTTGGGCGCACGCAACTCGACTCCAACAACTCCTACCATCACTTCTAACTACTAACGTTTCCAACAAATCGGGGAATCTGCTTTTCGCTCAAAAGTAACCCGAACGGAATGAAAACGTTGGATTCTTGCACAGTTGGTGCACAGTCGAAGTTACGTCCGAAGCTTGCGAAGCGTCTGTTCTACCACTGAACTACGCCCGCTCGTTGTCTCTGGTTGTACTCAGGAATTAATTTTCCGTGCAGCGGTTTCAGTCACTCGAGAGTTAGGTCCCGGGGAGTCTGCGGCACTGCTTAGCGCGTCTGCCTTCTAGAAGCCCTCAGAAGACAGCATTCGGTTCCCTGCCGAATGGGCTGCAACAAGTCGGCGCAACCGGGCAGCCTAGAATCGCAGAAGATGAGTTTTTGCCTGAGGGCTTAGGGGTCGAGTCGGGCCAGAAGCAAATTCTCATTCGTTTTCGACTCGTGAAAAGAACGGTGTTTCCCCATCAGCGCAAATAAAAGACCCTTCGCATGGTGCCCCCGATCGCGTGTCCCTGGCTAAGACGCTCACGCACACTTTTGTCGCATCGCTTGACAGTCAGCGGGCGCGACAAGAGTTCGAATTCATAGCTAGCGGCGCACCAAGTGCTTCGACCGATTTGCATTCCCTCTTGATTCAATTACTTGCAATTCGAAATCTTCGGGTCGTGAATCTGCTTTCTTCGTGGCAGTACGGTTGCACTCTCATCGTGCTGGAAGCTGAGGTCGGGCTGGCAAGCAAGAGTGCCGCTTGGTACTGGAAATCCAAATCACGGGGGATCGCATTGCGCTCGATAAGTGAGACACGACAGAAGAGTTTAGAACAGGTGTCGCGTTCTTGGACTACGCGCCGCGATGAAAAAAGGACTCCGCAGGCAACTGATCCAATCCTGATCGAAAGAAAGGCTTAAAGAACATGAAATTCAATTTCTTACAGAAGCAAACGTCACGCCGCGAAATGTTGCGAGGTTCGGCTACCCTGGTCGGCAGCGCCTTTCTGGCGCACCTCTTTCCCGCGCCGTTGCTCCGCGCCTCCGCAGCGGGCTACGCGCAAGAAGCGCCTTCGGACGCGCTCGCGGCTATGCGCGACTGGTTCAACGCCTTTCCCCTCGAAACAGAAAAGCTTGGCGAAGATCTCACCATGCTCTCCGGCCCCGGGGGAAGCGTGGTAGTCCTCAACGGCCCCGACGGCAAATTCCTCGTGGACACTTTCGTTGCGCCGGCCTGGCCCAGGCTCAAAGAGGCTCTCGATGGCCTTGGCAATGCTCCGCTGAAATACGTCATCAACACCCATTGGCACTTCGACCACACCGACAACAACGCGCCTCTTCACGCCGCTGGAGCCACGGTCCTTGCGCACGAAAACACAAAAAAGCGCATGTCAGAGCCGCACGATCTGCCGGTCTTATATAGAGGACCAAACGGTGCACTCGTCGACGTGCATGCCCCCCCTTCGCCGGTAGAGGCCTTGCCACAGCAGACCTTCCGCGCTAGTTACAAGTTGCACGCCAATGGCGAAACCCTCGCGCTCCAACACTTTGCCCCCGCCGCACATACGGACGGGGACATCTACGTTCATTTTGAAAAGGCCAACGTGATTCAGATGGGCGACCTGTTTTTCAACGGGATATATCCCTACATCGACCCCGGTACGGGCGGCACAATCACTGGCACTATTGCCGCCGTCGACAAAATTCTCTCGCTCGCCAGCAATGACACCAAGATTGTTCCGGGGCACGGCCCGCTTGGCAACAAAGCGGACCTCACGAAATTCCGGGACATGCTGGTCACTTCGCGGGATCGCGTTCAGAAATTGAAGTCCGCGGGAAAGCTTGCCCAGGAAGCCGTCGCGGAAAAGCCATTCGCCGATCTTGACCCCGTCTGGGGCAAAGGCGTCGTCAACGGCGACCAGTGGGTCCAAATCGTCTATCTGACGCTCTGAGTCTCCGGCCGTACGGTCAGGAAGAGCGCGCCAATAACAACGGTGTCGCAATGACGACCCTCTTTCAAGGAGTTGCCCGATGGCACAGCAAACGATGAAGCAGGTATCGCGTTCGTGGACCACGCGGCGCGATGAGAAACGACGGCGCATGCAACTAGTCCAGCCATGGATGCAAGGACCGATACTACCCAAGGCGAAAATTATTGAGGCTCTCGAAACCCTCATCGTCAGCGGTGACAGGATTGTGCTTGAGGGAGACAATCAGAAACAGGCTGATTTCCTCTCACGGTCCCTTGTCAGGGTTGATCCGAAGAAGCTTCACGATGTACACCTGATTATCTCCAGCATTAGTCGACCGGAGCATCTCACGCTGTTTGAGTTGGGCATCGCGAAGAAAGTGGATTTCGCTTTCGCCGGCCCGCAAAGCCTACGCGTGTCGCAACTCTTAGAGGATGGCAAGCTCGACATCGGCGCCATCCACACCTACGTCGAACTGTATGCCCGGCTGCTCGTCGATCTAGTCCCAAACGTCGTTCTCGTGTGTGCAGAGCAAGCTGACGGCGAAGGCAACCTTTACACCGGGCCGAACACGGAAGACACGCCGGTCATTGTGGAAGCGGCCGCCTTCCACGATGGAATCGTCATCGTGCAGGTGAACCAGATCGTCGACAAATTACCGCGCGTGGACATCCCGGCTTCCTGGATCGATGTTGTCATCGAGGCCGATAGGCCATTCGCAATCGAACCGTTATTCACACGCGACCCGCGCCACATCAATGAGTTGCAAATCCTTATCGGCATGATGGTGATCCGCGGCATATATGAACGGCATCAAGTTCACTCATTGAATCACGGAATTGGCTTCGACACTGCGGCCATCGAACTCCTTCTGCCGACATACGGTGAGTCACTCGGCCTGCACGGAAAGATCTGCGAACACTGGGCGCTCAACCCACACCCCACAATGATCCCCGCGATCGAGAGCGGTTGGGTCAAAAGCATTCACTGTTTCGGCAGCGAAGTTGGAATGGATCAATATGTCGCGGCACGTCCGGATATCTTTTTTACCGGCCGAGATGGCAGCCTCCGTTCGAACCGGGTTCTGTGTCAGCTTGCCGGGCAGTATGCAGTCGATGGATTTATCGGCTCGACGCTGCAGATGGATGCCGACGCGAACTCTTCGACGGTGACGACGGGGCGCCTGGCAGGGTTCGGTGGCGCACCGAACATGGGACACGACCCGCACGGCCGGCGGCACTATAGTCACGCCTGGCTTGATCTGGTGACAGAGAACACGCCAGTCGTTCGCGGCCGGAAGCTCGTGGTTCAGACCGTGGAGACCTTTCAGAAAGGCGGCGTTCCTGCGTTCGTTGAAACTCTCGACGCGGTGCAAGTTGGCAAGCAGGCAGGGATGCCAATCGCGCCCATCATGATCTACGGAGATGACGTGAGCCATGTCGTAACTGAAGAGGGCGTCGCGTATCTCTACAAGGCCGAAGGGCAGGAGGAGCGCCGCCGCGCTCTCGCAGCAGTGGCGGGAGTGAGCCCGATCGGTTTGAAGGCAATTCCTTCCGAAACGGCGGAGCTTCGAAAGAAGGGGGTGGTCGCCTATCCGGAAGATCTCGGAGTACATCGCCTGCAAGCGAAGCGCTCTCTGCTGGCGGCCAGAAGCATGGAAGATCTCGTCGCGTGGTCCGGCGGACTCTATGACCCACCCGGACGATTCCGGGGCTGGTAATGAGAACTGCCCACTCATCCAACACGATTGTCAGGGCGCCCTGGTGTCCTTCCCTTGAGCAGGTCCCGGCGGTGCTTCTGGCGTACCTTGCGTCCCAGTCGTTAATCGCGGAGGCCGAGCTGACGCCGAAACCTGGCCTCGTCGATCGCCGCGGCCCCGGGGCTCATACCGACTTGTCGCTCTCGATCATGAAGCTTTCCGCTCTTGCGATCGAACCATACTTCCGCGAGATGGCTTTCGTTTCCGAAGGAAGTCATCCAAGCCAGGCGTTACGCGAACGGCTCGCCTTCGTTGGACGCGATGCGGAACGCGCCATGTTCAAGGCAACGAATGGGAGCAACTCCCATAAGGGCGCAATTTGGATCTTGGGACTGCTGGTTTCGGCGGCCGCGTTGCAAGTCCATGACGAAGTGGCGGCTTTCCAAATTGCGGCAACCGCGAAGGAGATTGCTTCGTTTGCGGACCGCGCCACACCTCGCCTGGTTTCGCATGGGGACATCGTAACGAAGAGATATGGCGCGACGGGAGCGCGCGGTGAAGCTCTTGGCGGCTTTCCCCACGTCGTTGATATAGGACTGCCGACGCTTCGCGCAAAGCGCGCGAAGGGCGCGACCGAGAGTGTGGCCCGGCTCGACACACTCCTTAGCATCATGGCGCGTCTGGATGACACTTGCCTGCTCTACCGCGGAGGAGAAGGATCTCTTCTCACGGCAAAGGCAGGTGCCGCTGCTGTGGAGAGAGCCGGCGGCAGTGGAACCGAAATCGGCAGACAGAAATTATTTCATCTCGACCGCCGGCTTCTGGAGTTGGGAGTCTCCCCGGGTGGCTGTGGAGATCTATTGGCGGCAACTCTGTTTCTTGATGCCGTCGAGCGAAGACAAAACGAAGTACAAGCGGACCGAAGCGGGTCGGAGGATCAAGATGGAGCAGATTGAATTCAATTACCCAGCAAAACGGAAGGTCCCCAAAGGCGCCCATGTCGGCGTCGTGGGTTCTGGCGATCTTGAAGTCCTGCTCGAACCTGCCGAAGGCGAAGTTGCCCACGTTTCCATTCGGACGAGTGTGGATGGCTTTCTTGATACTTGGAAAGCTGTCCTCGATCGGTTCTTCACGAAATACGACGGGGCCGTCCGCATTCAAATCAACGATGCCGGGGCAACGCCCGGCAACGTCCAGCTGCGCCTGGAGCAGGCAGTGGAGGTGAGCGAGCGATGAGCAACGAAGGATATAACGCCAGGTTCATCAACCGGCAGAGTTTCATAGAACTCGACGCACGGGAGCGGGCCAAAGCGCTCTTCGATGCGGGAACATCGCGCGAGTTGCTTGGCCCCTTCGACCGCGTGGAATCTCCTTGGCTCGCGATGCAGGGCGTCACCCCACAAGAAGACGATGGCTGTGTGGTGATGAAAGGAAAGATCGCGGGGCAAGCAGCAGTCGTTGTTGCGCTCGAGGGCGCCTTTCAAGGCGGGAGCATCGGAGAGGTGTCCGGCGCAAAGATGACTGCCGCCCTCGATCTGGCCTGTGCCGATAACGAGAAGGGCATACGGACCAGCGCAGTGATTCTGCTCGAGACCGGTGGTGTGCGTCTTCAAGAGGCGAATCTTGGCTTGGCGGTAATCGCCGAGCTCATGGCCTCCATTTTGGCACTGAGAAAACATGCTCCGGTGATCTGTCTCACCGCCGGCACGGTCGGCTGCTTCGGAGGAATGTCGCTCGCTGCAGGGCTCGCAAGCTACGTCGTTATGACGCGCGAAGCTCGACTAGGAATGAACGGTCCTGAGGTGATCGAGCAGGAGAACGGCGTCGAAGAATTCGACTCGAGCGATCGCGCACTCATCTGGGCAATTCATGGCGGGGAGCAGCGATACGCGACGGGCTTGGCCGATGCGCTGGTCGGCGACGATACGCCCCAGGTTGCGAACGCCGTCCGACATTTGGTCTCGAAAGGCGTTCCACCGGTGCATCGGAGTTCGCAGGTAGCACTCTATCGCAACCGAATTGCGAAGCTCGATACGTCGCAGCAGTGGGATCCCAAAGAGTTCCGCGCACTCTGGACAACGAATGGATCTAACGAGGAAAACCGATGAGCGAATATACCGGCGTGCGAGGAACGGTGTGGTTCCACGCGTTTACTGGGCAGTCGTCACCTATGCATGGTGACCCTAAATCGGTACTTACAGGGGATGCATCGCTCGGCAAAGAGTACGCAAGATTCCTCTGCGTTGTTCCAGACCCACACGGTCGCTTTCCTTGTGCCCGGCATGGGGAAGTAGGACTGGAAGAGGCTGTTACCCTCGCTACACGCGTTCGCCAAGTGATCGAGCACGATAAGAACACGATCAAGCGGCCCATCATCGCCATTGTCGACGTGAAGAGCCAGGCTTATGGCCGGCGCGAAGAGACTGCCGCTATCTTTCTTGCCGCTGCGGCTGCCGCAGATGCCTACGGCTCGGCACGACTCGCGGGTCATCCCGTAATCGCATTAGTGGTGGGCCATGCGCTGTCGGGAGCCTTTCTAACGCATGGCTACCAGGCAAATCGAATCCTGGCGTTCGACGACGACGGCGTCATGATCCACGCGATGCACAAGGAAGCAGCGGCACGTGTGACGAGGCGCTCCGTGGACGAACTGGAGAAGCTCGGGAAGGAAATCGCTCCGATGTCGTACCACATTCGGGATTACGCGAAGCTGGGCCTTCTCTACAAACTGCTTCACGTCGAAAATCCAGTGAAACCCTCTCGGAAGGAGATTCGAAACGTACAGGGCGAACTGGTCGCAGCCATCGAGGATGCGCGCACTAAGCCCGTCGATCTTCGCAATCGACTCGAATCCACGGCCGCGCGTGAAATGCGTAAGGCCTCCATTCTGGTCCGCACCAAGCTCGCAGCACAGTGGCTGGAAAAGTAGGCTATCGAAGATGATCCAGGTTCTGGCCAACTCGCTTGTGCCTATCTTTGTGGGCCTCTTATTTGGATATGGGGCCGGCCTGTTCAGGGTTGTCGACAACAAGGACGTAAAAAGCCTGGTCAGCTTCCTGATGACCTTTGCACTTCCGAGCTCATTGTTTGTGGTCATTGCACTCACGCCGCGTCCCCTGTTGTGGGAACAAGCCAAGGCGGCCGTAGTGCTTGCCATAGTGTTTTTAGTTTTCTTTGTTGCGACCTACTATGCGTCGCGGAATCTCGGTAAAGATACTGCCGCAAACAGTGCTGTCCTGGCGCTGACACTTGGATTTCCAAATCATGCCGGAATAGGTATTCCTCTGCTGCTGGCCGTTTATGGCCCCGAGGCTTCCGTCAGCGTTGCTGTCGGCCTCGCGGTCGGTGCGATTACGATCACCCCTATCACGCTTGCGATTCTCGAAAGCGGAACCAGCGCGGGCGGGACACTGTCTCCTGCGGCTCGCATTTGCACGTCTCTCGGGAGAGCTCTCAAGAAACCCGTATTCTGGGCTCCGGTACTCGGTGTCCTCGCCTCCGTCGCCAAGGTCCACATGCCAACGTATCTGGATAAGAGCCTGACGATTCTCGGCGGCGCGACGGAAGGCACTGCCCTGTTTGTGACAGGCCTGATTGCATCTGCACAGCGCATAAATTTGAACTGGGGCGTGGGCTGGGCTGTCCTCGGTAAAAATGTGCTCCAGCCGGCTCTCTGCCTTGCGGTAGCTCTCCTCTTCGGTATGCCGCTGGAACAAACCAGATTCGCAGTCCTACTCAGCGCGATTCCCAGCGGCTTCTTCGGCGTTCTCTTCGGCAAAGGTTTCGATGCAACTCCGGACGTCGCAAGCTCGAGTCTCATTGCAAGCACTGTGCTCAGTATTTTCACGTTGGCGGGATGGATCGCTCTTTTGAACCACCTGCATTAGGACACGTCATGTTTCACGGTGAAGGTCATTTTGTTCGAACGCACGATCTGCTGGAGATAGACGCGAAACAACTCATCTCTTCGCAAGCATTTGCGCCGCAATGGGTCAAGGCGGAGTTGTCACAGAATCCGTTTGTCGTTGTTCGCCGTGGTCTAGCCACGGGGTACGAGATTCCAATCGGTGTTCGTGGAACGGAAAGGAATCAGCGCTGGGCCGCCTTCTGTCATCCGAAGTTGGTAAAGCGGATACTCACGCCATCGCAACTGCTAAGCCGTGCGATTTCCACTTCGCGAGCAGATGTCATACCTGCTTTTCGCGCCTTAGACCTTCTCAAAGAACGCTGGATGGAAAGCGTTCTTCCTTGGGGTCCGGGGGGCAGCGTTGGCTTCGAGCTGGCGAGCGGCAGGCACGTGGCAACGCCCGAAAGCGATCTGGACATCGTTATCTATGCAGAAAAACGCATGACGGCGGAGGAAGCAAAGTCTGTCTGCGACCACGCAATGAATCTTCCTGCGGTCGTTGATATTCGTGTGGAAACGCCCGTATGCGGTTTTTCCCTGAAAGAGTTCGCTGGCCGGGGCCCCGCAGCGATCCTCCTGCGCTTACCGAGAGGGATTGTGCTCGCGAAAGATCCCTGGGGCGATGAAATCGGAAGCATGGATCCGAATTACGCCGCCGCCCGATCAGTTCTCCTCAACAGAGACTGCGGACGTCTTCTGAAAAACGAGTTTCGCCGTACCGATGTGCAAATGAATCGAAGAAAAGGAGCAGCAAAATGAGCAATCCAATAAAATCTATACGCTTCGCAAGAGGAACGTTTCTGTCCCTCTTCGTGGCGGTATTGCTACTGACCTGTCGCGCGGGGTCAGCACAGAATGAGGGGCATCGGATCCGGAATATTGTTCTGGTTCACGGTGCGTGGGCGGATGGTTCGGGATGGAAGGGTGTTTACGACATCCTGGTCAAGGATGGCTACAACGTCAGCATCGTCCAGGAACCGGAAACCTCTTTCAAAGACGATGTGGCTGCCACGAAGCGCGCCCTTGCTCTGCAGGATGGGCCGTGCATTCTTGTCGGTCACAGTTATGGGGGAGCCGTAATTACCGAAGCCGGGACGGATTCATCCGTCGCCGGTCTTGTATACGTCGCGGCGCACATGCCCGACGCGGGAGAGAACGAAGCGGACGACGGCAAGCGCTTCCCAAGCGACCTCGGCAAATCTGGTGCAATAAAGAAGACAGCGGACGGTTTTACTTACCTCGACCCCGCGCAGTTTCATGAGTACTTCGCAGCCGACTTGTCTCCCGAGCAGGCCGGTCTCATGGCGCGATCGCAGGTGCTTAACTTTGCGGACAATTTCAAAGCGGTCATCACCGCGGCTGCGTGGAGAAGCAAACCAAGCTGGATGGTGGTAGCCGGGGCGGACAGAACCATCAACCCCGACCTCGAACGCTGGTACGCCACGCGAGCCAACAGCCATAAGGTCGAAGTTGCGGGCGCCAGCCACTCGGTCTACGTCTCCCGGCCGAAAGAAGTTGCCGCTGTGATCGAAGAGGCTGCAGCGCACGTTCACTAGAAAAGATGTCGCATGGGTTCGAGAGCGGCGGCCGGAAACAGCTCAGCAAAAGGCGGGAACCGGTCGCTCAGACATACCTTCATTTATCGATTAGGAGAGAGATTCCATGCCAAAGACTCCGTACTTCCGGCTGCCGCTTCGATTCTCTGGAATTGGACTCCTGCTGTTCGCGGGACTGCAGTTCGTCCGGCCCGAGCTGAGGAATCCACCGGTTAGTGCCGAGATACAGGCTCCTCCTGAGGTCAAGGCGATATTCAAACACTCCTGCTATAACTGCCATTCCAACGAAACGGAATTGGCGTGGTTTGACCGAATTGTGCCTGCCTACTGGATCGTCTCGCGAGACGTACGTCGGGCCCGGGCGCACCTGAACTTCTCAGAGATCGCAGCGCTTCCGGAAGAGCAGCAGAAGTTGGCGTTATTCGACGCCTTCAATCAGATTCGACTCGGCGCGATGCCTCTGCCCTCGTATCGAGCGGCGCACCCGAACTCCGCGATTACTGCGGAACAGCTGGCGATTCTACGGAGCTATCTGGCGCCTAGATCGCAGGAACCTCCAGCCACTGTCTCGGAAGTCCATGCAGCGGATCGCGAATACGTGCGGTGGATCGAGGACAACGCGACAGTCCGCAGCGTTCAGAACACGCTTGGGGGTGTTCCCTTTCATCCCGAGTACAAGACTTGGAAACAGATAGGCAGCACGGAGCGAATCGAAAACAACACCATACGGGTTGTTCTCGGTAATGAGGTCGCAGTGAAAGCAATCGCGGACAACCGTATCAATCCATGGCCCGACGGAGCCACGATCGGAAAGGTCACCTGGCATGAACAACCGAATCCCGATGGAGTAGTTGAGGCCGGACAGTTCGTTCAAGTCGAATTAATGATTCGAGATCACGAGAAGTATCGTGCGACAGCAGGATGGGGCTGGGGCAGATGGATCGGTATGGACCTGAAGCCCGACGGCCAAACGTTGGACTTCGCAAATACTCACTGCGTCGACTGTCATCACGCGGTTGAGCGAAACGACTATGTATTCACGATGCCGATCAAGAATCAGCAAGGAGGTGCGCGGTGAAAACCATCCAGGTGCTTGCCGTGGCTCTGCTGCTGCTCATAGGATGCTCGGAACCGAACGCCCGGGTGAAAACCCGGTTGAATCGCGACGCTGAGGTATCCGGAGAACTGCCCTACAACCCGCTTCAGTGGGAGGTCATCGCATCCACGCTCAACCATAACGACCACACCTTGGCCACGGTTCTGGGCAATGAGCAAGCCATCTCCTATGCACGCAAGAACGCCTCGCATGAGTATCCAGCGGGATCTGTCCTGTCCGCAATCACATGGTCTCAAGAGGAGGACCCTCGATGGTTCGGTGGAAACATACCGGGCAAGGTGCAATCCGTCGAGTTCCTCGAAGTGCAATCCGGTCCGGATGGCGGGGGGACCTACCTGTACAGCCGGTATGGCGGTTCGCCCTTGAGAAAGCTCGTCTCCATAGAGGAAAAATCTCTGACGGGCCGAGCGGCATACATTCTCGGACAACGGGCAGCAGTCATGCCCTGAAAGTTCCCGACGCATAAGGAGGCTGCAGGTCCAGTCGAAGAAGCCGCATCGCACGTTCGATAAAAGAACTTCAAATGGCGGGTATCGCGCCGCTTCACGTGGCTCCGACTGCGCGCTTTTTCGCACGGCGGAGCCTGCTTTCACAGGGGGAGAGGATCGAGATTCCTATGAGCGTGGCCTTTTTGTTTCCTGGACAAGGCTCGCAAGTTCCGGGCATGCTGCACGCGCTTCCGGATCATCCGTCCATCACACGGACGCTCGATGAAGTGAGCGAAGCTCTGGGAGAAAATGTGGTGGAACTCGACTCGCCGGCCGCTCTTCGATCGACGGTTTCGGTCCAACTGGCGTTGCTGGCCTCCGGTGTCGCGGTGGCACGCGCTCTCGTCGCAGAAGGTGTCACGCCGGAAGCAGTGGCAGGAATGTCAGCGGGAGCCTTTGCCGCAGCGGTGGTCGCTGGCGTTCTGAACCTTACCGACGGAGTTCGGCTGATGAAGTTGCGGGCGGAGAGGATGGTGGAACTTTACCCCCAAGGGCACGGTCTCGCCGCCATCGTCGGGTTAATGGAAAAACAGGTATCCGCGCTCGTCGAAGAAGCATATACCGAGCAAAGCCCGGTGTACGTGGCTAACATCAACGCTCCTCGCCAGATCGTTATCGCCGGTTCCTATGAAGGTATGGACAAAGTATTGAAAGCTGCCCGAAAACACGGCGCCCGTAAGGCAGTACACCTTGAGGTGTCCGAGCCCTCACACTGTCCGTTGCTTCAGCCCGTGGCGGATACCTTAACAAAGAGCTTGCAGGCATTACACCTGCATGAGCCGAAGTTAATCTACGTCGCCAACGTAACGGGGAGAGCCTTGCGAACTCAAGAGGCTATCTCGGAGGACTTAGCAACCAACATTGCGCATGGTGTTCGCTGGTACGATGCGACAACGGTCCTGAAGGAATTGGGCTGTCGCCTGTTTCTCGAGATGCCCCCAGGCCATGTTCTAACTGAACTTGGTCGGGAAGCTTTTTCTGGCGTAAGGACGCTCGCCGTCGGTGAGACTTCGTTTAAGCATGCGCTGCTGCTGGCAGTCAATTCGGCCTGACCGAACTCCCAAGGACACGCGCACGTCCGTCCTGTTCCCTGGACTTTTTTACCGGGTGAATCAGATGTACGGGCGAGCACGCGAGCGCAGTCCTTGCTCGCCAGCTGGACCACGTCATAGCCGGTGGCACGCCGGAGCTGGTGCTCGTTTCCGGATATTCTGGTAACGGCAAGGCCTCCGTCGTCAATGAGCTCCACAAACTGCTTGTGAAGCTCAGTATAGGAGAATAGCCACCAGTCCCTGATCTTTCGCCACTGGACGTGAGAGACTTTAAGGTATGGCCTTTTGGGGCATTTCGAAGTTGACCAGGCGGCCGGCATTCGCTGTTGTGGCGCGTTATGGACTGGCTGTTGCTTCGGTCGCGACGGCGATCGGAACAACCCTCATTCTGAGGCACTACAATTTCCCGGCTCACTTCATCTCCCACTTCACATTGATCGCAATCGCCATCACTTTTTGGCGCGCCGGGACAGGTCCAGGTCTGCTCGCTTACTTACTTTCTTCTTTGGGGGTGAGCATTTTGGCGAGGAACCATTTCCTTTTGCCAACTTTCGGTTTGGAACCTTTCCTTATCTTTTACGCGATCGCCAGCCTGTTGATGGGCTGGTTTAGTGCTTCACGGCGCCGTGCAGAACGATTTGTCATTGAAGCACGCAACAATCTGGAACTCCGGGTTGCAGAACGAACCGGTGAACTCACAAGAGCCAACGAAGACTTGCAGAATACGCAGGCCGAGCTCCGGCGCCGGGAAGCGTACTTGGCGGGCGCTCAAAGGCTCAGCCACACCGGTAGCTTCGGCTGGAGCGTTTCCACCGGCGAGATCTTGTGGTCGGAGGAAACCTATCGCATCTTTCAATACGACCGAACGATGACGCCGACCGTCGAACTTATTCTCCAACGGGTTCATCCGGAAGACGCGGCCTTGGTGAAACAGACAATTGAGCGCGCGGCGCAAGATAGAAAGGATTTTTGGCATGAATATCGCTTGGTGATGCCGGATGGTACGGTCAAGCACGTCAATGTCGTGGTTCGCGCCTTAAATGATGAATCGGGCAGCATCGAGTTTGTTGGAGCGGTGATGGACGTCACCGCAGCAAAGGAGGCCACAACCATCATTTTCAACGCCAGAGACGCCCTGGAAGGGGCCTTCGAGGAAATCAAAACCTTAAAAGACCAGCTCTACAAAGAGAATATTGCTCTGCGCGAAGAAATCGACAAGACATCTATGTTCGATGAGATCGTAGGCTCTTCGGAACCACTCCGGCGCGTCCTAACACAAGTTGCTAAAGTGGCTGTGACGGATTCTACGGTTCTTATTCTGGGCGAGACCGGGACCGGAAAAGAAATGATCGCCCGGGCCATCCACAGGCGGTCCAAGCGGTCAAACCGGGCGTTTATCCGCGTGAACTGCGCTGCGATTCCCCCGAATTTAATCGCATCTGAGCTATTCGGACATGAGAAAGGTGCGTTCACCGGGGCGACTCAGCGACGTCTAGGCCGATTTGAGCTGGCCGATGGAGGTACGATCTTCCTCGATGAGATCGGTGAGCTCCCAGGGGAGACGCAAAGCGCCCTTCTGCGCGTACTCCAGGAAAGAGAATTTGAAAGGGTGGGAGGCAGCCAGTCAGTTGCTGTCGACGTGAGGGTTCTCTCCGCCACGAACCGGGATTTGAGAGCTGCCGTTGAGGCCGGGACATTCCGGCAGGATCTCTTCTACCGACTGAACGTCTTTCCAATCCACATGCCCTCGCTTCGAGAACGGATAGATGACATTCCATTACTAGTTGGCTATTTAATTGAACATTATAGCAAGAAGGTCGGGAAAAAGATCCGCAATATAGACAAAAAGACCTTGCAATTGTTTCAAGACTACAACTGGCCTGGCAACATCCGCGAACTGCAAAATGTGATTGAGCGGGCTGTGGTGTTGTGCGACAGCGATACGTTTTCAATCGACGAGACATGGCTCAAGCGGGACTTACCTCACGACGCAGCCCAGCTGCACACGCGTTTGAGCGGACTGGGGCGCTTAAACGAGGCGCAGGCAAGGGAAATGATCGAAGCCGCCCTAGCCGAGAGTGGGGGCAGGGTTTCGGGTCCATCTGGCGCGGCCGCCTTGCTTGGGGTTCCACGTCAAACGCTCGAGTCGAAGATCACCAGCCTGGGAATCAACAAGCACAGGTTCAAGTCTGTTAGAGCGCCGTCAAGATAAGCTGGGCTTCGGCGTAATAGAAGAGATCGCCCTCTCCGCGCTTCAAGAATGATCAGATTCTAGGAATTCTTCTTCACCCCTCCCGTATGTCGCCCGATGACTGCCGAAAATCAGCAGTTGCCGAATGTCAGCAGGCACTTTTGCAATAAGAGTCTTTTGTTCCAATTACTTAAAGACGGCCTGAGGCGTGCACTGTCAGGACTGTGGAGAACCTGGGATGACGCTAAGAATTGAAAAAAGTCTTGAGGGAAGAAAGACAATTTTCCGTGTTAGTGGCGGAATTGCGTCGGAGCAGCTTGAGGAGTTGAAGGCGGAAATGGCGGGCGAGGGAGCAGCAGCCGTGCTGGATCTAGAGCATGTGACGCTCGTAGACGTAGAAGGCGTGCGCTTCTTAAGCGATTGTGAGGGCCAGGGAATCGAACTCCTCCATTGTCCACTATACATCCGCGAATGGATTGCCCGGGAGCAAGCCCGTTCTCGGGATTCATCGGAGCGTGGTTCACCGCAGTAAGAACAGAAGGCCACGTCGGTCGCCCTGTTAATGAAGGCAGCTTGCGGCCGCGGAAATTCGAGGTTCAGCCAACGACGACAGCCGGACGGCTTTTCAACTCCGTAGCTGCTGGTTTTCTTGAGAGCCGCGAAGCGGACGGCATCGGGCCGCAGAATTACCCTCATCCAATCCGCGAGTGAATCCCGCGGAAACAGAAGAGGAGACCCTGCGAATAATGAGAGGAACGACCATGGCTTGGGAGAATGCAGTTCTTTCAGAAAATGAAGATGATATCGAGACCTGTCTCACCGGCCGAGAAGGTGTGAACGACGGCTTTGAATACATCGTCGGAGCAAGCAAGGCTCTCCGAGAGGTATTGGACCTCGTTCGCACAGTCGCGCCTACGGATTCGACTGCTCTGATTGAAGGGGAAACCGGCACGGGGAAGGAACTCATCGCCCGCGCGATTCACAAGCACAGCACACGCAGAGATCGTCCTTTTGTAAAACTGAATTGTGCTGCGATTCCCCTCGGATTGCTAGAGAGCGAGCTCTTCGGCCACGAAAGAGGAGCCTTCACGGGCGCCGTGGCACGCAAAGTGGGCCGTTTCGAAGCGGCTGACCGCGGCACGCTCTTTCTGGACGAGATCGGAGACATCCCGCTCGAACTGCAACCCAAGCTGCTGCGCGTCCTTCAAGAGGGGGAGTTCGAGAGATTGGGCAGTACGCAAACCCAACGGGCGAACGTTCGGCTCGTCGCCGCGACAAATAAGGACCTCGCCAAGCTAGTTGCCCAGAATCAGTTCCGTAGCGATCTGTACTACCGGTTGAATGTGTTTCCCATACTTGTTCCCCCGCTGCGCGATCGGCGCAGAGACATTCCGTCGCTCGTGAGGCACTTTGTAGGAATCTACGCGGAACGCATGAACAAGCAGATCGAGCGGATTCCGACAGATGTGATGGAGGCGCTGGTAGACCATTCTTGGCCGGGAAACATCCGTGAGCTGCAGAACTTTATCGAACGGAGCGTCATCCTGGCCGATGGGAACACACTGCGTCCTCCACTTGAAGGATTGAGGCAAACTGCAGGAATTGAATCTCTGGAGCCCATCACGCTGGAAGAAGCTGAGCGAGTTCACATCCGCAAGATGCTGGAGCAAGCCAACTGGGTTGTCGCTGGTCCGAGGGGCGCCGCTGTCCGCTTGGGAATGAAGCGGTCCACAGTCTATTTTCGCATGCGAAGACTGGGAATTTTCAGGGCGCAGCGAGCCAGCCCGACCAGAGTATGAAATGTAAAAAGACTGAACGTGAGTCCGGAGAAAAAGAATATGAGCAATTCACCGTCAAAAGGCACCGCCCCAGTGACAGGCGCGTCTAGGGGCATCGGGGCTGGTTATGCGGACCTTCTCGCAAAGCGTGGATACGATCTCATTCTCGTAGCGCGCAGCGACGGGCCCCTCAAAGCGCTTACTGCGAGCCTCGCGCGCGCGAGCGGACGCCACATCACTCCGATCTTGGCGGACCTCAACGACAAGGCGGGGCTCGCGAAAGTGGAAACAGAGCTGAAGAACGATCCCAGCATCACTATGCTCGTCAACAATGCTGGCACTGGCTCCGTCGCACCGATGCTTGATGCCAACATTGAAAAGATGGAGCAGATGATTGCTCGCAACATCACCGCACTCACGCGCCTGACTTATGCCGCCGCTCCCGCATTCGTCGGGCGTGGCACAGGTACCATCATCAACATCGGATCCGTGCTGGGCATCTCGCCCGAAAGACTAGGAGTAGGCGACAGTTTCAACACAGTTGTCGGTCATGAATCTCGCATCTCCGACAAGCAATCGCCAACACGTCTCGCGCCGTCATTCGCCGCACCACTTCCAGCGCCAGACACTCCCGCGTGAATTCATCCATCACCGAAAACCACTTCAGCCTTCTTCCTTCCGAAGTCTCGTCCATCGTGAAATCCCAGCACCACACGTGATTCTTGTGCTCCGCCTTTTTCATCGCGCAACTGTTCCCGCTGTGGCCCCGTGCGCGTTTCCGCCGCTTCCTAGCTGGGTTCCGCAGCCCTTCCTCCCGCCATAGCCGCTGCACCCGCTTCTTGTTGATCTTCATCCCTTCTCTCCGCAACAGCCTGGTCATCCGCCGATAGCCTGAGCCCGGATGCTTCGTGGCCAGTTCGCGCAGCCGCTTGCGAATCCGGCGCTCTTCGTAATCGATGCGTGCTTCGTATCGCTGCGTCGCGCGTGGCTGCTTCACCAATCGGCAAGCGTTCCGCTCCGTGTAGCGCCACGCCTCCCGTAAATGCTCCACCGCCCGTCGCTTGCCCGCCGGGCTTACCAGTTTTTTCGGCTAAGATCCTTCAGCGCGTCGATGTCCAAGGCCTGCTGCGCCACGATTTTCTTCAACCGCGCATTTTCCTTTTCCAGTTCTTTCATCCGCGCCATCTCCGGCCCCTTCATCCCGCCGTAGAGACGCCGCCAGCGATGACAACTGTGGCGATTTCGGCCGTCGGCTTTGGATTCGTCGAGGGCATCGAACGTTTGCATGGTTCGCTGCTCCCCTCTGGCCCGTCTATGAAAGCGCATTTTACTTCGGCGCCTTGATAGTTCTGATTTTCGCGCTTTGGGTTTTGTTGATTTTATTTCTACGACGCTGGCTCTCGCCAGATTCACTGATTCTCTCTTCGGGGCTGCTCCTGTTGATCGCTAGCGTCGCTCTTGCCTGGTGGCTGCCCGGCGCAAGCCTTGTCACTGTCTGGCCGGCGCTGGCCCTCGCGCTTGCGCCGTTCTTGATCCAAGATGGTTCTGCGGAGAAGATCCCGCTTCGCCGTGTTCTACTGATCCTGCTGATTTCACTCCCGGCCCTGCTGATTTTCGTCAGCATGATCGGCAACTTTTTCGAAGCGCTCGGCCTTACGGTGTCAGGCGGCTCTGCCACTGGACTCACACTTGCTTTATTTCTTGTGTCGATCACTCCGGCCGTAGAAGAAGTTCGCCGTACCTGGCTGACTCAACTCCTGACCATCAGCTCCGTCTCGGCATTGCTTTTGTTCCTCGTTGGTGCCGCGGTCACACGCCATTCCTCTGTGCATCCCATGCCCAGCAGCATGTTGTACGCTTTGGATTCTGATCGCAAACTAGCCCTTTGGGCCAATGATGCTGCCCAACCCGATACCTGGTCTTCGCAATATGTCGGTTCGCGTCCGGGCCAGGGCAAACTCTCTTCGTTCGCACCTTGGGATTCCTTTTCGTATCTGCAAGGACCTGCACCCATTCTTTCCCTGCGCCCCCCGGAGATCGCATTGCTGCGCGAAACGCGCGATGCAGGCGTGCGTACCTTGCATTTACGCGTGACTTCCCCTCGCGGCGCCCCGGAAATCGTGCTCTCCGCGCCGCTGGACCGGATTGCTTCCGCGCAAGTCGATGGAAAACCTTACGGCGACACACGTGAAGCGCGTCGCAAGCCTCATGAATGGGTGCTGAACTACTGCAATCTGCCTTCGGAAGGAATGGCACTGCAACTCACACTGCAGTCCACTGGTCCTCTGCAGCTAACTGTAATCGATCTTTCGCGCGGCCTTCCGTCGCTGTCTGGAACCGCACCCTTCCCGCGTCCGCCAGATCAGGTACAGCGCCATTCTGGCGACCAGACGCTCGTCCGCCGCGATGTTGTCTTTTAGCGCCGCAAAGTTTGCATCATCAAACTGTCTCACTCTAGGGGTTCACAGTGGCCTATACCGATATCAGGTTGGTTCGACCGGGCTATCGTTCTTTCATCGGAAAAACCTGGTGTTGTAAGTTTAGGATCCCATCTGTAGCGACAAAAGCTCCGGCCATAATGCTAGAAGCGTGTACCTTATGACCAGGCCGGCACACAGGGCAACCAAGACGCTGCATAAGGAGCCCACCAGGAAGTATTCCGCAAATTCCCGCTCCTGGAGTTCCTCTGACCGAATTAGGCCCTTTGCTGCGACGAGAAAGCCCAACGCCGCATAACTCCCCGCAACCACGACCAGGGTTAGAACCAAGCGCTCCAAATTTCCAATCAGACGGCCGCGGTTCATCTCCACTAGATCAAATCTCTTCGTTCCGGTATCGCTATCTGCTTCCGTGCCGCGCAATGAAAGTTGCGGAAGGGTCTCGGTTTTGCGGAGACATCCGCGGACGATGTATGTTCCACCTCGAATGACGAATAGCAGGACACCGCTCACAATGGAAATTGCCGATATTTGTTCGCGAGAGATGGGCAACGAAAGATGGGCGTGCATGTGTAGATCGAAGTGTCTTATGAAGGCAAAGCCAAAAAGTAGATTTAGAACCACTACTACTGTCTCGAGTTCGGCCGTCCACTTCTTGGGACTTCGGAATCGGAACCACGGTTGAATGGCGATCAACGTAGCCAGCCAAGCGCTGACAATGACGGAGTGGCAGATCCAATAGGAGAAAACTGCTGCGACCACGACCCTCAAAAGCAGAGCCCAGCGCCAAATTTGCCATTTGAACGTGACTCCGTCCACATCCTCGGGCAGGGGATCGGCCGTGATTCCGTAAGACACGATGGACCACAGCGCGAACAATTCGGACCACATCAAAAACTGATCGCTAATGATGATTCTTGGCACGTTTTTTCTCTAATGCTGGATTTACCCATTTTTCGATAAAGACTCGCCAAGCTTGTTCTGCTTCGGCATATGCTTTCCAGCCCATCGACTTTACCTGTTTGCTAACCGCTTGTCGGCTGATCTTCAGGTGCTCCGCGGCTTCCAGTTGAGTGCGTCCTTCGCGCATAAGTTCAGCGATGCGAAGCTGTTGTTGGGTAAGCTCGGAACGGTGGAAGGACAGAAGGTGAGCGATGCCATTCATCACTTGATCGGCCTCGCCGAACCCAAAAAAGACCCCACCCAAGGATCTTTTGCGCCTTGCGTTCTCTATTGCCGCCCGCGCGTTATAGAGCGCGGGTCCGTCGACATTTATGGCCTCTTCTTGGATGGGTGTCGTCAAGACCCCGAATCCGACACCCACTCTCAGGTCGCGATCGGAGAATCGCTGGTCAATGTCCCACATCAAGTCGGGAACAGGTGTTGCTGACAAGAGCAGGCCTTGAAATTCGTCGCCGAGGGTAATGACGAACTTCGCCAAGATGTCTTTCGCGTACTTCTTATTGAGATATTGAATAAATTCTCTGAACCTTTCTTGTATCTTTGGGCGTCGGCTGGGAAGCAATTCACGCGAGCCCACCATGTCTCCGATGAGAGCAAGGCAAGGCGCGCTACGAAGTGCCTCTTTTTTCCTGGTCGGCGCCATGCTCATATCATACGGGCATTCGAAGCTATGTCAACCTAATAAGGTTGCCTAAAGCTAGAGCAACCTATTCTGGTTGCTAAATACATATACAACCTAATTTGGTTGCCACACTAATTTGGTTGCCACACATACTCCCGATGATGTGCACAGTGGGGGAAAAAATGAGAGGTTCGGGTAGAGACGAATCTAGCAAGTCTTTTGGAATCAGAAAGAATTGCTGGACGTGGCCGGGATCGAACCGGCGACCCCCTGCTTGCAAAGATTGGTCGCACGAAGAATCAATAACTTACACTGAGTGGGATGAAATGCGACGGATTGCTACAAATGCAACGATTCCTGGCACTTAGCGAAGCGGTACCGACACCCGGTAGGGTTTGGTGGTGGGCACAAAATTGGGCACAAATTCTGGCTTCTCCGAAAGCGTGGAGAGTCGAATGAGTGATGTTGCGCCGGAAATCCGTCGCCGTGGTAGTTCCGCGCGAGCGTATGCTCCTGATATCCTCGGATAGGATCAGAGTCACGACGGTTTTAGCTACACCAAGTCAGGGCAAAAATGCGCGACGACGACCTCGTTTTGAAGATACAGCAATCGTCGGTCAAGGTGGAGGCAAAGCAGATTCAACAAGAAACCCGCCATGAGGCAGGTTCAAAGAAGACCTTGACGGGGCGGGGTGGTCGCTACAATGCGGGACAAGCGAGGAGCAGTTGGTTTTCGAGCGGTGTGTGTAACGCGCAGAATTCGGGGCTTCAGGACTCGAATTCTCGAAGAAGAAACCCAGATGTTGGCCATTCTTCCCGAGCCGGCCGCTACGGTCGTCGCAATGGCGGCATTCACGGGAGCCCGCACGGGGGAACTACGAGGACTGACGTGGGAGAACTACGATGGGTCCGAAATACGAGTTATGAAGTCCGTATGGCGGAGCCACGTGGATGATCCGAAGCGTCCAAAGAGCAAGGCCGCTAAACCGGTCATCGCTCCCTTGAAAGTTCTTGTTGAGCGGCATCGGGCCAGATGTGGGAACGTTCAGCGGGTTTATTTTCGCAAATGAACAATGCAAACCGATGAACTTGGAAGCACTCGCCGCGGATGTCATACGGCCAGCCCTGGAGAAGGCAAAGTTACCATGGTACGGCTGGCACGCATTTCGGCGTGGGCTCGCCACGAACCTGCACAGATTGGGGGTTTCCGACAAGGTCATTCAACAGATCCTTCGACACGCGAACGTCACCACGACGATGAATATCTACGTGAAGACGGTAAGTGTGGACGCGGCAAATGCAATGAAGACCTTGGAAACAATGTGTGCAACTACTGTGCAACCAGAGAGGCTCGGGAGTTCGCAGCTGATGTAAAAGTTGTTGGGAACTGCAGTCGGCAAGTCTCGACGCTAGATGCAGTTAGGGGAAATCTGGCCGAGCGGGGGGGATGATATTGACGCGGTTTTCGCAACTCCGTTTGTTTCTATCACTTCACTCGTAATACCTGCATTTTCTGTCGCTTAAGGCCGAGTCTCAGCAGTCTTATCCGTCTCAGCAATGCCCTCCAGTCTCTCCTA
>Ga0137409_10001914_pt1 | contig 22430 bp, 25 predicted proteins | sample CZODoug1_16funga_FD_122059 | JGI IMG/M metagenome (GOLD analysis project Ga0137409, IMG submission 122059) | Vadose zone soil fungal communities from Angelo Coast Range Reserve, California, USA - CZODoug1_16fungal (Hybrid Assembly) | ecosystem: Environmental > Terrestrial > Soil > Vadose zone...
GATGTTCACCAGGATGGCGGTGGTCGAGCCGCCGTACTGCGCGCCGTAGTAGATGCCGGCGAGCATGATCAGCGCCGACAGCGGGTTCAGGTTGAAGGTGATCGGCAGCAGCATGGCGATGGTCGCCACCGGGCCGATGCCCGGCAGTACGCCGATCAGCGTGCCGAGGATGCAGCCGACGAACGCGTAAAAAAGGTTCTGCAGCGTGAACGCTACACCGAAGCCCATCCAGAGGTTGGCGAAGACTTCCATGAGCGCTCCGTTAGCTGTAGGCCGCCGGCCAGAGCGGGAAGGGCAGCGACAGGCCCTTCACGAACACCAGCCAGGAGAAGAGGATCAGGATCACGTAGAGGATCGTCACTTCCTTCCAGCGGAACTCGTGACCGCCGAGCGCGCCGACGTACACCAGCGCCGCCGTGGCGCCGACCAGGCCGAGCGGCTTCATCAGGTAGCCATAGAGCACCAGGCCGAGCGAGATCATGAGCAGCGGGCGGAAGCGAAACGGCGGCACTTTCGGCCCTTGCATCGCCAGCCCGCTGGCGAGGATCATCAGGCCGAGCACCACCATCAGACCGCCGAGCATGGTCGGAAAGTACGCGGGGCCCATGCGGACCGCGGTGCCCATCTGATAGTGCGTAATCGCCCAGATGGCGAAGAACAGCCCTGACGCGACGAACATCAGGCCAGACCAGAAGTCCTTGGGACTCTTGATTTTCATCTCTCCTCCAGCGCCGCTTGATGCGGTCTTTTGCCTCCTCGAAAGGCGGCAAAGTGTAACACGCACTTTTGCCCCGGCTACCTTGCGCCGGCGGTCAGGAACTGTCTTCGCCGCCCGAGGCGCTCGACATCCTCCGGCCGGTCGACATCCCATACCGTGCGCAGCGCGCTCCAGCGCAAACGCAACCGCGCGAGGCGCGCCACCGTCTGGGCGCAGACTTCGTTTCCGCCCCACTCGATGCGCTCGAAAATGGGGCGCGGCGCGCGGCGGCACGCGATCAGGGCATAGCCGCCGTCCTCGGCCGGCGCGATGACGACGTCGCATCCTGAGCGCAGCAGCCGCAGCGCGCGACGCAGGTCGCTCGCCCGCAGCTCGGGCGCGTCGACGCCGATCAGCAGCGCGTAGCGGTGTCGGCGCAGCGCGGCGCGCAGCGCGTGGTGCATGCGCTCGCCGAGATCGCCGCTGGACTGCCCGCGCAGCGTGATGCCGAACCGTCGCTCTTCCTTCAGGAAGAAAGGATGGCGCGCGTCCGGCGTGCCGTGCAGCTCGACCGGGCCGCAACGCGATGCAATCGCGGTCTGCAGAGCGCGCTCGGTCAGCCGCGCGTGCAGGCGCGCGGCGCCCCAGGCGCCGAGCTTCGCCGCGAGCCGCGTTTTCGCGCGCCCCGGCAGCGGCGCGCGTGCGAACACGATCACCGCGGCGTCAGCGTCCATACAGCCTGGCAAGCGACTCGGGGCTGGCTCCCATCGCATAGCAAAGCCGGATCCGCCACATCCGCAGGACGGTGCGCACCACTCCGCGCGACTCCCAGCGCCTTCCCGAGGTTGTCACTTTTTCGCGCAGGCAGACGGGGCGCGAGCGGCGCTTCATCGCCTTGCTGAACGCCACGTCCTCCATCAGCGGCAGCTCGGGAAAACCCGGGAAGGCCTCGCGGCGGACGAAGATCGCCTGATCGCCGGTGGCGATGCCGGTGAGCCGCGAGCGCAGGTTCATCGACCAGGCGACGACCTTCAGCAGCCGATGACGCCCCTCGATCTGCACGTCGAACCTGCCCCAAACATGGTTTTTCAATGCGTCACTAATTGGATTTTCAACTTGAAAAGGAAGAAGCGTATCCGCATGCAGGAAGACGAGGACGTCTCCCCTCGCCTCGCGCGCGCCGGCGTTCATCTGCGCCGCACGGCCGCGCGGCGCGATCACCACCTGGTCGCTGAGTCCGGCGGCGAGCTCGCGGGTCGCATCTTCGCTGCCGCCATCGACGACGATCACCTCGTGGCCGCGGCGGCGCAGCGGCGCGAGCGCCTCGAGCGCGGCGCGGATGCCCGCCGCCTCGTTCAGCGCCGGGATGACGATCGAAAGTCGTTCAGCGACCAGTCGTAGTCCAGGAACGAAAGCGGCACCTCGCCGCCCGGATAGCCGAGCCGCGAAGCATAGCGGGCGAAATACGCCTGGCGCGGCTCGAAGTCTTCCTTGAACCAGTCGAAGATCTTCGACACCTCCAGCCGGCCCTCGCGAAAGCGGTTGCGGCTGCGGTCGGAGAGAAAGCGCACCGCCTGCTCCTCGAGCTGCCGCTTCAGGCGCGCCGCGACGTAGGCCTCTTCGCGCAGCATCGGGCAGCCGACCGAGGCGCAATTCAGCGCGTAGTGCACGCGCGGCTCGCGATAGTTCTTCCTCAGCAGGCCGTGCTCGATCGCGTCGAGGCTCATCTTGCGGCCGAGCAGCGTGAAGAACTCGTCCTTGAAGGGGTTGCCGAAGATCTTGCCGAAATCCCAGATCGAGCCGATGTCGGGGTAGCGGATGAGGATCTTCTCGACGGTGAAGGCGTTGTAGGCGTTGATGAGGAACGCCATCTGCTCCTCGCGCGGCCAGCTCGCGAACTCCTTCTCCTTTACCGCCGAGAGCTGGTCGAGATAGGTCTGCAACGCCTTGCGATCGACGCCGGCGTAGCGAAGCTGCGACGCCTTGCCTCCGTCGAGCAGCACGACGTTCTTCTTCAGCTGAGCGTCCCACGGCGCATGCTCGAAGGCATGCGCCGTCGAGAGAAAAAACAGCGCGGCGAGGATCAGCCGCGCATCCATGCGTGAAATTTTTCCACTTTACGCAGCAGGCCTTCGGGTGCGCGCGCCTTGCGCCAGGCGCCGGCGGCGTACTTGTTCGCTTCGGCGAGCGTGGGGTAGATGTGAATCGTGCCAAGGATCTTCTTCAGGCCGATGCCGTGGCGCATCGCGGCGACGAACTCGACGATCAGCTCGCCGGCGTGCTCGCCGACGATGGTCGCGCCGAGGATGGTGTCCCTGCCCGGCGCGGTGAGCACCTTGACCAGGCCGTGCGCCTCGCTCTCGGCGATGGCGCGGTCGAGATCGTCGATGCCGTAGGTCGTCACCTCGCAGGCGATGCCGCGCTCGCTCGCTTCGCTCTCGTTCAGGCCAACGCGCGCCACCTCCGGCTCGGTGAAGGTCGCCCATGGGATCACCGCGTAGTCGGCGCGGAACTTCCGGAACGGCGCGAACAGCGCGTTCACCGACGCATACCAGGCCTGGTGCGCGGCGGTGTGCGTGAATTGATACGGGCCGGCGACGTCGCCGCAGGCGTAGATGTTCGGATAGAGCGTCTGCAGGTACGCGTTGGTCTCCACCGTGCGCCCTTTGCCGAGCGGAATGCCGAGCTCCTCCAGCCCGTAGCCGGCGGTATTGGGCACGCGTCCGAGCGCGCACAGCAGCGCGTCGAACTCGACGCCGACGCCCTTGCCCTCGTGCTCGCAAAGCAGAAGCTTCTTGCCGCCCTCGACCACGACCTGCTTCGCCCTGTGCCCGACGAGCACGTTGATGCCTTCCTGCTCGAACCGCCGCTTCACCAGCTCGGAAATCTCGGGGTCCTCGCGGGCCATGATCCGCGGCAGCATCTCGACCTGGGTGACCTGCGAACCGAGCCGTGCGAACGCCTGCGCCAGCTCGCTGCCGATCGGCCCGCCGCCGAGCACCAGCAGCCGCGGCGGCAGCTTGCGCAGGCTCCACACCGTGTCGGAGGTCAGAACCTCGACCTTGTCGAGGCCGGGAATCGGCGGCACCAGCGGCCGCGCGCCGGCGGCGATGATGATGGCGCGGGTGGTGAGCGTCCGGCCGTTGACCGTCACGCTCCACGGCGAAGTGATCTTCGCCTCGCCCTGGATGCACTCGACGCCCAGGTTGCTGTAGCGCTCGATCGAATCGTGCGGCTCGACCTGCTTCACGACGCGCTGCACGCGCTCCATCACCTCGGCAAAATCGAACTCCGCGCTGGCGCTGCGGATTCCGTACTTGGCGGAATTGCGGATCTGCGAGAGCACGCGCGCCGTCTTGATCAGCGCCTTGGAAGGCACGCAGCCGGTGTTGAGGCAGTCGCCGCCCATGCGGTGCTTCTCGATCAGCGTCACCTTGGCGCGGACCGTTGCGGCGATGTACGCCGAGACCAGGCCCGCCGATCCCGCGCCGATCACCACCAGGTTGCGGTCGAAGCGCGCCGGCCGCGGCCAGCGGGAGTAGACGCGCCGTGCCTTCAGCGAGTCGACCAGCTTCTTCGCGATCAGCGGGAAGATGCCGAGCAGCAGGAAGGCGCCGAGCAGCTCCCAGGACAGGATGCCGCGCGGCGAGTCGAGGCGCCCGAGCTGCGTCCCGGCGTTCACGTAGACGAGGGTGCCGGCGAGCATGCCGACCTGGCTCACCCAGTAGAACGTCCGGACGCGCATCGCCGACAGGCCGAGCGCGAGGTTGATGAGGAAGAACGGCACCACCGGCAGCAGGCGCAGGGTGAAGAGGTAGAAAGCGCCCTCCTTCGCCAGCCCTTCGTCGATCGCCTTCAGCCGCCCGCCGAAGCGTCCACGCACCCAGTCGCGCAGTACGAAGCGGGAGGCGAGAAAAGCGAGCGTCGCGCCGAGCGAGGAAGCGAAGGAGACGACCACCGTTCCCCAGAGCAGGCCGAACACCGCGCCGCCGGCGAGCGTCAGCAGCGTCGCGCCGGGCAGCGACAGACCGGTGAACGCGACGTAGGCGGCGAAGTAGAGCAGCACCGTCTGCAACGGATGCGCCCGATACCAGCCGTCGATCGCCGCCTGCTGCTGCTTCAGGGATTCGAAAGTGAAATAGCGGTGGCCGCCGACGGCGAAGAACACCCCGATGGCGACGACGACGAGAACGGCGACGAGGAGCCGGGCGCGGCTCACATCGCTAGAGCAGGCCGGAAGTCGCGCCGTGCGCCTGCTCGTCGAGCAGGCCGAGCAGCCGCTGGCTGGTTGCGCGCAGCCGCTGCGAGAGCATCAGCACCAGCTCCATCAGGATCTTGGCGCCGAGCAGCGGCTGTTCGACGATGATGCGCGCCAGGTTCTCGCGGTCGAGCACCGCGAACACCATCGGCCGAGTGGCGATGCAGGTGGCGAAGCGCGCCTCGCCGTCGATCATCGACATCTCGCCCAAAGTGCGGCCGGCCTCGACGGTGGCCAGAAGCTGCGGCGTGTTCCAGCGGTCGCGCTTGTGCACCTCGACCTCGCCTTCGAGCACCATCAGCATGAAGTCGCCGCCGTCGCCCTCGCGGATGATCTCGACGCCGGGGTCCGCCTTGTACACGACCATGAAGTGCGCCAGCAGCCGCACCTCCGCGCCGGAGAAGTTCTCCAGCAGCCGGCATTTCGGGATGAGCGCGTGCATCTGCTCGGCGAACTTGGTGGCGTCGCCGAGGGATTCGAGGTGCGCGAGCTGTGGGTGCGAAAATTCCGGCATGGCGCTCGCGCGATTATGCCGGATTCGCCCCGGACGACGCCCGCGGGTACCGGGTAGCGCTTCCGGCTCAGCGCCCCCGCTTGCGCCGCTTCCTCACTCCTTCGGCGAGCGTTTCGAGCACTTTGATCGAATCGTCCCAGCCGAGGCAGGCGTCGGTGACGCTCTGGCCGAACTTGAGCGGCTTGCCGGGAACGAGCTCCTGGCGGCCTTCGACCAGGTTCGACTCGACCATCACGCCGACGATGCGCTTCTCGCCGCCGCCGAGCTGCGCGGCGATATCGGCGGCGACGTCCGCCTGCCGCTGGTACTGCTTCGCCGCGTTGGCGTGCGAGCAGTCGATCATCAGCCGCTCGGGCAGCTTCGGCTTGGCGAGCTCCTCGCAGGCCGCGGCGACGCTCGCCGCGTCGTAGTTCGGCGTCTTGCCGCCGCGCAGGATGATGTGGCAGTCCTCGTTGCCGCGCGTCTCGACGATCGCCACCTGCCCGCTCTTGTGCACCGACAGGAAATGGTGCTTCTGCCGCGCGGCGAGCAGCGCGTCGACCGCGATCCTGACGTTGCCATCGGTGCCGTTCTTGAAGCCGACCGGGGCCGAGAGCCCCGAGGCGAGCTCGCGGTGCACCTGGCTTTCCGTGGTGCGCGCGCCGATCGCGCCCCAGGAGACGAGGTCGCCGAGGTATTGCGGCGAGATGACGTCGAGGAACTCGCAGCCCGCCGGCACGCCGGTCTGGTTGATGCGCACCAGCACGTCGCGCGCGATGCGCAGGCCCTCGTTGATGCGGAAGCTGCCGTTGAGGTACGGATCGTTGATCAGGCCCTTCCAGCCGACCGTGGTGCGCGGCTTCTCGAAATAGACGCGCATCAGCACCTCCAGGTCGCCGGAATGCTTCTCGCGCTCGACGGCGAGCTTTTCCGCGTAGGCGACCGCCGCGGCCGGATCGTGGATCGAGCACGGCCCGATCACCACCAGCAGCCGGTCCGAACGGCCATGCAGGATCTCGCGCAGCTTGCGCCGCGTGCCGGAGATCAGCTTCTCCACCGGCGTGCCCTGGATCGGGAAGAAGCGGATCAGGTTCTCGGGCGGCGGCAGCGGCACGATGTTCTCGATGCGCTCGTCGTCGGTCAGCGAGGTCTTGTCGCCGGGGATCGGGTTCTCGTAGCTCTCGGTCGGGGTCATGGTTTGTTCTCGGGGTTAAGCCCAAAAAAAAACCGCCAGGCTTTCGGCTGGCGGTTTTTTGGGATTCGTTGGGTGAGCTTAGCCGGCTCCCTCCGCCAGATGGCTGGGATAAAAGAAGAAGCCGAAGAAGAAGCTATGCGTCACGGTTTCGGATTCTGCCACAAAACCATCTGGGTGCACCGGAACAGCGCAATCGTCTTCCCGTCCGCCTCATTGGTGATCACCGCGTCCCAGACCTGGGTGGTGCGGCCGAGGTGCGCCGGGGTCGCCCGGCAGCGGATCGCGCCCTCGCGTGCGGTGCCGAGGAAATTGCTCTTTAACTCGAGGGTGGTGAAGCCGCGCGCGCCTTCCGGCAGCAGCGCCACGCAGCCGTAGCCGCAGCTCGTGTCGGCGAGCGCGATCACCGAGGCGGCGTGCAGGTAGCCGTTCGGCGCCATCACCTCTTTACGCACCGCCATCCGGCTCTCCACCGCCTCGGCGCTGACCGTGAGAATTTCCACGCCGAGCAACGCCGGCAGATGGCTTTTGCCGAAACGGTTGAAGTGCTCGGGCGTTGTATCAGCCATGTCGGACTACTTTATCCGATTGGCAGTCGGCAGCGATGACTGCCAGGCAAGGAGTTTGCTAGGTGGGAACCGTCGTGTTAGCGTTTTCCTACCGGCAAGCATTCAAGAAAGGCAGATGACAAATGTCGGCTAGCGTCGCGATTCCGATCGCAGGCTTCAAGGACGTCTACGACGTCCCGGCGGTAGAGAAAGCTCTGCAGGACCTGCCGCCCGGCGCCAACGAGGCGTTGCGCGCGGTGTACGAAAAAATGCTGCGCCTCGGCGGCCAGCGCTTCACCGTCAAACCCTCCGCATTGCCCGAGATGGACGTCCTGTTCGAGGATCTGCCGAACTTCGCGCTGGTGCTCGAGGACATCCGCAAGCACCTCGCGCTCTGCATCGGCTCCGAGGACTCGGTCGAGCTGCCGCCGATGCTGCTGCTCGGCGAGCCCGGCATCGGCAAGACGCACTTCGCGCGAAAAATGGCGCAGCTCCTGGGCACCGGCTTCGGCTTCGTGCCGATGAGCTCGCTCACCGCGGGCTGGGTGCTCTCCGGCGCCTCCTCGCAGTGGAAGAACGCCAAGCCGGGCAAGGTGTTCGACACCTTCCTCAACGGCGACTACGCCAACCCGGTGATCGTCGTCGACGAGATCGACAAGGCGAGCGCCGACGGCCAGTACGACCCGCTCGGCGCGCTCTACGAGCTGCTCGAGATCGAGACCGCGACGCGCTTCGTCGACGAGTTCGTCGAGCTGCCGATCGACGCCTCCGGCGCGGTCTGGCTCGCCACCGCCAACGACGCGGCGCGCATCCCCGAGCCGCTGCTCAACCGGTTGATGGTGTACGAGATCGACGCGCCCGACGCCGAAGGCGCCGCCCGCATCGCGCTCAACATCTACCGCGAGATCCGCAACAGCCACGACTGGGGCAAGCAATTCCCGGAAGCGCCGTCGCAGGCGACGCTCGACAAGCTTTCCTCGCTGCCGCCGCGCGAGATGCGGCGCATGATCCACGGCGCTTTCGGCAATGCCAAAGTCTCCGGGCGCAGCGAGGTCGGGCCGGACGACCTGCAGGACGGCCGCGCTCTTCGCCGACCTAAGGTCGGCTTCCTTTAGCGCGCCGGCAGCGCATCGGCTTCTCCTAGAGCGAGAGACCGCAGGTGATCACGCTCGCCCACAAGGCGAGTGACACCGCGCCGGCAGCGCGCGCCGCTGCGGGCGGTGCGACTCCCACGTCCCAGCTCGCCGCGCTGCGGAACGCGCCGGCATGGAACACCCCCGCGTTGGCGCCGGCGCAGAGGATGAGGCACATCTTGAGGACGAACACCTGGCTGGCGATGAGGTCGCTCGCGTAGCCGACGAACATCGCCAGCCCGCTCGGCACGATCAGCAGGAAACTGCCCGCCGTCCACGGCAGCAGCCGCTCCGCCAGATTTCTCACCGACCTGTCCCGCAGCAGCCCGAGCAGGCGCAGGTCGACCACCGCGATCGTGCCGATGAGCAGCGCGATGCCGGCGAGATGCACGCCCTTGACCAGGGGAAACCAGTCGCGCACCGCCTGCCCGAAGGCCGAAGCTTCGAGCCCGGCGAGCGGCGTCACTTCAAACCTTCTCTTCCACCCAGCCTCTGACCGACTCCAGCGCCGACGGCAGCTTGGCGGCGTCGGTGCCGCCCGCCTGCGCCATGTCGGGCCGGCCGCCGCCCTTGCCGCCGATCTGCTGCGCGACGAAGTTCACCAGCTCGCCCGCCTTCACCTTGGCGGTGAGGTCGTCGGTGACGCCGGCGATGAGCGAGACCTTGCCGTCGTTCACGGCGCCGAGCACGATCGCCGCCGACTTGAGGCGGTCCTTGAGCTGATCGAGCGTCTCGCGCAGCGTCTTGGCATCGGCGCCCTCGACGGTGGTGGCGAGCACCTTCGCGCCCTTGACGGTCACTGCCTGCGAGGCGAGATCGACGCCTTGTCCTGAAGCAAGCTTGAGCTTCAGCTTCGCCAGCTCCTTCTCGAGCGCCTTCTTCTCTTCGATGAGGCTGTTGACGGCCTTCTCGACCATGCCGGCACCGGTCTGCGCGTGCACCTGCTTCGCAACCTCGTGGAATTCCTGGAGCTGATTGTTCACCATGGCGAGCGCAATGCTGCCGGTCGTCGCCTCCACCCGTCGCACGCCCGAGGCGACGCCGCCTTCTGAATAGATTTTGAAGAGGCCGATGTCGCCGGTGCGCGCGACGTGCGTGCCGCCGCAGAATTCGCGCGACGAGCCGATGTCGAGCACGCGCACCTCGTCGCCATATTTCTCGCCGAACAGCATGACCGCGCCGGAGCGCTTCGCCTCCTCGACCGGCATCACTTGCGCGCGCGTCGGGATGTTCTGCAGGATTTCGCCGTTGACGAGCAACTCCACTTGACGGATCTGCTCGCCGGTCATCGGCTTCCCGTGCGCGAAGTCGAAGCGCGTCTTGTCGGCGTCGACCAGCGAACCTTTCTGCTGCACGTGCGGGCCCAGCACCTCGCGCAACGCCTTGTGCATCAGGTGCGTCACCGAGTGGTTGCGCATGGTGCGCTCGCGCAGCGCGGTGTCGACCCGCGCTTCGACCCGGTCGCCGACCTTGAGCGCGCCGGTCTTGAGCGCGCCGTGGTGGCCGAAGACGTCGGCCTGGATTTTCTGCGTGTCGCTCACCGCGAAGGTGCCCGCCGCGCCGACGATCTCGCCGCGGTCGCCGACCTGGCCGCCCGACTCGGCGTAGAACGGCGTCTGGTCGAGGACCACCACGCCGGTCTCGCCCGCCTTGAGCGCGCGCACCGACGTGCCTTCGTTGTAGAGCGCGACCACCCGCCCCGAAACCTTGAGCGTTTCGTAGCCGCGGAACTCGGTCTTGCCACCCGAGTACTCGAGATCGGCCGCCATCGAGAACTTCGACGCCGCGCGCGCCCGGTTGCGCTGCTCGTCCATCGCCGCCTCGAAGCCCGCCATGTCGATGCGCACGCCGCGCTCGCGGCAGATGTCGGCGGTGAGGTCGACCGGGAAGCCGAAGGTGTCGTAGAGGCGGAACACCGTGTCGCCGTCGAGCAGCCTCTCACCCGAGGCGAGCGCCGATTCGAGCAGCGCCATGCCGTTCTCCAACGTCTCGGCGAAGCGCTCTTCTTCCTGTTTCAGGATTTCGGCAACTCGCTTCTTCGCGGCGCGCAGCTCGGGGTAGGCATCGCCCATCGCCTTGTCGAGGTCCTCGACCAGGCGGAAGAAGAACGGCTGCTTCTGCCCAAGCTTGTAGCCGTGCCGGATGGCCCGGCGAACGATTCTCCGCAAGACGTAGCCGCGCCCTTCGTTGCCGGGAATCACCCCGTCGACGACCAGGAACGAGCAGGCGCGGATGTGGTCGGCGATGACGTTAAGAGATGGATTTTTGAATTGAGTTTGTTTTGTTTCCCGGGCAGCAGCCCGAATCAAATCCTGAAACAGATCGATCTCGTAGTTCGAGTGCTTGCCCTGCAGCACCGCAGCGATGCGCTCGAGGCCCATGCCGGTGTCGACCGACGGCTTGGGCAGCGGATGCATCACGCCCTTGTCGTCGCGGTTGAATTGCATGAACACCAGGTTCCAGATCTCGATGTATCGGTCGCCGTCCGCGTCGGCCGAGCCCGGAGGGCCGCCCGCGATGCCGGGGCCATGGTCGTAGAAGATTTCGCTGCACGGCCCGCAGGGGCCGGTATCGGCCATCTGCCAGAAGTTGTCGGACTGGTACTTCTGCCCGCCAGGCTTGTCGCCGATGCGCACGACGCGCTCCTTCGGCACGCCGATGGTCTTCGTCCAGATCTCGTGGGCTTCGTCGTCGGTGTGGTAGACGGTCGTCCACAGCCGGTCCGGGGAAAGCTTGTAGACCTTGGTCAGCAGTTCCCAGGCGAACTGGATCGCGTCCTTCTTGAAGTAGTCGCCGAAGGAGAAGTTGCCCAGCATCTCGAAGAAGGTGTGGTGGCGCGCGGTGTAGCCGACGTTCTCCAGATCGTTGTGCTTGCCGCCGGCGCGCACCGAGCGCTGCGAGGTCGTGGCGCGGGTGTAGGGCCGCTTCTCCTTGCCGGTGAAGACGTCCTTGAACTGCACCATCCCGGAGTTGACGAACAGCAGCGTCGGATCGTTGCCCGGCACGAGCGAGCTCGAGGGCACGATGCTGTGCCCTTTCGAGTGGAAGTACTCGAGAAAGCCGGAGCGGATCTCGTTCGATTTCATTGAGATCATTCTACTGCAGCGCCGCAAAAAGCCGGGGCGCCGCGGACGCCCCGGTGCGTTGCGTCAGGCGTTGATGCGTCCGTACTTGAGCAAGCGGGCGCGTACCGCGCCCATGGTGCGTTCGTGCGCCGCAGCCAGCTCCTGCAGCGCCCTGCCGGCGTCGAACGCCGCGAGCAGCTTGCGGTCTTCGTCCTCGCTCCAGGGCTCGCCGGTTTTCGGCGGCATCTGCGCGCGGCGCCGCTCGAAGCGCTCGATACGCTCGAGCGCGGTCGCGGCTTCGTACAGCGCGCGCACGGTCTGTGGCCGCTGGTAGGCGCTCTCCGGCGGGAACACTTCACCCGTTTCCGGATCGACGCCGTTCGCCAGCGAGCGCACGACTGCCAATGCTTGTGTTTGATCCATTCCGTTCACCTCCTCTCTACGCAAGATGCGTATGAGGAAGAACGTCGCGTCGGGCGACGCGTTTACTCGTCTTCGTTGATTCGTACCAGACGATAAATCGTGTCGTGCGAGAAGCCCCTTCCCTGCAGAAACCGCATTCGTTTCGCGCGCTCCTCGCGCGTTGTCGCCGGCGTCTTGTACTTGCGGCGAAGAATCTCCCGCGCGCGCTCGACCTCGCCGCCGGCGGAGACGCCGTCGACGATCTCGTCGGGGACCCCCTTGCTCTTCAGGTCCTGGCGGATCTTCGCGGCGCCGTACTTGCGCGAGAGGATGTGGGCGCGGATTTCGGCAAAACGGTGGTTGGAGAGGAGTTTCCGCCCCTCCAACTCACCCAAGAGACCATCAAGGAGTTGCTGCGATTCTGCGAACGGCAATAGCTTTCGTGCCAGCTCGGCGCGGGAATGCTCGCGCCGGGCCAGGTACCTCAGCGCGCGGGCTTTAAGCTCCGCCGCGCTTTCTTGTCGAGATGTGCTCAACCTTCTTGTCTTCGACCGGCTCCTCGACTCCGGGGGTCGCGACCTTGGCGCCCGCCTTCTCGCGGATCTTGAGCTCGATTTCCTTCGCCAGCGCCGGGTTTTCCTTCAGGAAGTCGCGCGCGTTGTCCTTGCCCTGGCCGAGCCGGTCGCTGTTGTAGATGTACCAGGCGCCCGACTTCTCCAGCACGCCGTGCAGCACGCCGATCTCCAGGACCTCGCCTTCGCGCGAGATGCCGGTGCCGTAGAGGATGTCGAACTCGGCGTGCCGGAACGGCGGCGCTACCTTGTTCTTCACCACCTTGACGCGCGTCTCGGAGCCGACCACCTCGTCGCCCTTCTTGATCGAGCCGATGCGGCGGATGTCCATGCGCACCGAGGCGTAGAACTTGAGCGCGTTGCCGCCGGTGGTGGTCTCGGGGTTGCCGAACATGACGCCGATCTTCATGCGGATCTGGTTGATGAAGATCACCAGCGTGTTGGTGCGCTTGATGTTGCCGGTGAGCTTGCGCAGCGCCTGGCTCATCAGGCGCGCCTGCAGGCCCATCTGCGGCTCGCCCATCTCGCCCTCGATCTCGGCCTTGGGCGTGAGCGCCGCCACCGAGTCGATGACGATCACGTCGACCGCGCCGGAGCGCACCAGCATGTCGGCGATCTCGAGCGCCTGCTCGCCGGTGTCGGGCTGGGAAATGAGCAGGTCTTCGGTCTTGACGCCGAGCTTGGCGGCGTAGGAGATATCGAGCGCGTTCTCCGCATCGATGAAGGCGGCGGTGCCGCCGACCTTCTGCATTTCAGCGATGACCTGGAGCGTCAGAGTCGTCTTGCCCGAGGACTCCGGACCGTAGATCTCGACCACTCTGCCGCGCGGCAGGCCGCCGACGCCGAGAGCGAGGTCGAGGCCGAGCGAGCCGGTGGAAACCGTCTCGATGTCCTTGATCGCCGCGTCGTCCATCTTCATGATCGAGCCCTTGCCGAACTGCTTCTCGATCTGGGAAAGCGCGGCGGCTAATGCCTTAGACTTGTTGTCATCCATTTCCGTGTACCTCTTTTTAGGTCGGCATCTACGGCAGCTCAAGCTGGGCCAACACCGGATACTGTATAAACGAGCAGTATTGTGCGGCGGTTGACGCCGAGGTGTCAAACCACCAAAAACCCCCTTAGGAGACAAGAAGATGGCGAAAGTAGCGTTCCTCGGCCTGGGCGTCATGGGCTACCCGATGGCGGGCCACCTGCTGAAGAAAGGCGGCCACGATGTGACCGTCTACAACCGCACCCGGGCAAAGGCCGAGCAGTGGGCAAAAGAACACGGCGGCAAGCACGCCGCGACCCCGCGCGAGGCGGCGAAAGATTGCGATTTCGTGATGATGTGCGTCGGCAACGACGACGATGTCCGCTCGGTGGTCTTCGGCGACAACGGCGCGTTGGCCGGCATGAAGAAGGGCGCGATCCTGGTCGACCACACGACCGCTTCCGCGATCGTCGCGCGCGAAGTACACGCAAAAGCCAGGGAAAAAGGCATCGGCTTCGTCGACGCGCCGGTCTCGGGCGGCCAGGCCGGCGCCGTCAACGGCCAGCTCGGCATCATGTGCGGCGGTGAAGACGCGATCTTCGCCAAGGCCAAACCCGTCATCGACGTCTACGCCAAGATGGCGGCGCTGATCGGCGCGCCCGGCGCGGGCCAGCTCACCAAGATGGTCAACCAGATCTGCATCGCAGGCATCGCGCAGGGGCTGGCCGAGGCAGTCAGCTTCGCCAAGCGCAACAAGCTCGACGTCGAGAAGGTGATCGGCGTCATCTCCAAGGGCGCGGCGCAGTCCTGGCAGATGGAGAACCGCTGGAAGCAGATGGACGAGCAGAAGGCCGAAGGCTTCGGTTTCGCCACCGAGTGGATGCGGAAAGACATGAGCATCTGCCTCGATCAGGCGCGCAAATCGGGCGCGCGCCTGCCGGTGGCCGCGCTGGTCGATCAGTTCTGGTCGCAGCTCGAGGCGCGCGGCGGCAAGCGCTGGGACAGCACCGCCGGCCTCGCCCAGCTGCTGCTGAAGGACTAGTCGAGCTGGCTGCGGTTCTTGTACTGCAGCCACACGACGTAGGCGCCCCAGGCGAGCGCGATCGCCATCATCCCCACGCCGAAGACGCGCACGCCGTAGCCGATCGGCTGCGCCTTGTTGAGCAGGCCGAGGTCGCCGAGCACGTCGACGAAGTCGTGCGAACCGTCGTCGCCGGTGCGGCCGGAGAGCAGGATGTGCTGCGGCTTGTAGGCGTCATACACGTAGGGCGCGGCGTCGATCAGCGCGATCGCCGACCACCACAACATCACCGAGGCCGCGAAGGGATCCCGGTTCTTCACGATCAGGATGCCGCCGAAGATGAGCGGCAGCAGCACCTGGAACAGCGTCCCGCCCAGGTTGTGCATGAACTCGCCGAACGGCATGAAGACGATGTGCCCGAACTCGTGGATCGGCACGATCGGGTAGTGCATCAGCGAGCCCCAGATCTCTCCGGAGGGGATGTCCATCGTCGACAGGTAGACGCCGTACACCGCGATCAGCGCGAGCAGCGCGGCGCGCGCGTAGACGACGGTCGGGTTCACCTCGTCGGGAACGGCGAACAACCACTGCCCGAGGCGAAAACCTTCCTCCTCCGCCTCGGCCGGCCTCACCGCCCGGACCGGCGTCCCGCCGACCACGGTCTTCAGGTATTTGGCGAAGATCAGCCCGCACTTCGGGCAGACCTCGAGGCCGCCGCTCTCGCCGCCGCACTTCGGGCACGTCGCGTACATCAGTACACCAGGCTGCGGATCTGGAAACACTCGTCGTCGCGAAAGAGGAAGGTCTCGAGAAACTGGACCCCTTGACCTGCAACCGGCGGCGTAAACGGCGCGGACGCCACGACGGTGTCCAGGGCCCTCTGCGCGAGCTCGGGATGGCCGTTGGAGCGCACCACGGAAGCGTCGAGCAGCCTGCCCTCGGCGTCGATCGCGATCTCAAGGATGACGACCGACTTCAGCATTTCTTCGCCCGGCTGGCAGTACGTGCCGGGTGCGTGCTGCAGAATGTCGAGGGCGACGACCCTCTTATAGACGTCGAGGTCGGAGAGCGGAGGCGGGGCCTCGCGGCGTGGCGCGCACGCAGCGAGGGCAAGCGCGAGGCCGAACGCGATCAGGACGAGCTTCATGTTCCCCCGCCCGCATCATAGTCAATCGCGGCGAAACACGAGCAGGCGGTTGTTGGCCGGCATCGCATTGTCCTCGGCAAGCCTGAATCCGCTCTTCCCGGCGAGGGCGGAAATCGCCTCCGAGTCGCGGATTCCGCTCGCCGGATCGCGCCCGCGCAGCATGGCGTCAAAGCGCGCGTTGCTCTCCGAGGTGTGCTTGCCGCCGTAGTTGAACGGGCCGTAGAGGCAGAAGGTCTTCACCGAAGACATGCCGCCGACCTCCTCGAACAGCCGCTCGACCTGCGGCCAGGACATGATGTGGCAGGTATTGGCGGTGAAGACCGCGTCGGCGTCCACCTTCGGGAACGGCTTGTCGACGTCGATCTCGATCGGATTCGCCACCCACTGCCGGATGTCGGCCAGGTTCTCCGCCCGGTCGCTCGCCTGCCACGTGAGGTGCGGCAGCTCGGGCGCGAAGTAGGCTGCGTGCTGGCCGGTCCCCGAACCGATCTCGAGCACCAATTTCGTTTTGGAAAAAATTCTCTTCAGTACGGCCAATATCGGCGCGCGGTTGCGCTCGCTGCTTTCCGAGAAGGGCTTCACGGCTTGCGGAGCCGCCACGTCATGAGCGGTCCGAGCATAGCACCGATGCCGAGCGTCACCCAGGCGATGCCCCAGGAGCCCCCCGAGGCGTCGAGCGCCCAGCCGAACACCACCGGGCTCACCACGCCGGCGCCGAAGCCGACCACCGAGCGCACCGCGTAAGCGACGCCGAGGTAGTGAGGAGGCACGCTCTCGGCGAGCACCGTCGAATGCGTCGAGGAATCGGCGATGCCGGCGAAGTTGTAGAGGCAGGCCAGTGCGACCAGCAGCGCGAGCGGCGCAGCGATCAGCCAGCCGATCGAGAACGACAGCGCGAGACTGACGCACGACCAGGTGAGGATGGTCGGGATGCGCCCCCAGCGATCGGCCATGGTGCCGCCGATGATGCTGCCGGCGATGTTGGCGAGGTAGGTGAGGCCGGCGAACATCAACGCGCTCTCCGCTGAACGTCCCTGCAGCAGCAGGGCCGCGGTGAGAAACGCCGGCAACCATGCCCACAGGCCGAGCAACTCCCAGTTGTGGAAGGTGTAGCCCCAGATCGAAAGCATGCCGCGCCGGTTGCGCCATACGGCGGGAACGGCCGCGAGCAGGGATTCTCCCGCGGGACGCGGATGCACCCGATTGGGGGTCTGTCTCAAGACAAAAATCCCCAGCAACCACGACGTGACCGGCAGGCAGGCAACGGCGGTCAGCGCGCCGCGCCAGTCGGTGAACGTGAGCGCCGCGCCGGCCACCGCGAGGCAAAGCGCGTAGCCGGCGCTCGACCCGGCGATGAGATAGCCCATGGCGCGGCCGCGCCGCTCGCGCCCGACGTGGTCGTTGATGAGCGCCAGCGCCGGCGTGTAGTTGCCGCCCTGGCAGAGGCCGGTGAGGGCGTGCAGCCAGAACGCCGACCAGAAGCCGTCGGCGAACAGCACGAACGCCCACGGGCTCGCACACGACGCGATGCCGGCCAGGATGTACGTGCGCTTGGCGCCGAAGTGATCGGCGATGAAGCCGACGATGAAAAGCGACGTCAGGTAGCCGAGGTGGAACGCCGCCTGGATCATCCCCGCCTCACGTCCCGAGAGACCCCACTGCGTTTGCGTCAGCGGCAGGACCGCGGAATAGGCGACGAACCAGGTGGCAGCGAGGACTCGGCTCGAGCAGAGCGCCGCGAGCCAGCCCCCCGAGCCCGGGCTCAGAGAAATGCTTTTTCCTGCAGGCGGACGGGAATGCGACGCGAGCCGAACGGCTTGCCAAACTTGCCGAAGCGCCCGGCGATGCTCGTGCCGCACGATTTGCACGCGCCGCTGTCGGTCAACTCATAGGAATTGATCTGGTACCAGTCGCGAGCGATGACGCGCTTTTCGCATGAAGGGCAGTAGGTCGAGCCGCCGGCCTCGTCGTGCACGTTGCCGGTGTAGACGTAGTTCAGGCCAGCGAGCAGCGCGATCTCCCGCGCGCGCATCAGCGTCGCGGGGGGCGTGCGCTCGATGTCGGTCATCTTCCAATCGGGATGGAAGGCGGTGAAGTGCAGCGGCACGTCAGGCCCGAGGTTTTCCCGGATCCACTTGCATTCGCCTTTCAGCTCCTCGTCCGAGTCGTTCTTGCCCGGGATGAGGAGCGTGGTGATCTCGGTCCAGACCTTCGTCTCCTTGACGAGATAGACCAGCGTGTCGAGCACGGGCTGAAGACGACCGCCGCAGATCTTCCAGTAGAAGTCGTCGGTGAAGCCCTTGAGGTCGACGTTGGCCGCGTCCATCTTCGCGTAGAACTCCCGCCGCGGCTCGGCGTGCATGTAGCCGGCCGTTACGGCCACGGTTTTTACGCCCTTTTCGTGACAGTGGTCGGCGATGTCCATCGCGTACTCGGCGAAGATCACCGGGTCGTTGTAGGTGAAGGCAACCGACTTGCAGCCGAGCTTCAGCGCCGCGGCGGCGATCGTCGCCGGCGCGGCTTCGTCCTGCAGCCGGTCCATCTCCCTCGACTTGGAGATGTCCCAGTTCTGGCAGAACTTGCACGCCAGGTTACAGCCGGCGGTGCCGAACGAAAGGATGCTCGAGCCGGGATAGAAATGGTTGAGCGGCTTCTTCTCCACCGGGTCGACGCAGAAGCCAGACGAGCGGCCGTAGGTGGTGAGGTGCATCTCGCCGCCTTCCATCTTGCGCACAAAGCACAGGCCGCGCTGACCTTCGTGCAGCTTGCAGTCGCGCGGGCACAGGTCGCATTGGATGCGACCGTCAGGAAGAGCGTGCCACCACCTACCTTTCATGGAACTTCGCCACGCGGTATCGCGACACCTTGCAGCGGCCGAGGCGCGTGTCAGCCGGCAGGCCGGCCTTCTTCACCAGCTCGGCCATGAACGCCCGCTTGTCGGGCAGCGACTCCCAGACCTGCGGCAGGAACGTGGAGCGCCTACCGTCGCACTCGAGGATGACGCCGTCGACGCCCGGCTCGAGCTGCGCCAGCAGGTCCGCTTCGTCGGCGAACTCCATCCGCTTCGGCGCGCAGAGCATCGAAACCTCGACCTGGCAGCGCGGCCATTCGTCCGCGGCGAGGCGCGGAAAGCGCGGGTCGCGGAATGCGGCGCCGAGCGCGTTCTCGGCGACGTCCGTGCCGAGCGGCCGCGAGGCCTCGAGGCTGCCGATGCAACCGCGCAGCTGGCCGTCTTTCGTCAGCGTGACGAACGTGGCGCCGTATTGCTGCAGCCACGGCAGATCGAATCTGATTTCCTTCGGTTCAAAAAGGCTGCTTTCAATGGCGCTGCGCGCCAAGGCGATCAGCGCCCCGCCCGCCTCGTCGAGCGACGGCTCGGCGCCCTCATACAGACCGAACGCGGAGTAGCCGACCACCCGGTCGCGGCCGCCCCCGGTGTCGCCCGAGTTGCACGCGGCGAGCAGCTTCAGCGAGAGGTTCTTCCGCTTCGAAAGGGAAAGGAAGCCGTTCAACGGCGTCGCGCCGCAGGCTTCGTCGTGATCGAGATCGGTGGCGAAGCCGGTAATGCGCGAGATCGTGTTGCCGTCGATCCGCCGCGCTTCGTCGTAGGCGTGATAGTGCGAGAGATCGGTGGAAATGACGATCAGCGTCTCCGGCCCGCCCCACAGGCGCTCGATCACCTGCGCCACCTCGGCGATGCTCGCCATGCCGACCGCGAACGGCACCAGGCTGAAAGTGCCGAGCGTCTTCTGCAGGAACGGCAGCTGCACCTCGAGAGAATGTTCGAGCGCGTGCGCCGCGTCGCTGGTGACGACCTGCGGCAGGTCCTTGAGCGAGGCGATCGCCTCGCGGTCGATCGCGATCGAACCGAGCGGCGTGGCGAACGCCTCGTCGCTGGTCGTGGCGAGCCCGCGCACCGCAACGCGATGCACCGGGCCAAGCAGAACCACGCGCCGCACGACGCCGCGCGCGGCGCGCACAGCGTCGTACGCCCCGGCCGCTACAGCCCCGGAATAGATGTAGCCGGCGTGCGGCACGATCAGCGCTTTTGGAAAGCCGACGCGCGGTGCGAACGCCTCGGCGCCGCCGAGGAGCTCGTCGACCTCGTCGGCCAGGGCGCGTGCGTTGCCGGGATAGAACGTACCGGCGACTGCTGCCGGTCTTACGGCGGCCATCCCGCCATTATCCTCCGTCGAGCATCTCCAGCACGCCCTCGAGGGCGCGCACCACCGATTGCCGCCGCACGCTTTCTCGGTTGCCCTTGAAGTGCTGCGTCTCGCTCCTCGTGATTTTTCCGGTCCTCCAGGAAAAACAGACGGTCCCCACCGGCTTGGCGGCGCTTCCGCCGGTCGGCCCGGCCACTCCCGTGACGGCGACGGCGATGGTGCCGCGGCTGCGCTTGAGCGCGCCCTTGGTCATCTCGCGCGCGGTCTCCTGGCTGACGGCGCCATGCTTTCTCAGCGTTTTCTTGTTGACGCCGAGCATCTGCCGCTTGGCGACATCCGAATAGGTGACGAAGCCGCGCTCGAACCATCGCGACGAGCCCGAGACCGAGGTCACCACCTCGGAAACCCAACCACCCGTGCACGACTCCGCCGTCACCAACATCGCTCCCGAGGCCCGCAGCCGCCTGCCGACTTGCCTGGCCAGCTCGTTCAAAGGAGGAACCTCTTCACCGCAGCGAGAACCATCAGGGTGTATGCCGCGGCGAGCAGGTCGTCGACCATCACGCCCCAGCCGCCTTTGAAGCGACCCTCGAACCAGCGGATCGGCGGCGGCTTGGCGATGTCGAACAGGCGAAAGAGGAGGAACGCCGCGCCTTGCCAGGCGAGCGTCGCCGGGATGATCGCCAGCACCAGCAGGAAGGCGACGATCTCGTCCCAGACCATCGAGCCGTGGTCGGGGATGCCGAGGTGGCGGCCAGTGACATCGCAAACCCAGACGCCCAACGCGAACAGGAGCGCGATCACCACGAGCGCCTCGGGCGTCGCCAGCGCGGGGCCCGCGAGCCACGCGGCGAGCCACGCGACCAGGGTGCCCGCAGTTCCAGGTGCGTACGGCGAGAGGCCGGCGCCGAAGCCGAGCGCGACCCACCGCGCCGGGTGACCGATGGCGAAGCGCAGCGTCGGACGGAAGACGATCATCGGAAGTGATCGAAGGCCGGCTTGAAACTCATCGGCTTGCCCTTGGCGTCGAGCACGGCGAGACGCGCCTCGCCCGACTGGACGGCGCCGATGCGCGTCAGCGGCAATTCGAGCTCTCGCGCCAGGGCTTCCAGATCCGCGCGCCGCGCCGACGCGGCGGTGAACAGCAGCTCGTAGTCGTCGCCGCCCGAAAGCACGCAGTCGCGCTCGAGGTTCGGATCTTTGACTACATTAAAAAAAGAATTTCTGGGAATCAGCGAATACTCGAGTACCGCGCCGACGCGCGAGCGCTCGAGGATATGGCCGAGATCGCCGGCGAGACCGTCGGAAACGTCGATCGCGGCGTTCGCCAGGCCGCGCAGCCGCTCGCCGAGCTCGACGCGCGGCTCGGGCTCGTGCAGACGCTTCGCTGCCTCGGCGATTTCGGGATGCACGAGAGCGAGCGCGGCGCCGCCGAGCTCGCCCGACACCCAGATGTCGTCGCCGGGACGGGCGCCGGCGCGGTACAGCGCCACGCTCGCCGGCACCTCGCCCATCGCGGTAATGGTGATCGTCCGTTGCGGCGCGCGCGTCGTGTCGCCGCCGATCAGATCGATGCCGAAGCGCTCGGCGAGCGCGAAGAACCCCGCCGCGAATGCCTTCAGCCAGGCCTCGTCGGCTTGCGGCAGACCGATCGCGAGCAGCGCCCACCTCGGCGCGGCGCCGATCGCCGCCAGGTCCGACAGGTTGACCGCGAGCGCCTTGTGGCCGAGCGCGCGCGGCTCGGCGCCGGGCGCGAAATGCCGCCCTTCGACCAGCATGTCGGTGGTGACCGCCAGCTCGAGGCCCGCATCCGGGCGCAGCAGGGCGCAATCGTCGCCGACCCCGACCAGCGCGCGCTTGTTCTTCGGCGCGCGCTCGAAGTAGCGGCGGATGAGGTCGAACTCGTTCAGGTGATTCGCGACCTGGCCCGGGCGACTTCGTCGGGCCGCAGCGCGCTGGCGATTTTTTCGAGCACGCCGTTGACAAAGCGATAGCCGTCGGTGGCGCCGAAGCTCTTGCCGAGCTCGATCGCCTCGTTCAGCACCACTTTGAACGGCGTCTTCGGGTGCTCGGCGAGCTCGAACGCGCCGATATAGAGGATCGCGCGCTCGACCGGCGAGAGCCGCGCGAACGGCCGGTCGAGGTGCGGCGTGATCACCTTCTCCAGCTCGGTCGCGCCGTCCTGCACGCCCTTGAGGAGCGCCTTCACGAACTCGCTTTCCTCGAAGCCCTCGATCGCGCGCGCCTCGTCGAGCGGGTCGCTGCCCGAGAGCTGCCAGGCGTAGAGCGCCTGCAGCGCGACTTCGCGCGCCTGCCGCTTATCGTGCTTCATGGACCGACGCCCTGAGCTTCGCCATCTCGACCGCGGCGCGCACGCCCTCGGCGCCCTTGTCGAGGCGCGCCTTGGCCTGCGCCTCGTCGTCGATCGTCAGGATCGCGTTCGCCACCGGCACGCCGGACTCGAGCGCCACCTCGCTCACCCCGCGCGCCGATTCGTTGGCGACGACCTGGAAGTGGTAGGTATCGCCGCGGACCACGGCGCCGACCGCGACCAACGCGTCGTAGCGGCCGCTCTGCGCCATCCACTGCAGCGCCACCGGAATCTCGAGCGCACCGGGGACCTGCAGCACCGTCGCCTCGACGCCGAGCTTGCGCGCCTCGTCGTGCGCGCGCCGCAGCAGCTCGCCCGTGATTTCCTCGTTGAACCGGCTGGCGACGATGCCGATGCGCATCGCCGGCTCAGCTTCCCGGCCGTTCGGCGTAACC
>Ga0137409_10001915_pt1 | contig 22424 bp, 18 predicted proteins | sample CZODoug1_16funga_FD_122059 | JGI IMG/M metagenome (GOLD analysis project Ga0137409, IMG submission 122059) | Vadose zone soil fungal communities from Angelo Coast Range Reserve, California, USA - CZODoug1_16fungal (Hybrid Assembly) | ecosystem: Environmental > Terrestrial > Soil > Vadose zone...
TCGATCCCGCGCGGATGATGCCGGGCACCGGCTGCTGCGCGATCACCGATTCCGTGCGGCTCACCAGGCACGCGGTGAAGCTCGGCTGCGGCGGCGTGCTGATGCTGCCGCCGTTCTACTACAAGGGCGTGTCGGACGACGGGCTGTTCCGGAACTTCGCCGAGATCGTCGAGCGCGTCAGCGACAGCGGGTTGCGGATTTACCTCTACCACATCCCGCCGGTCTCGAACGTGCCGATCACCCTGACGCTCGTCGAGCGGCTGCTGAAGGCCTACCCCGGGACCATCGCGGGCGCCAAGGACTCGGGCGGAGACTGGAACAACACCAAGGCGATGCTCGATCGGTTCGCGAAATCGGGCTTCGACGTCTTCCCGGGCGCGGAGACGTTCCTGCTGGCCGGGATGCGCGACGGCGGCGCCGGCTGCATCAGCGCGACGGCCAACACGAACCCGGCGGCGATCGCGCGGCTCTACGACACCTGGCGCGACGCCGACGCCGACGCGCAGCAGAAGCGCCTCGACGACATCCGCGGCACCTTCGCCAAGTACCCGATGATCCCCGCCCTCAAGGCGGCCATCGCCCACTGGTCGGGCGTCGCCGACTGGGCCACCGTGCGGCCGCCGCTCGTCGCGCTCACGAAGGAGCAGAGCGCGTCGCTCGTAGGTGATCTGAAGCAACTCGGTTTTGACATCCCTGGCCTGCGCGGGTAGCGCGGCTTGACATCGCGCGCACTGACCCAGCTCGGTTTAGGAGCACAGCGTGATGTAGGGCGCACCGGCGTGGGGATGATCGTGCGGTCCATTCGCGTGGCGCTGACGCTTGCCGTCATCATCCTGTCGCTGGTCGGTTGCGTCGTGGTTCCGGCCTCCCAGGTACAGACCTCGCGCGAGATATCGGCGCCGCTGGACTTGGGCGAAGGACGGAAGATCGCCGTCCTGTTTTCGTCCGACTTTTCACCGCAGACCTCACGGTCGCTCGGCGAGAAGATGGTCGACTGCATTCGCACGGCGGTACGCGATGGCGTGCCCGGCGTCACGGTCGTGTCTCAAGAGCACTTCTTCGCCGCGGCTTTCCCCGGACTCACCCCGCAGCAAGTGCTGATCCGCGCGGACACGATCCCGGCGCTGGTCGCCCGACTGGAGCTGCGACAGCGTATCGACCAGGCCGCGATCGACTACCTGGTCATGGTGGGCGGCCAAATCGAAGGCCAATCGTACGGCGGTCTGTTGGCGCCGGCTCCGGTCGTGGTGGGTGGCTGGGACAAACACGCGAAGATGAGCGCCACGCTCTTTGACTTGCGACACGGTGGCGTGGTCGGCTCGGGCGCAGCCGAAGCGAGCGGCTCAGCGTTTTTCGTCGCCCCCTTCTTGATCCCGTTAGGCGGCGGTGTCGATCCGGATGCGCCGACCTGTAAAGCGTTGGGAGCCGAGGTCGTGCGCTTGCTGGGCGGCGCCCGGGATCGCGATCAACGATGAGATGGCTCTTCGCTCTCGTCGTCCTGGCGGCAGGCTGTGGGACGGTCCTGACCCCGGTTGTCATCCGTGAGCCGCGCCCCGAACCATTACCACTGACGATCGGGGTGCACTATCCGGACGAAGTTCGTTCGTTCCGCAAGGTCCCCGTGACGGATGCAAGGGGCGATAGCGCGAACGCCAAGATTCTGGTGGGTGAGGCCAGCGTCAAGCTCATCGACGACGCGCTCGGCTTACTCTTCGCGCGGGTCGTCTCCGTAACGACCGTCACGCCGGTCGGATCAGCCGGCGATGGTCTCTCAGCGGTCATCGAGCCGAGAATCCTGGCCGCCGCGCTCGAAGTGGGGCGACAAGGCGTTGACGACACCTTCGCGCGTGGGTCGATCACCTACGGGTTCACACTCTATTCCAAGACAGGTGAGCGCCTCGCGAGCTGGACGGTGTCGGGAGCAGGCCTCGCCAGCAGCTCGACGAGTTTACGCGATGCAGCAGATTGGAACACCGTGCGGCGGAGCTTGGAGCTCGCGCTGCGTGACGCCGCCTGGAACTTCACGAGCGGCTTCCGTGATGTGGCCGAAGTGCGCCGCTGGCTGGACGAACGCGGTGTGAAGTAGATGCAACCCCACCTGGGCGCTTTTCCTCGGCTGGGCTCGGCTGCATCGCCCTTCGTGTAGACTCGACCGCATGGCCCTCGAGCATCCCTGGACCGAGCCGCCGGCGGCGGCGCAGACGATCGACGTCGCGCCCGGCGTGCGCTGGCTGCGCATGCCGCTGCCGTTCCAGCTCGACCACATCAACCTCTGGCTGCTCGCCGACGGCGACGGCTGGACGGCGGTGGACACGGGCCTGGCCCTGCCGCCGACGCGCGAGCGCTGGGAGCAGCTCTTCGCGAGCGGTCTGGACGGCAAGCCGATCCGGCGCGTGATCGTCACCCACTTCCATCCCGACCACATCGGCAACGCCTCGTGGCTGACCGAACGCTGGCAGGCCGACCTCTGGTCCACGCAGACGGAGTGGCTGGCCGCCGAGTACGCGCTGCGCAGCCGCGACGACGCCGACCTCGACCGCCGCGTGGCGCACTACCGGCGTCACGGCATCGCCGAGGAGCACACGGCGAAGATGCGCGCGCGGGGCAATCCGTACCCGAGCCTGGTCGGCGGGCTGCCCTTTCACTTCATGCCGATCGCCGACGGCGAGACGGTGACGATCGACGGGCGGCGCTGGCGCGTGATCACCGCGCGCGGCCACTCACCCGAGCACGCGTGCCTGTGGTGCGAGGACCTCCGCGTGCTCATCGCGGGCGACCAGGTGCTGCCGAAGATCACGACGAACGTGAGCGTCTGGCCCGAGCGGCCGCGCGAGAACCCCCTGCGCTACTACCTCGACTCGCTCGCGCGCTTCCTCCGGCTGCCCGCCGACACGCTGATCCTGCCGTCGCACGGGCTGCCCTTCCGCGGCCTGCACCACCGGCTGTCCACGCTGGTGCAGCACCACGACGCGCGGCTGGCCGAGGCCGCCGACGCGCTCATCGAGCCGAAGACGGGCGCCGAGCTCATCCCCGTGCTGTTCCGGCGCGAGCTCGACACGCACCAGCTGGGCTTCGCCATCGGCGAGACGCTCGCGCACCTGAACTTCCTCGAGGCGGAGGGTCGCGCGGTGCGCGAGCTCGGCCGCGACGGCATCGAGCGCTTTCACAAGCCCTGAGCGAACGCGCTCGCGCCCGGACCGTGTCGATGGCATCGCGAGTGCAATACGAACAGAACGATGACGCCGAGCACCGTGGGTACCGCTGGAAACGGCGGCTGACGGACAAGGCGCTGTCACAGCGGGCGGGGCCTCGTGCCCCTCGATTCCGGGGTTTAAAACCCCCGACGCATCGAGGGCCGACGCCCCGCCCGTTGGTCGTTCAGGTAATTCCGAGTTCGGCGAGCTTGGCGTCGGTCGGCTTGCCGGTTTGCGGGTCCCAGCCGGCCATCTCGTAGTAAGTCTTACGCGCCGAAAGGAACTCGTCGGGATCGATGCGGGCGCCCTTGATGGCCCCGTTGCCGATGCCCTCGTGCAGCCGCTGCGGCAGCACGTCGTCGGCGGGCGTGAAGCCCTCACGATTGTTGAACATGCGCGCCAGCGTGTTGTTGCGCTCGCCCACCTTCATCAGCTCGTAGATCGACACGTTCCAGCCCGTGACCGCATTGATGTAGTCGATCATCGGGTCGAGCTGCAGCGTGTTGAGCGGCGCGCCGACGAAGTCGCACATGCCGACGGAGTTGTACGCGCTCCACACCTGCTGCGTCACGTAGAACGCGCGCACCTTCTTGGAATCCAGCGTCATCGGGTCGAGGGGCTCGATGAGGCCGAGCACGCCCATCGGATGACCCTGCGGATGGAAGCCGGCGTAGAGGGGGTCGTGCGGCGCCTCCATGTGGTCGGCGCCCGTCGGCGAGAGCGCGTACGCGAGCGAGAGGCCCTTCTTGCCGCGCGGGTCGTGCATCGGCAGCTCCTGGCCCTTCACGTGGAGCGCGAAGCGCTCGCTGCCCTTGCCGAGCTTCTCGGCCGCGCGCTTGACGCCCTCGGCGAGCAGGTCACCGAGGCCCTCGCGCCGGCCGATCATGTGGATGAGCGCGATGACGGCGTCCGCGTTGCCCCACGACAGGTCGAGCCCCCCGGCCATCTCGCGCGTGATGATGCCGTGCTCGTAGCACTCCATCGCGAACGCGCAGACGGCGCCGGTGGAGATCGAGTCGAGCACGTACTGCGCGTGGAGCTGGTTGATGAGGGCCAGCGCGTTGAGATCCTTCACGCCGCAGAGGGAGCCGGAGGCGGCCAGCGTCTCGTACTCGGGCCCGCCGTACTTCGGCGTCACGCCCAGCTCCTTCACCTCGACCTCGCGCTTGCACGCCACCGCGCACGCATAGCAGGTGCCGCGGTTGACCAGAATCGTGTCGCGCATCTTTTGCCCGCTGATGTCCTTGGCGCCCTCGAAGGAGCCGTCGCGGAAGTTGCGCGTGGGCAGGATGCCGCTCGCCTCGAGCGCCAGCACGCCGCTGGAGGAGCCGAGCTGGTGGAAACGGTCCTTGGAGCGGTCGTAGTTGTCCTTGAACCACACCAGCTGCTTCTTCGCGGTGTCCTTGTCGGTCGCCGCCGGCGGCTTGCTGCCGCGCACGACGATGGCCTTGAGCTTCTTTGCCCCCATCACCGCGCCGAGCCCGCCGCGGCCGTGGAAGTGCTTGAGCTGGTTCACGATGGCCGCGTAGCGCACGAGCTTCTCGCCGGCCACGCCGCACTGCAGCGTGCGCACGCGCTTGTCGCCCAGCTCGGCCTCGAGGCCGTCCTGCACGTCGCCCGAGAGCTTGCCCCAGTAGGGCGCGGCGTCGCGGAACTCGACCGCGTCGTCCTTGATCCACACGTACACCGGCGTCGTCGACGCGCCGTGGACGACGACGCCGTCCCAGCCCGCCGCGCGCAGCTCCGGTCCCCACCAGCCGCCGGCCTCCGACTCGCCGTAGCCGCCGGTCAGCGGCGACTTCGCCGCCGCCGTGTAGCGGTTGGTGCCGGAGAGCGAGAGCCCGTTGATCACGCTCGTCATCAGCACAAGCACGTTGTCGGGACCGAGCGGGTCGGCGCCGGGCTTCATGTCGCGCAGCAGGATGTGCGCGGCCAGCGCGCCACCGCCGAGGTACTTGCGGTAGGTCGCCTCCGGGATCTCCTCGCGGCGGTGGGTGCGCTCGGTCAGGTCGACGTGCAGGATCTTCGCGGTGATGGCCATACGCGCTGTCCCTCCTCGAAGTGCCGCCGATCGTACTACACGGCGGCCGGCCGCGACAGTTGATAGGATCGACGCCATGGAACCCCTCCTCGCCTACCTGCACTACCTCGCGATCATCCTGATCGCGGGCTTCCTCGTCGCCGAGATGGTGGTGTGCCGGCCGTCGCTCGAGGCCGAGCAGGTACGGCTGCTGCCGCGCCTGGACGTCGTCTTCTTCGCCGCGGCGCTGCTCGCGCTGGTGACCGGACTCCTGCGGCTCTTCTTCTATGCCAAGGGCGTCGGCTTCTACCTGCCGAACCCGTTCTTCGTCGCCAAGATGCTGCTGTACATCGCCATCGCGACGCTCTCGATCACGCCGACGATGTCCTTCATCCGCTGGCGCCGGCGGCTCGCGGAATCCGGCGAGCTCCCACCGACGCTGGAGATCGCGACGGCGCGGCGGCTGATCCACGTGGAGGTCGCGCTGCTCGCCATGATCCCGCTGATGGCCGTGCTGATGGCGCGCGGCATCGGCCGCTGACCAACGCCGAGCCGCGCCTCACCGCGCCGCGATGATCGCGCTTCGCAACGTCACCAAGCGGTTCGGCGACCGCGTCGCCCTCGATCACGTCTCGCTCACGGTCGAGCCCGGGGCGATGCACGTCCTGCTTGGCTCCAGCGGTTCCGGAAAATCGACGGTCCTGCGCCTCATCCTCGGTCTCCTTCATCCCGACGGGGGTGACGTGCGCGTGGAGCCGGTCGCGCCCATGGGCTACGTCGTCCAGGACGGCGCCCTGTATCCTCACCTCACGGCCGCGCGCAACGTCGTGCTGCCGGCGCGCGCCGCGGGCTGGACCGCGGCGCGTCAGGCGGCGAGGCTTGACGCCCTCGCCGCGCTGGTGGACCTCGAGCCCGAGCTGATGGGACGTTACCCGCACCAGCTGAGCGGTGGACAGCGGCAGCGCGTGAGCCTCATGCGGGCGTTGATGCTGGATCCCCCGGTCCTCCTGCTCGACGAGCCGCTGGGGGCGCTCGACCCCATCACGCGCGCCAACCTCCAGGTGCAGCTCGTGCGCGTCTTCGGCGAGCTGCGCAAGACGGTCGTGCTCGTCACCCACGACGTGCGCGAGGCGTTCGTGTTCGGCTCCATGATCACGCTGCTGAGCCACGGCCGCGTCGTGCAGCAGGGCACGCTCACCGATCTCGCGCAGCGTCCCGCCGATCCGTTCGTCTCCGAGTTCTTGAGAGCCCAGACGCCGCCGCCGGAGATGACGCGGGACCTCCGACTGTGACGCGCCGAGCCTCCATCGGCCTCTTCGTCGCCGGCGCCGTGCTCGGGCTCCTGTGGGCCGCCCCGGCGACGCCGGCCGAGCCGCCGAGCATCCGGGTGGGCTCGAAGTCGTTCACGGAGAGCTACATCCTGGCCGAGATCGTCGCCCAGATCATCGACGACACCGGCGAGGCCCGCGCCGAGCGACGGCTCGGCCTCGGCGGCAGCGGGATCGTCCACGGTGCGCTGGCCGGCGGCCACATCGACGTCTATCCGGAGTACACGGGCACGATCGCGCAGGCGATCCTCAAGGAGCCGTCGCTCGTCTTGCTCGAGGCGATGCGGGGGCCGCTCGGCACGCGCGGACTCATCGTCGGCGTGCCGCTGGGCTTCGACAACACGTACGCGCTCGCCGTCCGTCGCGACGCGGCCGCGCGTCTGGGCCTGCGAACCATCAGCGATCTCGCCCGCCACCCCCGCCTCCGGGCGGCCTTCGACGCCGGCTTCCTCGAGCGCGCCGATGGGTGGCCGGGGCTTCAGCGTCACTACGGCCTGCGCTTCGCCGACGTCCGCATCATGGAGCACGCGCTCACGTATCCCGCGCTGGCCAGCGGCCGTGTGGACGTGATCGACGTCTTTTCGACCGACGGCCAGCTGTCGCGGCTCGATCTGGCGCTGCTCACCGACGACCGTCGCTTCTTTCCCGACTACACCGCCGTCCTCCTCGCGCGCCGCGCGCTCCCCGAGCGCTTTCCACGGACGTGGGCGGCCCTCGAGCGCCGACTGGGCGGCCGGATCGACACCGCGACGATGTCGCGCCTCAACGCGCTCGCGGATCTCGAGCGGCGATCGTTCGCCGAGGTCGCCGCGACGTTCCTTGGGCGATCGACCGCCGACACGGCGCGGCGGCCGGTCCGAGAGCTGGCGAGGCTGACCCTCGAGCACCTGCGGCTCGTCGCCGTCTCGCTGAGCGTGGCGGTGCTGCTCGGGGTCCCGCTCGGCATCCTCGCCGCGCGCCGCCGCCGGCTGGCGCAGGCGGAGCTGATGGGCGTCGGCGTGCTCCAGACGATTCCGGCGCTCGCGCTGCTCTCCTTCATGATCCCGCTCTTCGGCATCGGCGAGGTGCCGGCGCTGGTCGCCCTGTCCCTCTACGCCCTGCTGCCGATCGTCCGCAACACGCACGCCGCGATCAGCACGCTCGATCCGCGACTCGTCGAGATGACCACGGTCCTCGGGCTGCGCGGCTGGCGGCGCCTGGCCTGGATCGAGCTGCCGCTCGCCTCGGTGACGATCATGGCGGGCGTCAAGACCTCGGCCGTCCTCACCGTCGGCACGGCCACGCTCGCGGCGTTCATCGGGGGCGGCGGGTACGGCACGCTGATCGTGACGGGCCTTGCGCTCAACGACGTCGGCACCATCCTCGCCGGCGCGATTCCCGCCGCCGTGATGGCGCTCGTCATCCACGCCGCCTTCGAGGGGCTCGACCGCGCCGTCGTCCCGCGCGCGCTGCGCGCCGCGGCCTCAGCGCCGGGCTAGGGCGTCGGCCTCGAGGCGATCGTGGAGCGCGCGGCAGGCCGCGACGACGGCGGGCGCGTCGCCCGGGAACCACGCGGCCATCCACTCCGGGCGCTCGAAGAAGGCCAGCGGCGGGCGCCCGGCTCTTCGGATTGCGCCGCGCCGCACGAGGCCGCTGGCATTGATGAAGCTGACGTCGGTCAGCAGGCGGCCGGGCGCCGCGAAGCCGGCCGTCGCCGGCGCCAGGCGCCGGATCTCGGCGAGGCTCTCGTCCACCGCGCGCAGGCAGAAGACGTGCGCCCGCGGCCGGAGCGCGGACGGCAGCGAGGCGAGCACCGCGCGCATCGTGAAGCCCGAGAAGATCGTGTCGTCGACGACGGCGAGCGACCGGGCGTCGGGCAGCGTGCGGAGCTGGCGCTCGAGCGGGGCCGGGCCCGCGAGCCGATAGCCGCCGTCCGCGCTCTCCTCGCGCCACACGTCCACCCGCCGCACGCTCGGAAACCAGCCCGTGCGCTCGTGCACCTGAGCGGCGACGTGGGCGCCGGCGGCGCCGATGGCCACGGTCGTCCCGAACGACGCGTGCTCGCGCCCGGCGATGAGCGCGGCGATCTGGGACTCCGGCGTGAGGACGACCACACGCTCCGGCTCACGCACCAGCAGCGTCAACAGGGCCCGCCACAGCGGCCAGGCCGGCGCGCCCTCGCCGTGCCGGCGCAATTCCTCGGAGAGATCGTCGTGGATGTAGAGCCGGCGCGGCGTCGGCGTCGGCACGTCAGCGCGCCGCGGTCCGGAAGCCGGCGAAGACATTGCGACGCTGGCGCTTGAAGAAGTTGCGCCACGTGCCGCGGATCAGGCGTGAGCGCGTCGTCCAGCACCCGCCCTTGAGCACGTGCTTGCCGCCGAAATGCGGCTCGGAGTATTCCTTGTAGGGGTCGCAGGCGAATTCCGGATACGGCTGAAACGTGTCGGCGACCCATTCCCAGACGTTGCCGACCATCTGCCGGCAGCCGACCGGACTGTCGCCGTCGGGCAGCGCGCGCGCGTCGATCGGCCCACCGGCGAGGTAGTCGAGGTTCGCGCGCTCGCGGGTCGGCGCCGCCTCGCCCCAGGGAAAGCGATGCTTGCGCCCCGTTGCGGGATCGAGGGTGGCCGCCATCTCCCATTCCGCCTCGGTGGGCAGCCGCCGCCCCGCCCAGCGGCAGAACGCCTCCGCCTCGTACCAGTTCACGTGCACGACCGGATGCCAGGGATCGAGCGGCACGAGCCGATCGAACCGCCGCTCGAACCAGCAGCCGCGCCCCTGCGGGCTCCAGAAGAGCGGATGCTCGGCCCCCTCGCGCCGGCGCCAGTCCCAGCCGCGCCGGCCCCACCATTCGCGCCGCCGATAGCCGCCGTCGTCGACGAAGGCCTGGAACTCCGCGTTGGTGACGGGCGTCGCGGCGATCCGGAACGGCTCGACCTCGACGGGATGCGCCCACTTCTCGTTGTCGAACACGAACGGTTCGGCGGGATCGGCGCCGAGCATGAAGACGCCGCCGGGCACGGTGACGTCGTGCGAGCGGAACTCGGGATCGATGGGCGGCGAGCCACGGGCCGGATGGAGGCTCGCCGGGCGCGCGTAGCCCAGGGTCTGGAGGATCGCCGTCAGATTCTCGGCGTGCATGTCCTCGTGCAGCGCGGCCAGCGTGTAGAAGTAGGCCTCGTCGCCACGCGGCTCGCGGGACTCGAGCCGTGCCACGCTCCGCCGCAGCACCTCCGTGATGTACGCGAGCGTGGCGGCGCGCGACGGAAAGCAGTGATCCCAGCGTCGCGTGTAGGACACGTTGAAGGAGTCGTAGATCGCGTCCGCGCCGGGCAGGATGGTGTCGGCGCCGCCACGCCCGCGCAGCAGCCAGTACTCCTGGAACCAGCCGACGTGGCCCATCTCCCAGATCGGCGGCTCGAGGAAGTGCGCGCGCGCGCCGAGCATCTGCGCGTCCGTGAGATCGTCGAGCAGCGCGAGCTCGACACGGCGCGCATCGAGCAACGGGTCGAGCAGCACCTCGGATGTGCTGAGCGCTTCGCGTGTGATCATCGCGTGCGCCTGCAGTCTATCGCCGGGTATCGGCTCTGCAACTTCCGATACCGCGGGGCGAGCTTCGCCTATAGGTGGCCGCTCCGATCAGCGCCGCTCAGCGGCGGAGCGCGCCGACGATCGCGTCCACGTCGTAGACGCAGCCGCCCCACGTCCCGCCGCCCGCCTGCTGCAACGCGGCCCACAGCCGCGTGTCGTCCGCGATGTCGGGGTCGGCCGAGAGATCGGGACGCGGCGGACGCGCCGCCAGCACGCGCGCGCCCTCGTCCGCTGAGAACTCGCGGCCGCCCTCCCCGACCAGATCGATCGAGCCCTCGAGCCGATTGCGATCGACGACGACACGGATCGTGTCGCCGTCCCGCACCCGGCCGATGGGCCCGCCGGCGAGCGCCTCGGGGCCGACGTGGCCGATGCACGCGCCGGTGGAGACGCCGGAGAAGCGCGCGTCGGTGATCACGGCCACGTGCTTGCCGAACGACAGGTGCTTCAGCGCGGCGGTGATCTGGTAGATCTCCTCCATCCCCGCGCCGATCGGCCCACGGCAGATCAGCACGAGCACGTCACCCGCCTTGATGCCGGCCGCGCCGGGATTCTTGATGGCCGCGATCGCGTCCTTCTCGCGCACGAACACGCGCGCGGGCCCCGTCTTGCGGTAGACGCCGTCGGCGTCGACGACGGACGGATCGATCGCGGTCGACTTGATGACCGAGCCCTCCGGCGCCAGGTTGCCGCGCGGGAACGTCACCGTGCTGGTCAGCCCGCGCGAGCGCGCGCGGTCGGGATCCATGATGACGTCCTCCGGCGCGACGCCGTCGGCGAGCCGCAGCCGCTCGCGCAGGCCGTGGCGCCGCTCGCTCGTCTCCCACCAGTCCAGCACGCGGCCCAGCGTCTCGCCGCTGACCGTCAGCGCCGACTCCTCGAGCAGACCGAGGCGTCGCAGGTGCAGCATCACCTCCGGCACGCCGCCGGCGAGGAACGCGCGCACCGTCGGGTGGGGACCGTTCGGCAGCGTGTCGACCAGGCGGGGCACGCGGCGGTTCACGGCGATCCAGTCTTCCACCGTCGGCCGTCGCAGTCCCGCCGCGTGGGCGATGGCGGGCGTGTGCAGGAGCAGATTCGTCGACCCGCCGAAGGCCGCGTGCACGACCATCGCGTTGCGAATCGCCGCGTCGGTGACGATCGCGGAGGCGGTCACGCCGCGCGCGGCCAGGCTGACGAGCGCGCGCGCCGAGCGGCGCGCCATGTCCGTCCAGATCGGCTGGCCCGACGGCGCCAGCGCGGAGTGAGGCAGAGAAAGGCCGAGCGCCTCGCCGATCACCTGGGAGGTCGCCGCCGTGCCGAGGAACTGGCAGCCGCCGCCCGGCGAGCCGCAGGCGCGGCAGCCGAGGTCCTGCGCCTGCTCGAGCGTCAGCTCGCCGTGGGCGAAGCGCGCGCCGATCGACTGGACCTTGCCCGCGTCCTCGCCGTCCCTCGGCGGCAGCGTCACGCCCCCGGGCACCAGCACGACGGGCAGCGCGCGCATCGCGGCCAGCGTCATCATCATCGCGGGCAGGCCCTTGTCGCAGGTGGCGACGCCGAGGACGCCCTTGCGCGTCGGCAGCGAGCGCACCAGGCGTCGCAGCACCATCGCGGCGTCGTTGCGATAGGCGAGGCTGTCCATCATGCCGACCGTGCCCTGCGTGCGGCCGTCGCACGGGTCCGAGCAGAACGCGGCGAACGGCAGGCACTCCTGCGCGCGGAATTCCTCGGCCGCCGCCTGCATCAGCAGCCCGATCTCCCAGTGACCCGTGTGGTAGCCGAGCGCGATCGGCCGGCCGTCGGGGCCGCGGATGCCGCCGTTGGTGCCGAGCATGAGGAACTGCGGGCGACCCAGCTCGCGCGGGTCCCAGCCCATCCCGGCATTCTGCGTGAGGCCGAAGATGTCGCCGCTCGGGCGCTCGAGCAGCATCTCGGCGGTCAACGGAAGTCGGCCCGAGGGCCCGGCGCCGACCGTTTGCACATCGAGCATTGCTCGGTCGGACTCGACGAGCGTCTCGAACCGTGTCGCTTTCATGCCCGGGAGGGTACCACCGCGGCACCGCTCGCTGGCGTGGCCGTTGCAATGTATAGTTTCCCGCCGTGAGCGACGGGACCCGCTTGCTCGAACGCTACACGGAGGTGCGGCGGGCCACCGAGCGCCTCTGCGAGCCCCTCGCCGTCGAGGACTACGTGGTGCAGGCGATGCCGGACGCCAGCCCCGCCCGGTGGCACCTCGCGCACGTGTCCTGGTTCTTCGAGACGTTCGTGCTGCGACCGCGCGCCGCCGACTACCGGGTTCTGGACGAGCGCTACGGCGACCTCTTCAACTCCTACTACAACGGCGTGGGGCCCCAGTTCGCGCGCACGGCGCGGGGGACACTGTCGCGGCCGACGGTCGCCGAGGTCTTCGCCTACCGCGCCCACGTCGACAAGGCCATGGCCGCGCTGCTCGACGACGACCGACGCCTCGGCGACATCGCGGCCGTGATCGAGCTGGGACTTCAGCACGAGCAGCAGCATCAGGAGCTCCTGGTCACCGATCTCAAGTACAACCTCGGCGCCAATCCGCTGCGTCCGCCATACCGCGCGCGGGTTCGGATGGCCGCGGCGGCGCCGCCCTTCGCGTTCGTCGCGTGCGGCGGCGGCCTCGTGGAGATCGGCCACGCGGGTCCCGGCTTCGCCTTCGACAACGAGCGACCGCGGCACCGGGTCTTCCTGGCGCCGTACGCGCTCGGCGCGCGCCTGGTCACCAACGGCGAGTACCTCGAGTTCGTCGAGGCCGGCGGCTATCGCCGGCCGGACCTCTGGCTCTCGGACGGCTGGCGGACCGCGCGCGAGCGCGACTGGTCGACGCCACTGTACTGGGAGCTCGTGAACGGTGAGTGGCGACGCTATACGCTCGGCGGCCTCGCGCCACTCGAGGCACACGCCCCGGTCGTTCACGTCAGCTACTACGAGGCCGACGCCTACGCACGCTGGCGCGGCGCGCGCCTGCCGACCGAGCCGGAGTGGGAGCACGCGGCGGCCGACCAACCCATCGGCGGCCGCCTGCTCGACGACGAGCCCGACGAGCCGCGGCCCGCGTCGGAGGCCGGCCTGACGCAGCTGTACGGCGACGCGTGGGAGTGGACGGCGAGTGCCTATCTGCCCTACCCGGGCTTTCGTCCGCTGTCGGGCGCGCTCGGCGAGTACAACGGCAAGTTCATGGTCAACCAGATGGTGCTGCGCGGAGGCTCGTGCGCGACGCCGCGCTCGCACATCCGCGCCACCTACCGCAACTTCTTCCCGCCCGACGCGCGCTGGCAGTTCTCGGGAATCCGGCTCGCGCGCGATCCATGATGCGCTATCACGCCGACGTCCACATCGACGACGCGTTTTTGCAGGCGGCGCTCGCCGACGACGTGCGCCGCGGGCTCGGCGCCCGGGAGAAGTGGCTTCCGCCGAAATACTTCTACGACGGGGCGGGCTCGGCGCTGTTCGAGCGCATCACGCGGCTGCCGGAGTACTACCTCACGCGCGCCGAGCAGGCGCTGCTCGACGCCCATGCGCCCGCAATCCTGGCTGAGGCCCGGCCCCGTGAGATCGTGGAGCTCGGTGCCGGCTCGCCCGCGAAGCTGCGCCGGCTGCTCGCCGCGCTGAACGGCGTCGGGCCGCTCGCCCGCTACGTCCCGGTGGACGTCGATGCCGCCACCCTGGCCGCCGCCGGCCGCGCGCTGCTGGCCGACGGCGGCGTCGGCGAGGTCCATGCGGTGGTCGGCGACTTCGAGCGCCATCTCGATCGCGTGCCGCCGCCGGCGGGACGCCGCCTCGTGGCGTTTCTCGGCTCCACGCTCGGCAATCTCGATCCCGCCGGGCGCCACACGCTCCTGCGCGACGTGCGCCGGCTGCTCGGTCCCGGCGATCGTTTTCTGCTCGGCGTCGATCTCGTCAAGTCGCCGTGCGCGCTGCACGCCGCCTACGACGACGCCGCCGGCGTGACCGCCGAGTTCAATCGCAACATTCTGCGCGTGATCAACCGCCGCCTCGGCGCCGAATTCGACGCCGATGCGTTCGGCCACTACGCGCGCTGGGATGCCGAGGAGGCGCGGGTCGAGATGCACCTGGTGGCACCGGTGGACCACACGGTACGCGTGCGCGATCTCGAGTTGACGGTGCGCTTCGAGGCGGGCGAGACGATCTGGACGGAGAGCTCGTACAAGTTCACGCGGGCGTCGGTGGAGGCGATGCTGGGCGCGGCCGGGCTCAGGCTGGTGCGCTGGGACACCGACGACGCCTTCGGGCTGGCGCTCGCGTCGCCCGCACGCCTCGCCGTCGCGCAGCCCCGCGCGGCATAACGTCCACACCACCGCCCGGCGATCCGGATCTAGCCGAGGAACCCCTTGCCGGCGTCGGCGAGGCGGTTGAGCAGCGGTGCTGGCGTCCAGAACGCGTCGCCGGTCTTCTTCTGGAAGCCGAGCATCGTGTCGCGGAGCGCCTTGAGGCCGATCGAGTCGGCCCAGAACATCGGGCCGCCTCGATAGACCGGCCAGCCGTAGCCGTACACCCAGATGACGTCGATGTCGCTGGCGCGCAGGGCCATCTTCTCCTCGAGGATCTTGGCGCCCTCGTTCACCATCGGATAGAGCAGCCGCTGGAGGATCTCCTCGTCGGAGATCGGCCGGCGCGTGATGCCCATCTCGGTGGAGACGTCGACGATGATCTTCTCGACGTCGGGATCCGGCGTCGGGTTCCGCTTCTCGTCGTACTTGTAGTAGCCCGCGCCCGTCTTCTGGCCGAAGCGGCCGAGCTCGCAGATGCGGTCGGCGACCGGTGACTTCACCCCCCGCCCCTTGCGGATGCGCCAGCCGACGTCGAGCCCCGCGAGGTCGCCCATCGCGAACGGCCCCATCGGGAAGCCGAAGTCGTAGAGCACGCGGTCCACCTGGTGCGGCAGCGCGCCCTCGAGGATGAGCTTCTCGGCCTGGATCCCGCGCTGGTGCAGCATCCGGTTGCCGACGAAGCCGTAGCAGACGCCGACGAGCACCGGCACCTTGTTGATGCGGCGGCCGACGGCCATCGCCGTGGCCACCGTCGTCTTCGAGGACTTCGCCCCGCGCACGTTCTCCAGCAGCTTCATCACGTTGGCCGGGCTGAAGAAGTGGGTGCCGATCACGCTCTCGGGGCGCGAGGTGGCCGAGGCGATCTCGTTGACGTCGAGCGTGGAGGTGTTGGTCGCCAGCACGGCGTCGGGCTTCGCGATCTTGTCGATCCTCGCGAAGACCTCCTTCTTGATCGGCATCTCCTCGAACACGGCCTCGATCACGATGTCGGCGTCGGCGATGGCGTTGAAGTCGGTGGTGCCCTTGATGAGGCCCATGCGCTTCTCGACGTCGGCCATCGTGAGCCGACCGCGGCTCGCCGTTGTTTCGTAGTTCTTGCGGACGATGCCGAGGCCGCGGTCGAGCGCCTCCTGCTGCACCTCGACGACGGTGACCGGGATGCCGACGTTGGCGAAGTTCATGGCGATGCCGCCGCCCATGGTGCCGGCCCCGATGACGGCCGCCTTCTTGACGTCCTTCGCCGGCGTGTCGGCCGGCACGTCGGGGATCTTGGCCGCCTCGCGCTCGGCAAAGAAGAAGTAGCGCTGCGCCTTGGACTCCGGCGAGTTCAGCAACTCGACGAACAGCTCGCGCTCGCGCTTGAGACCCTGATCGAAGGGCAGGCTCACCGCGGCCTCGACGGCCTTGACGATGTTCTCGGGCGCCCTGAAGCCGCGCGTCTGGCGCGCCACCGACTTGCGGAAGTTCGCGAAGACCTCGGACGTGCCGCGCACCGCCGCCAGCTTGTCGTCGAGGTCGCGGATCTTCTTGAGCGGGCGCTTCTCGGCAAGCACCTTCTCGGCGAAGGCCACGCCGGCGGCCGTGAGGTCGCCCTCGACGATCTCGTCGATGAGCCCGGCCTTGAGCGCCTCGTCGGCGCGGATCGGGTCGCCGCTCACCATCATGGACAGCGCCTTCTCGACACCGACGACGCGGGGAAGCCGCTGGGTACCACCCGCGCCGGGAAGCAGCCCGAGCTTGACCTCGGGAAGACCGAACCGCGCATCCTTCACACCCACCCGGTAATGACAGGCCAGCGTCACCTCGAGCCCGCCGCCCAGCGCGGTGCCGTGGATCGCCGCCACGATCGGCTTGGGGCTGCCTTCGATGAGGTCGAGCACCGCGTGAAGACTCGGCTCGGTCGGCGGCTTGCCGAACTCCGTGATGTCGGCGCCGGCGATGAACGTCCGCCCCGCGCAGACGATCACAATGGCCTGGGCGTCGGAATCCGAAATGGCCTGCTTGAGACCCTCGTGGAGGCCCTGCCGCACGTGCTGGCTGAGCGCGTTGACGGGCGGATTGTTGACGGTCAGCACGGCCACGCGGCCGCGGCGGTCGAGGTCGACGGACTTGGTGATGGCTGTCATGGGCCTCTCCAGTGAAGTCTTGGCTGCGGACGGACTATACTCCTAGACCATGACGACTTCGACCGCCGAGCGCCCCAGCGTGTGCCCGCTCGATTGTCCCGATACCTGCAGCCTCACCGTCACCGTGGAGGCCGGGCGCATCACGAAGATCCGCGGCTCGCGCGCCAATCCCTACACGGCCGGCGTGCTGTGCGCGAAGGTGCCGGAGTCGTATCCGGAGTTCGTGCACGGCCCGGGGCGACTGACCACGCCGCTGCGCCGCACGGGCGCCAAGGGTGAGGGCCGCTTCGAGCGCATCTCGTGGGAGGCGGCGCTCCACCTGATCCACGCGCGCTTCACGGCGGTGATGGCCGAGCACGGACCGCAGGCGATCATGCCGCTGAACTACGCAGGCCCGCACGGCCTGCTGGCCGGCGGCTCGATGGACCTGCGCTTCTTCCATCGCCTCGGCGCGACGCTGCTCGACCGTGGACCGCTCTGCGGCGGCATTCGCACCGAGGCGTGGACGGGCACCTACGGCGCCGCGCCCGGCATTCCGCCTGAGCAGCTGGAGCACAGCAAGCTGATCGTCGCGTGGGGCTACAACGTCACGTGGTCGGGCCTGCACATGACGCCCGTCATCGATCGCGCGCGCCGCAACGGCGCGAAGCTGGTCGTGATCGATCCCAAGCGCACCAAGATCGCCGAGCGCGCGGACCTGCACCTGCCGATCCGGCCGGGCACGGACGTCGTGCTGGCGTGGGCGATCGCCGCCGAGCTGGAGCGCCGCGGCGGGATCGACCGCGCGTTCGTCGAGCGGCACGTCGCGGGCTACGAGGAGTACATGACGCGCGCGCGCGCCTGGACGCTCGCCGCCGCCGCGCGCGAGTGCGGATTGGTGGAGACGGCCGTCCAGCAGCTCGCCGACTGGTTCCGGACCATCTCGCCGGCGGCCATCAGCGTGGGCAACGGGCTCGAGCGCAACCAGAACGGCGGCAGCGGCGTGCGGGCCGTCTTCGCCCTGCCCGCCCTCGCCGGGAAGTTCGGGGTGAAGGGCGGCGGGCTCGTGAACTCCGCGCGCGCGGCGTTTCCCCGGACGCCGTCGAAGCTGGCGCGGCCGGATCTCGTGCCGAGGGGCACGCGCACGCTCAACATCGTCGACGTCGGCCGTCACCTGACCGACCCCACGCTGGCGCCGCCCCTCGCGGCGATCTTCATCTACAACCACAACCCGCTCGTCGTGCATCCGGACCAGAACCGGATGCGCCGCGGGCTGGCGCGCGAGGACCTGTTCGTCGTCGGCTCGGACGTGGTCATGACGGACAGCCTCGCCTACGCGGACGTCGTGCTGCCGGCGTGCAGCCACTTCGAGCACGCCGATCTCTTCGCGGCCTACGGCACGCACTGGCTCCAGCGCGCCGACCGGGTGATCCCGCCGCAGGGCGAGGCCCTGCCCAACACCGAGATCTTCCGCCGCCTGGCGGCGCGCTTCGGGTTCGACGACCCGGCGTTCCGCGCCAGCGACGCCGAGCTGATGAACGACGCGCTCGACGGCGCCGACCCGCGCATGGGCGGCAAGCGGCCGAGCGCGATTCCGCTCGACCGCGCGACGCCGATGACCGTGGACGGGGGCGGCGAGGACGCCGTCCTGTTCAAGAACGTGTTCCCGAAGACGAAGTCGGGCAAGGTCGAGCTCGCGTCGCCGTACCTCGAGGGCAAGTACGGCGCGCGCCTACCGAGCTGGCGGCCGGTCGCGTCGTCCTATCCACTGACGCTGATCTCACCGGCTTCGGACCAGCGCATCACGTCGACCTTCGGCAGTCTGCACGTGTCCGACGGGCCGCCGCCGCTCGAGATGCATCCGGACGACGCGCGAGCGCGCGGCCTGCGCGACGGCATGCGCGTGCGCGTCTGGAACGACCTCGGAGAGGTCCGGCTACCGCTCCGGGTCACCGAGGTGATTCCCCGGGGCGTCGTCTGCACGCTCAAGGGCGCGTGGATGGCGACCAGCGACAACGGCCAGACGATCTCGGCGCTGTGTCCGGCCGACCACGCCGACATTTCCGAGGGCGCCTGCTACAACGACGCGCGCGTCGAGGTGGCCGCCCTCTGAGGACGAGACCATGACCCCACCCGTCGACCCCAACGCCGTCCTGATGACCGGCGAGAACTCCTTCATCCGCCTGAGCCACGACGGCGGCAAGACCCAGTCGGACCGCTTCAGCCACTGGCGGGTCCTCTGGTGCCCGTCCGGCGCCGGCCACGTGCTCTTCGCCCAGAGCGAGCTCAGCTCCGGCCAGACGCGCATCTTCGCCGACAACGCGGCGGTGGCGCGGTGGCTCCAGCGCACGATCGAGACGCTGCTGTTCCCCGCGTTCGCCGACACGAGCGTGCCGGTGATCGCCGCCGAGTTCGCGCGCGCCGGTGATCCGCGCTCCACCGCCATCGAGACCGTCGTGGCAGGGTCCGACCGCATCCGCCTGACCTGGTACGACTGCGTCGAGCCCTTCGTGCTCAACGCGCCGCCCGGATTCAACAACCGCCCCATCGGCGTGTTCAGCACGTTCTTCCCGGCGCGCTCGGCCCAGGTCGAGTGGAACGGCCGGTTCGCGACGGGCCAGCCGTGGGCGGAAATGCGAGGAGACCGGCAGGCCTCGAGCGCCTGCCTGGCCTGGTCGGAGACCTGGGTGAAGCCGCGCTAAAGCGCGGGTCGAGACCGCGCTAGGTCGTCCGGCACGCGGCGCGCTATCGTGGTTTCATGGCGCTCGCGACGCGGATCCGGATCCTCACGATCCCCCCGGGTGAGGCGCCCCTGTCCGTACGCATGGCGTGGGTCGGGCTCGACCTGCCCCTCGACCCCCGGCGCGTCGGCCGTCAGCTTGCCATGGCCGCCGGCGTGCTCTCGTCGCCCCGCGGGTGGTGGCAACAAATCGTCGGCCTCGTGACCGGCCGCTACGCCGTGAAGACCGGCTACGCCGTGAACGCGCGGGAGGCGGTCAATCTTCTCCAGGCCAAGGACCCGGTCGCGGCCGCGTGGTGGCGCGAGCACTGCGCGCACATGCTCGACGGCAAGCGCTCGTTCCTCTTCCCGACCGCGGGGTGCGAAGAGCGCCCCTGACGCCTACTTGTCGGCGATCCGGATCGCCGCCGGGCCTCCCTTGACCGCGATGCGCACGCCGGTGTCCTTCAGCGTGCCGCCGTCCAGACTGAACACCTGAAGCTCCTCCTTGACCATGTTCCCGACGAAGATGTGCTTGCCGTCGGGCGCGAAGGCCGCGCCCTGCGACCAGTGGCCGATGGGCGCTTCGGCGAGCCGAGAAAGGTCCGTGCCGCTCACGCGCAGGAGCACCAGCTTGCCGGCGTCGTTGAAGAAGGGCGAGTCCTTCGGCTTGTTGCTGCCGTTCATGACGACGACGGCGAGTACCGAGCCGTCCGGCGAGAGCTTGATGCCTTCGGGCGTCTGGCCGACGGTCACCGTGCTGACGACGCGCGGCGGCCGGGCCTTGAGATCGATGATGCTGACGGTGTCGGCGTCGCCGCCGCCCCGGCCGATGTTGGCGACGGCCGCGAAGGCGCCGTTCGAGGCGATGTCGATACCGTAAGGCCGGAGGCCCGCGGAGACGTCGCGCTTGGTGTATTCCACCTTCGTGCCGTCGATGGACAGCACGGAGATCCGATCGTCGCCGTCGCGGGTGACGAGCGCCAGCTTGCCGTCGGGCGCGATCGCGGCGTGGCTCGTGCCCGACTTCTCGTCGGCGACCGTCACCTTGCCGGCGGGCGTCACGGTCTTGCCCTGGATCGTGTAGACCGACACCGTCCCTTCGCCGCGGTTGGCCACCAGCGCGAGCGTGCCGGCGCGGTTGATCGAGACGCCGGCCGGCGCCTTGCCGGTCTCGAGCGTCGCGATGATCCGGGGCGGCGCCGCCTTGAGATCGACGACCGACATCGTGTTGTTCGGGATGCGCTTGGTCGGATCGCCCGGATCGAGCTTCTCGTTGGCCGTCACCAGCGCGAGCGACTCGTCCGGCGAGACGGCGACGCTGAAGGGCGGTCCCACCACGCTGCCGGGCACGTCGAGCTCGGCCAGCACCTTCGGCGGCCAGGCCTTGAGGTCGATGACCGTCAGCGTGTCGGGCGGAGGACTCTTCACGCCGGTGGTGGCGCCGTTCACGAGCGTGACCTTGTTGTCGTTGGTCGACAGGAGCAGTTGCCCGTGGGCGACCGGGACGAGCGCGACGACGGCGAAGAGCGCGAAGAGCGCGAAGAGCGCGACGAGAGCGACGAGCCGCGGCGATTTCATGGGACCTCCTCCGGAGTGTGGGCCGGCGGCGCATAGAAGATCAGGTTGGCCCTGCGAACGCAAGGTACACTCCACCGCATGGCGCTCGAGCATCCGTGGACGGAACCGCCCGCGCCCGCCGACGTCCGCGCGGTCGCTCCGGGAATCTACTGGCTGCGCATGCCGCTGCCGTTTCAGCTCAACCACATCAACCTGTGGCTGCTCGAGGACGGCCCGGGCTGGACCATCGTCGACACTGGCGTCGGGCTCGACGACACGCGCGCCCTGTGGGAGCGCATCTTTGCGACGCACCTCGACGGGCGTCCGGTGCGGCGCGTCCTCGTGACGCATTTCCATCCCGACCACATGGGCAACGCCGGCTGGCTCACCGGGCGGTGGCGGACCGAGCTCTGGTGCACGCAGGCGGAGTGGCTCTACGCGCAGTACTCGTGGCGCAGCGGCAGCGCGGCCGACTTCGAGCCGCGCCTCGCGCATTTCCGCCGCCACGGCTGCGGCCCCGAGGCGCTCGTGCAGCTCGGGCGCCGGGGCAATCACTATCCGATGCTGGTGCCCGAGGTGACGACGGAGTTCCATCGCATCGGTGAAGGGGACTCGATCGCGATCGGGCGCCGGACCTTCCGCGTGCTCACCGTGCTCGGCCACGCGCCCGAGCACGCGTGCCTGTGGGACGAGGCCGGCGGCCTCCTGATCTCGGGGGACCAGGTGCTCCCGAAGATCACGACCAACGTGAGCGTGTGGGCCGAGCAGCCGCGGCTCAACCCGCTCCGGCTCTATCTCGACTCGCTCCATCGCTTCCAGCCGATGGCCCCGGACACGCTGGTGCTGCCCTCGCACGGCCTGCCGTTCCGCGGCCTGCACGAGCGGCTCGGCCAGCTTCGCGACCACCACGCCGCGCGGCTCAACGAGGCGCTCGACGCGCTCGTCGAGCCGCGGAGCGCCGCGGAGCTGGTGCCGGTGCTCTTCCGGCGCCAGCTGGACAGCCACCAGCTGAGCTTCGCCGTTGGCGAGGCCCTCGCGCACCTGCGCTTCCTCGAGGACGAGGGGCGCGCCGTCCGCGTCGTCGACACGGACAGCGTCCACCGCTTCCGCAAAGCCTGACTGTCAGACCGCTGGGCAGCCGCGAACCCGCGCGCGAGGCTCGCGGCCGCGAACGTCTCCTCTCGTAGACATTGACGGCTGCACCGCGTTGTCGCTAGCATCGAGTCGATGGCCACCTATCCGATCCGTAATCGACACTGGACCCGCCAGGAATACGACGAGCTGATCAAGAGCGGGTTCTTCGACGAGGACGAGCCCATCGAGTTGCTGGGCGGGCAGCTCATCGTCGCCGAGCCGAAGGGGAGCCCGCATTCCACCGCCGTCGCCCTGACCGTGGAAGCGCTGCGCATGGCCTTTGGCCCCGGGTGGCTCGTCCGAGTGCAGGACCCGGTCGCGCTCGACGCCGAGTCCGAGCCAGAGCCGGATGTCGCGGTCGTTCCGGGCCTCCCGCGCGACTATCTTGCCGAGCACCCCGCCCGGCCGGCTCTCCTGGTCGAGGTCGCCGAGTCGAGCCTGGCCTTCGACCGTGGCCACAAGGGCAGCCTCTACGCGCGTGCCGGCGTCGCTGACT
>Ga0137409_10001916_pt1 | contig 22420 bp, 22 predicted proteins | sample CZODoug1_16funga_FD_122059 | JGI IMG/M metagenome (GOLD analysis project Ga0137409, IMG submission 122059) | Vadose zone soil fungal communities from Angelo Coast Range Reserve, California, USA - CZODoug1_16fungal (Hybrid Assembly) | ecosystem: Environmental > Terrestrial > Soil > Vadose zone...
TTTCCATTGATGGCGGCGGCAACAACGACGACTATCTCGGCTCGTCGTGCGGCAGTCAGGTCCGCCCGGCGATCGAGGCGGTGCAGGAGTTCCAGGTGTTGACGAACCAGTACGACGCGGAGTTCGGCCGCACGGCTGGAGCGATCGTCAACGTCATCACGAAGCAGGGCTCGAACACCGTCCACGGCTCCTTGTTCGACAGTTACACCGACCAGCGGTTTACGGCGCCGGACTTCTTCGTCGCGCAAAACAACCTGTCCAAGCCCGAGACGGCACAGAAGGACTGGGGCGGCACGCTCGGCGGGCCGATCAAGAAGGACAAGGCCCATTTCTTCTACAGCCTGGACCGCATCGTCTATGCCGAGGGCCGCAGCAATACTTTTCCTGCCCGGCCGGAGCTGAACTACGCGAACACCCAGACCATGTACCTCTGGAACCACATGGTACGTTTCGACCAGCAGATCAACCCCAACAACACGTGGACCGCTCGCTATCTGGTCGAGTACTCGCCGACGTTCGGCCGCGTCGCCAGAAAAGAGACGCTCGCGGGCAGAGACCAGGAGTTCGACATCGACAGGACGACGGGAGCCAAGTGGAACGTGGTCCTCGGGAACAACCGGGTCAACGAGGTCCGTGTCGGCTACACCCACGAGAAGAACGGCTTCACGGTGCCCGAGGTGCAGAACGGCGTGGCGATGGTCGATGTGCAGCCCACGCTCAGCATGCTGACGTTCTTCGATGGGCCGAACAACGGCGCGCTCTTCCGCATCGACAATGCGTACGAGGTCACCGAGGCCTTCTCCCAGTTCATGCCGCACAAGCTCGGAGGGGATCACGATCTGAAGGTCGGCGGCCAGTTCATCTACTCCACCATCAATCTCCCCGACCAGACGGACATGAACGGGAGGTTCACCTTCTCGACCGACAAGGCATTCAACAGGAGCGATCCATCGACGTATCCGGAGCGTCTTTTTATCAGGGTGCCTGCGGCAAGCGACATCCTGATGCCGACCGACGTCGCCGTGCTGTTCGCGCAGGACAAGTGGCACCGGGGGAATCTCACCCTGAACCTGGGAGTCCGCTACGACATCGAGATCACCCCGATCACCAACGCGTTCAACCCCCTCTTCACGCCGGGGGCGCATGCGACCGACAAGAACAACATCGCGCCGCGGCTTGGCTTCGCGTGGAATCCGGGCGGCGGCGGCAAGTCGCTGGTCCGCGGCGGCTTTGGAATCTTCTACGACAAGATCACGCTTCAGACCACGACGCCCTTTGTTTCGCAAGGCGTCTACAGCACCTCCTTTACCGCGTCGTTTCCCAACAGCTCGGCGGACCCGGGTCCGAGTCGCGGGCAGCTCCCGACCGACGCGTTGCTCGTCAATGGGCCGGTCGTCAACCGCGCGCTGGTCAATGCGCAGTACCCGCCGGGGTCGCTCGGCCGCAACACCGGCATCGTCTTCGTCGACAACCCCAATCGTGTCGTGCCCCACACGAATCAGCTCTCTCTCGGCTACGAGCGGCAGCTCTCCGCGCAGATGGCCTTCACGGCGGACTACATTCACAGCTGGAACGGCGATCAGCTCATCACATACGACCTGAATCCCGGGCTGCGGGTGGATACGAGCCGGACCGGTCGCATCGTCTATACCGACACCAATAACTTCGCCCAGCAACTGGGGGTCTCGCCGTTCGTCAACCAGGTGCTCACGCGTACGAACGACGGCTCCTCGCAGTTCGACGGGACGAACTTCTCGCTCGAGAAGCGGTACAGCCACAACTGGGCGGGCCGGGTGTCCTATGCGATCGGCTACGCGCGCGGCAACTCCGAGGCCGACCAGACCAATCAAAACAACTTCCAGGTGGGCGCGGATCCGCGGCTCGATCTCAACTTCGGACCGCTCAACGCCGACCGGCGCCAGAACTTCGTCCTCAACGGTCGCGTCGAGATTCCACGAACGCACGGCCTGACCCTCAGCGGTGTCTTCCGGTACATGACGGGGACCCCGATCAGTCTCATCAACTCCGCGGTGGACGCGGACCGGAACGGCCTGCTCTTCGACCTGCTGCCCGCGGGTAGCTACTGCGGGCAGGGGGTGAATGCCTTCTGCACCGACAACCAGGGTGGTCGCAACGGCGCGAGAGGGCCCAGCTTCAAGCAGACTGACTTGAAGCTCGCGTACCGCTTCCGCCCGCGTAAAGAAACGACGATCGACGCGAACATCGAGCTGTTCAACATCTTCAACGTGGCGAACTTCAGCAACCCCGGCACCGTCATGAACGGAGGGTCGGTCACCGACCAGCGCTTATCGGACTTTCTCAGCCTCACGGCGCTGAGCGGCGGCAATGGTCAACCGCGCGCGGCGCAGTTCAGCGTGAGGTTCGGGTTCTAAAAAAGACGCAAAGGACACGAAGGATACAAGGACACAAAGGGCACAAAGGAGCACGAAGGACACGACGCGCACGAAGGACACGAGGACGCGACCGATGAGACAAGCACGTCTTGTCTTCGTCTCCCTTGTGTTCTTTGTGTCCTTTGTCTCCTTTGTGTCCTCTGTGTCTTTGGTGGGCCAGATCCAATCGCGCACGGAACCGGTCGCGCCCGATCGCCTCGTCAGGCTGGAACGCTGGCTGAAAGCCGTGGACCAGCACGCGCCGGGCGAGCGGGACGATGCGCTCGCTGAAGTCGGATCGTGGAACACGGGCGAGCTGCGGAATCTCTGGATCGACGCGAACATTCTCGTGAAGCTGATGCGCAACCTGAAAGCGGCCCGGTTCGAGGTTCAACCGGAAGGGCAGCGCGCGCCTTCGAACATCGGGTACACGACATCGCAGATTCGGCGGCTCAGGGCGCTCGCCTGCGCGGCAGCCGGCGTGCTCGTCAGCGATCCGGTTTGCAACGCGATGAGCGCTGCGAACGACGTCGATGCGGAGCTCCGGCGTCTCTCGTTACACGCGGGCGGCGGAACGCTGGACGGCGACGCCAACTACATCCTCCGCCGCGGCGCGATTCTCCATGCGGATGTCGCGATGCTGAACCCGCCTGCGCCGGTCGATTCTGTGCCGGTGCCCTTGTCGGTGGGCCCGCAGCGGGTGAGAATCGAAATGTCCGACGGGCGCCAGACCGACATCCGGATGTCTGCGATTCATTGGGAGATCGCCGAGATGGTGCTGGACCACGTGAAGCCGCCCGGCGCCGACAAGCCGGCGCCGGGTCGCGACGACATGGTCCGCCAGTGGTATCGCGCGACCGCGGCCTGGATGCAGTTGCACGAAGAGCACGACACGCTGCACCTCGATCGCGCGCGCCGTATTTTTCCGGCGGACGCCGACATTCTCTTTCTGAGCGGTTGCCAGCATGAGGTGTACGCCAGGCCGGCGATCCAGAGCGTGCTCCGATCCGCCGTCCTGCCGAGCGGTTTTTCCGCCGACTTCGAGTCGAGTCACGCCGAGCTGGGGCGGGCCGAAGGGTTCCTGCGCCAGGCCGTGGCGCTGAAGCCGGAGATCGGCGAAGCGCATCTGCGTCTGGGACGCGTGCTCGGCCTGCTGGGACACCACGCGGAAGCGGTCGACGAGCTGCGGCACGCGCTGACCAGGCTCGACGACGACCAGCTCCGATATGACGGCGAGCTGTTCCTTGGCGCGGAGGAAGAGGCTCTGGGCCGATTCGACGCCGCGCGCGAGGCCTACCAGCGCGCCGCGGCGTTGTACCCGGGCGCACAGTCCCCTCACCTGGCGCTCAGCCAGCTGGCGCACCGAAACGGCGACCGCGCCGGCGCGCTGCGCGCGATCGAGCGCGTCTTCGCGCTGTCGCGCGACGATCCCGGGCGCGATGATCCCTGGTGGACCTATCACAAGGTGCAGGCGCGCGACGCCGACGCGCTGCTCGAGGCCCTTCGATCGCCATTCGTGACCGCGGCGCCGCGATGAGTCGAAGACGTCTGGCTGCCGCGCTCGTGGTGGCGCTTGCCGCGTCGCCGCGCGCTCGAACGCAGGCGCCGACGTTTTCAGCCCGGATCGAGTCTGTACGTGTCGACGTGCTGGTGACCGAGAACGGCCGCCCGGTGCGCGGGCTCGGCGCCGCCGACTTCGAGGTGCTCGACAACGACGTGCTGCAGCAGGTGAATCTGGTCAGCTTCGAGGAGGTGCCGCTGAACGTGATTCTCGCGCTCGACATGAGCGACAGCGTCGCCGGCGAGCGCCTCGATCAGCTGCGGGAGGCGGGCCGCGCGGTGCTTGGTGGTCTGACACGCGACGATCAGGCAGGGCTCGTCACGTTCAGCAATGTCGTGTCGCTCGGCTCGGGGTTGACGAAAGACACCGGCGCGGTGGAGACGTCGCTGAACGAGGCGTACGGGTCCGGCGACACGGCGCTCGTCGACGGTGCCTACGCGGCGATGATGCTCGGTGAATCGGATGCCGGGCGCGCGCTGCTGATGATCTTCAGCGACGGGCTCGACACGTCGAGCTGGCTGACGTCGGATGCGGTGCTGCAGTCCGCGCGGCGCTCCGACATCGTCGCGTATTCGGCGGCCGTCACGTCGGCGGGCGAGACGCCGTTTCTGCGCGAGCTCAGCGCGCTGACCGGCGGGACGGTGTACAAGATCGATTCGACGAAGGATCTCCGAGCGACGTTCGTCCGCATCCTCGAGGAGTTCCGGCACCGGTACCTCGTCAGCTACACGCCGCGCGGCGTGTCGAAGGAGGGCTGGCACCGGCTCGCCGTGCGTCTCAAGAACCGCAAAGCGACGATCAAAGCGAGGCCGGGATACCTTGCAGGCGGTTCCTGAGCGCCGGCATTGTACGTGGTGTCCGGGCTTCAGCCGGACCGGCACGCTCGCCTTCGGGGTTAGCGCCGTTCGTCGTCAGTCCAGCGCGAACACGAAGAGCGCGTGGCCGCCGGCCTCGTGACCAGCGCGACAGGCGCCGGGATCAGCATCCTCAGTGCCCTCGCGCTGCTCGCAGTCTGGCACGACCCCGAAACGCTCTCGGCGATTCAGGGAAGCGGCGGCCTCGGCGAAGTGTTCACGCTGCCGCTGATCATCGTCGTGCCCGCCACGTCCGTCGCGACGCTGGGGGCGCTGGTGGGCAAGGCCCTCGCGCGGACCACGCGTCGCAGATCGCCCGTTAGCGCCGCACGACGACCGCTCGGCTACTTGATTCGGAGCGGCAGTCTCAGATTGGCGAGAGTCGGATCGCTCACCGCGGTCACGCGACCGAGCGATGCCGTCCCGCCGTCCAGCACGGTGCACCTTCCCGTCAGCGCCGCGTCTTCGTTCTGCTCGAAATGCTCGTAGGCGCGAATGGGAACCTGCACGGTCATGCCCGGATCCTGCATCTTGGTATAGAAGAGAGAGCCGCCGTGCACGTACGCGTAGTATGCGAAGCCAGCACCGCCGGAAATCGCGAGATAGCGATCGTCGCCGCAGTCCTCTCTCGTGTGATAGAAGTCGATCGCGCCGGCGGCTGGGCCTGCGGGCGAAACAAAGAACAAAACCGCGTCGTCACCCACGTGACGCAGCACGAGCCCGCCGAACGGATCGGTCGCGACGCCGACTTCCTGACCGTCCTGGTCCACGACGATCGGCGCCTGGAATCCGGCATATTCTCCGGCCGGTCCTGGAGGGCCCTGCGGACCCTGCGCTCCGGCAGGTCCCTGCAATCCTTGAGGTCCCTGGGCTCCCGCCGGACCTTGCGGTCCTGCCGGGCCTTGCGGTCCCGCCGGGCCTTGCGGTCCTGTCGCGCCTTGCGGTTCCGGTGCTCCCCCCGGTGATCCATGCGGGTTCCACACGACGAGGACCTGACCCGCCGGACACTGAGTGGCGGTGAGTGGCTGGACGTTTCCGGTTTTCAAATTCACGCACAGGCGGACCTGATCCGATCCCGCCCATGCGGTGGTCGTGCAGAAGAGAATGAACGCCGAGACGGCGATCGTGCGAGCTCTCATTCGAGCCTCCTTGGGGAAAACGGCACGCTGCCACCCAAGCTCTGCAATATCCGGTTCAGGTTGAAAACGGACGTCTCAACTGGCGCCGGGATGAAGGGCCCGAACGTGCCGAATTGCGCTGAAACGTTGAAGAAAAGGAGGCTCTGCTGCGACGCGGACCTGAGAATGGCTTCAGGAGAATCAAGCCTTTCGCCTCAGCAGCGTATGCTTCATCCTGAGACGTGACCTACATGGCTTGAATGAGTCGGAGCAGCGCCGCATCCTGGTCGGGCAGGACGGTTCGAAGGTCCAGCAGCAGGCGGTCGCGTTCGATCCGCGCGATGACCGGCGGCGTCAGCTGGCGCAGGCGCGCCTCGAGCGCGTCTGGCGTCAGGCCGTCTTTCGCAATCGCAATCAGCCAGGTGGCGAGCTCGACGCCGGGGGCGCTGCCGCCGCCAATCGCGGAGACTCCGTCCACCAGCTCCGCGCGCCAACTGGCGAGGCGCGCGATCGCCGCCGCGATGATTTCGGCGCGCGCACGGACATTGGCCGCGGGCATGGCCAGCATCTGCTGCACCGGCACCGTCATCGACGCCCGGCCGGCCGCGTACTCCGCCAGCGTCGCTTCGAGGGCCGCGTAGGTCATCTTGTCCACCCGCAGGGCGCGCATCAGCGGGTGCTTGCGGATCCGATCCACCGGCGCGCCCTTCCCGACGATGATGCCGGCCTGCGGTCCGCCGAGGAGCTTGTCGCCGCTGAAGCAGCAAAGGTCCACGCCGGCGGCGACCGTCTCCTCGACGGACGGTTCGACCGCCGCAAGGGGGTCGGAGTGAGGTCTGACCGCAGTCTGACTCCGGTCTGACTCCGTACCGAGATAGCCGCTGCCGAGATCTTCGGCGACGGGGATGTTGAACTTCTTGCCGAGGGTGACGAGATCTGTCAGGTTCGGCCGCTCGGTGAACCCCTCGATCCGGAAATTGGACGGGTGGACCCGCAGGATCAGCGCCGTTCGCTCGTTGATCGCCGCGCCGTAATCGGCGGCGCGCGTTTTGTTCGTCGTCCCGACTTCGCGCAGCACGGCGCCCGACTGCGCCATGACGTCGGGCACGCGGAAGCCGCCGCCGATCTCCACCAGCTCGCCGCGCGACACGATCACCTCGCGGCCCGGGGCCAGCGCCGCGAGCACGATCATCGTCGCCGCGGCGTTGTTGTTGACGACGACCGCGGCCTCGGCCCCTGTGAGGCGGCAGAGCAGCGCCTCAGCGTGGACGTCGCGCCGTCCGCGCTCGCCGCGGCCCAGGTCGTACTCGAGCGACGAATAGCCGTGCGCGATCGCCGCGACCCGCTCGATGGCCGCCGGCGAGAGAGGGGCGCGGCCCAGATTCGTGTGAATGATGACGCCGCTCGCGTTGATGACCGGCACCAGCGATGGCTGGAACACGTCGTGGAGCCGACTGTCCGCGTCGGCCTCCATCCGGGCGATGACCGCCGGTTCGGTCGAGAGGGCGGCGTCGCCGGCGGCGATTGCGCCGCGGACAGCCATGGCCGCCGCACGCAGCGCGGTCACGGTGGCGTCCGCGCCAAAACGCGCCTCGAGCGCGCGCACCGTCGGCCGCTGCCGTAACTGCTCAATCGACGGAATCAGTCGGAAATCCGGCATCAGGCGACTGTGCACGTGCAGATTTGCAGAATGCAGATTTCAGATTGCGTGCAGATTTCAAATCTGCATTCTGCAATCAATCCGCAATGCGCAATCTGAAATCTGCAATCTCAAATCCGCGATGCTATGCTAGCACTTCACCTCGATGACTTCGGATCCGCCAAAATACCGTCCGCTCGAGCGGTTCTGGCCGTACGCGGAGCTCCCGGAGCAGCCAACCGACGAGGAGCTCGCCTCGCTGGATCCGGATCTGCATGAGGCGCTCTTCGGCGAGCGTCCGCGGCCGTTCTCGATCACGCTGGTGTTTCCGCCGCTCGACGTGCCGCAGTTTGCCGCCGCCCTCGATCTGGCGCGTGCTTCTGCGGAATTCCGCCAGACCGGCAGCGGCAGCGCGCTCCGGTATCGCGCACGGTTCTGGTCGAGCGACGCGTCGAAGCTTCGCGATCTCTTTCAAATCGTCGGCGCCTCGGACGCGACCGAGGTCCTCATCGACGACCGCCCGGTCCCCTACGCGCGCGAGCTGTGGCTCCCCCTGGTCTGGTTCCTCATCCCGCGGTAAGGTCCAGTGGCGCCGTCCAGCATCGATCGTGATCTCATGAGGCTCGAAGCCGATCTCAAGCAGCTCGAGGCCGAGTACAACATGTTCTTCTCGGGACGCCTGCCCAAGCCGCCCTGGGAGACGCGCGCGCGCGTCGAGGCGCTCGTCAAGCGGTTCGATCGTGGTTACATCCAGAACACGGGCGATCGCTTCCGCTTCAACACGCTGCAGTCGCGCTACGCGGCGTTCATCGATCTCTGGGATCGCGGGCAGCGCGCGCGGGAGGAAGGGCGTCCGGGCCCGTTCGCGCAGAAGCCGCGCGCCGCGGATGCCGCCAAGAAGGGACCGGAGGATCGCATCCTGCGCGTCTCGGCGTTCCACGATCCCGTGCGCGAGATCGACAAGCTCACCGAGCTCTACGAGTCGCTGGCCGAGGCGCGCCGCGAGGTCGGCGAAGACGCGCCGCCGTTCCACAAGTTTGCGGACCTGGTGAAGAATCAGGTGAAGAAACTGCGGCAGGGCGGCTCGCCCGAGGTCGCGTTTCGTGTGGCGGTCAAGGACGGGAAGGTGAGCTTTACGGCGAGAGCACTGAAGGGCGCCGGGGAGTGATGGCTGATGGCTGATGCCAATGGCTGATGACCGGGAGCCATGTGCCCTCGGCCATCAGCCACTACAAGGGTCTAGATCTTCGTGACGTTGCCGGCCTGCGGACCTTTCGGACCGTCGACGATCTCGAACTCTACAGCCTGGCCTTCCTCGAGCGAACGGAACCCGTCGCCCTGAATGGCCGAGTAGTGCACGAAGACGTCACTGCCTCCGTCACGCTCGATGAACCCGTAGCCCTTGGCGTTGTTGAACCATTTGACCTTGCCTGTGATACGCATCGTTCTTCTTCCCTACTTGCTGTGACGCGAGCTCGCGTCATTGAACAAAAAAAAAGGCCGCGTCATGCGGCCTTTCCCTTTCGGCGCCAGGCCCGCCCGGCGTCCGCACAAATGATACTGGACTTTCCGATTTATGCCAAGAGCCTTGATCAGCGTTACAGATAAGGCCGGTATTGTCGAACTCGGACGCGGCCTCGCGGCCCGCGGGTTCGAGCTCGTCTCCACCGGCGGTACCGCGCGCGCGCTCGCGGAGGCCGGCCTGCCCGTGACCGGCGTGTCCGAGCTCACCGGCTTTCCGGAAATGATGGACGGCCGCGTGAAGACGCTGCACCCGAACGTCCACGCCGGCATCCTTGCGCGCCGCGACCATCCGGACGACATGGAGGCCATCGCGCGGCTCGGCATCCAGCCGATCGACGTCGTCGTCGTCAATCTCTATCCGTTTGCGGAGACGGCGCGCAAGCCCGGCGCCGGCTTCGCGGATCTCGTCGAGCAGATCGACATCGGCGGCCCCAGCATGGTGCGCGCCGCCGCGAAAAACTTCGGCGACGTGCTGATCGTGGTGCTCCCGGCCGACTACCCGCGTCTGCTGGCGGCCATCGACCAGGGTCCGACCCTGGCATTCCGATACGAGCTGATGGTGAAGGCGTTCGCGCACACGGCGGAGTACGACGCGGCGATCGCGGCGACCTTGCTTCAGGCGCGCGTGGACGGCGGCCGGGTGGAGCGCCGGGAGCGTATGGAACCGCTCCAGTTTCAACCGACGCTGGAGCTTCCCGACCGCGTGGACATGTCTCTCGAGAAGCTGCGCGATCTTCGGTACGGCGAGAACCCACATCAGAAGGCCGCGTGGTATCGCCACGCAGCCGGCACGACGTTCAACCCTCCGTCCGGAGCGTCCGGCTCGAGCCGGGCCATGTACGACCCCACCCACGCAGTTTCAGGGTTCAGCCGGACCGCGATCCTTCAGGGCAAGGAGCTCTCCTACACGAACCTCCTCGACCTCGATGCGGCCGCCCGGATCGCGCTCGAATTCACGGAGCCGGCGGCCGTCGTCGTCAAGCACACGAACCCGTGCGGGGTCGCGACCGGCGACTCGCCGGCCGATGCCTACGTCCGGGCGCGCGACGCCGACAGCCTGGCCGCATTCGGCGGCATCGTGGGATTGAACCGCCCCATCGATGTCCCCACCGCCGAAGCGATCGTGTCCACCTTCATCGAAGCGGTGATCGCGCCTGCTGTGGACGACGCGGCGCGCGAGGTGCTCGCGCGCAAAGCGAACATGCGCGTCGTCACGGCCGGCTTCGACGCGTTGACGGCTGCAGTCGACCTGCGATCCATTCTCGGCGCGGTGCTGATGCAGGAACGCGATCGCGTGATCGAAGCGCATCAGCGCTGGAGCGCATCCGCGCCGATCGATGGCGTGCGCGTCGTCACGAAACGCCCGCCGACGGCGGCGGAGTGGGACGCGCTGCGGTTCGCGTGGCGCGTGTGCGCGCACGTGAAGTCGAACGCCGTCATCTTCACCGACGCGCGGCGGACGCTCGCGATCGGCGCTGGCCAGATGAGCCGCGTCGACGCCGTCAACGTCGCGGTCATGAAAGCGCAGGCGCGATCGCTGGCCGGGTCGGTCGCTGCGTCTGACGCGTTCTTCCCGTTCCGCGATGGCCTCGATGCCGTCGCCAAAGCGGGAGCGACGGCGGTCGTGCAGCCTGGCGGCTCGGTGCGCGACGCCGAGGTGATCGGCGCCGCCGACGAGCACGGGCTGGCGATGGTGTTTACAGGGCGCCGGCATTTCCGCCATTGAAAGCGGTGCCCGCCGACGCAAACGCAGGGCGGCCGGTTCACGGCCGTCATCGAGGTGCGCATGACACAACGAGACGCGTGGTGGTGGGCCCTGCTGGGCGCGATCGTCGCCGGGATTTTTGCGCACAGCTTGTTGCCGCGTTACGAATGGCGAGAGGTTCGAGATCCGGGCTCGCTGAGCGTCGTCGTCTACGATAAATGGACCGGACGGATCCAGCGTGCGGTGTGGGAAGACAAGGGCGGACTCAGCGTCATGAACGTCTATACGCCGTTCTGAAATGTGGAATTGGGAATCTGGATCCTGGAATGCGCGCCGGCGCCTCGATGCCCCGAGCGGATTCGACACTCCACATTCAGAATTGCGCGAGCAGTTCGTCCGGGCTCACCGTCGCGGGACCGAACTTGCCGACGACGATGCCAGCCGCATGATTCGCCAGCACCGCCGCCTCGGTCATCGTGGCGCCGGCGGCGAGCGCGAGCGCGAGGGTGGCGACGACGGTATCGCCTGCGCCCGCCACGTCCGACACTTCGCGCGCGACCGCCGGTATCGCGCCTTCCGCGCCGTCCGCCGACAGCCACATGCCCTGTTCGCCGCGCGTGATGAGCACCGCGTCGCATTGCGCCCGCGCGCGAAACGCCCGCGCCGCCTCGCGCGCGTCGTCGTCGGTCCGGATGCGATGGTGCGTCGCAATCTCGGCTTCCTGATGATTCGGCGTGACCAGGGTCGCGCCCGCATAGCACGAGAGGTGCGGAATCTTCGGATCGACGATCAGCGGCACATGCCCGGCTGAAGCCTTCGCGCTGCGAATCAATCCTTCGACGACAGGCCGTGTGATCGCGCCTTTCAGGTAATCAGACACGAGCAACGCTTTGGCGTCACGCGCCAGCCGCGCGGCGCAATCCACGATCGCTCGCTCGACGTCGCCGTCGGCGTCGGCGTCCCGCTCGTAGTCGATCCGCGCCACCTGCTGGTTGCGCTCGGTCACGACGCGCACCTTCTCGGTGGTCGGCCGGCGGCGATCCTCGACGAGCCCGCCGGACTCGACACCGACCGCCGCGAGCAGTTCGCTCAAGCGTACCGCCGCGGCATCGGCGCCGACGATGCCCACGAGCGAGACCCGGCCGCCGAGCGTGACGATGTTGTGCGCGACGTTCGCCGCGCCGCCCAGCCGGACGTACTCCGATTCGAATTGCACGATGGGAACGGGCGCCTCGGGCGAGATCCGCGTCACGCGGCCGACGATGAAGCGATCGAGCATCACGTCACCGGCCACGAGCAGGGAGAGGCCCTCGAACCGGCCGACGAGATCGCGGGCGCGGCCGGCGTCGATCGACGACAGCCTCATGCCGCGTGCGACTTGGGACGGACGGACGCGTCGGCTGCGTCGGCGGCGGCCGGCAGCGTGATGATGATCAGGAAGAGCATCAGCACTTCGGAGTCGCCGAAGTTGTACTCGAACAGTCCCGCCGTGAACAGCGCGACGAGTGTGGCGAGCGCTGCGGCCGCGAGGAATCGCTGCGAACCGCTCGCGAACCGTCGCCAGAGATCCCGGCCGACGGCCACGATGAACCAGAGCCACAGGGCGAGCGCCGGCAGCCCGCGCTCAGCCGCGATCTGCAGCGCGTTGTTGTGCAGATGCGGGTTGATATGGACGACGCCATCGGGGCCCGCGAGCGCGTCCGATCCGCGGTACTCGACGTACAGCCGCTGCACCATGTTCGGGCCGACGCCGGCCAGTGGATGCGCCCGGATCATGCGCTGGCCGATGTGCAGCATGGTGACGCGATCGACGACCGTCGGGTCATTCATATTGAACATGGAGGCGTAGCGCTTGGCGATCTGGCCAGGCGCCGCCACGATGAAAATCGCCGCGACGACTGGCAGGACGGCCAGCAGCCGAAAGTCCTTCAGCGACAACAGGAGGGCCGCGGCGGCGCACGCGCCGACCGCGGCGCCGCGCGTGAACGTCACCGTGACGGCCACCGCGAGGGCCGGCAGGACGAGCGCCGCCCACGTCCGATCGCTCTTGCCGAACAGAACGCGCGCGGACGCAAGGCCGATGACGATCATCAGCAGGCCGGAATACGTCATCCAGTGTCCCAGCGTGCCATGCGGCCGCTGGCCCAGATTGTCGTAGTGCAGGATGCCGTACTGCACGATGCCGAACACCGCGCTGACCGCCGCGCACGTCACGACGACCGTGATCAGCGTGTGGCCCCGCGTGCCCGTCATGAAGCGATAGGTGATCGGGACGATCAGGAGCAGCACGAGCTGCCTGGAATCGATGAGGCTGGCGCGCGGATCCGCCGAGAGCGCGGCCGACACGAGCGTCGCGCCGGCGTAGGCCAGGAGCGGCCGGAAAAACGACGGCGCTTCGAACCGTTCACGGCGCACGACGAGCGCGGCGGCCCAGCACACGAGGGCGACCAGGAGCAGGATTTGCGCTGCGGCAATCGAGAACTGCAGCGCGCCCGCGACGCCGAAGATGGCCAGCGTCCCGGCATGGGCGAGCCCGTCGCCCAGCATGGGCCGCGGGGTATCGAGCACAAGCGTGTCGTTCACGCTCATCATCTTAAACCGTCCGTATAAAGCTTTCAGCGAGTTGTGCGGAGTCCTCCGACGGGCCGAGTCGTACGGAGTCTCCGGCTTTTAGCCGGACCGTGGCTGTCCGCCCGATGCCGGACGCAGCGGACGGTCCGCTTGAAGGCGCGCCCTACGCACCGCGAGAAGCTGCCAGCGCGCGCCGTGCGGCTTCGAAGACACGCGCGGCCTCGATCGAGGTCAGGCAGCGGAAATCCCCAGGGGCGCACACGCGCTGATCGCACGGCCGGCACGGCAGCTCGCCCGCATCCACCGATTCGGTCGCGTAGCGCGGGTCGCGCCACGGCGCCGATCGAATCGCGAGCGTCGGTCCGTATAGCCCCACGATCGGGACACGCGTCGTCGCGGCCACGTGCAGCGGACCGCTGTCGCCGCCGATGAAGAGCGCCGCCCGATCGAGCAGCGCGCGGAGCTCGGCGAGCGAGAACTCGCCGCACGACAGCACCTGCACCGCGCGCGACGGCCCGAGGCGCGCCTGCGCGTCCGCGATCACGCGATCGGCCGCGTTGCGCTCGGACGGCCCCGACGTGACGATGATGCGGTGCCGCGCGTCGGCAGAGGCCAGCGCCGCCACCAGATCGACGAACTGCGCCGGGGGCCACCGCCGGAACGGGTTGCCGGCGCTCACGTGGATGAGGACGAGCGGCTCGTCGGGCCCGAGGCCCGCGCGGGCCAGACGCTCGGCCACCGCCGCCGACGCGGCGGCGTCGACCGGCATTTCCATCGGATCGCCCGACCGGTCCGGCGGCGCGACGCCGAGCGACGCGACCAGATCCCACTGATTCTCGACCGAGTGACGGGCGCGCAGCACCCTCGGCCGCGCGACGCGCCTGGTGTACATCCAGCTGCGTCCGGTGATCTCGTAGCCGATGCGGACCGGTGCGCGGCTGAGCCACGTCAACAGCGACGCGCGGGGTCCGCCATGAAAATCGATCGCCACATCGAACCGCTTCGCGCGCAGCGTCCGCCCCAGCGCGAGGTCGTCGACCAGCCCCCGAACGCCACGTGCCCGCGGCGCGACGATCACGTCATCGAGGTGCGGGTTGTTGACGACGACCGGCGCCGCGGCGGGCTCCACGATGTAGGCGAGGTGTGCGTCGGGAAATCGGCGTCGCAGGGCGTGAACCACCGGTGTCGTGAACACCACATCGCCGATTTGCCGCAAGCGGACAAGGAGAATACGGCGAAATTGTGACTTGGTGTCCTGGTGATTTGGTGAAGGAAAGGCTCCAGAGTCAGCGTCAGAAATCACCAAGTCACCAAGTCACCAAGTCACCAAGTCACCAAGTCGTCATTCAGTCGTTCTCGATTGTGGCTTCGTCGATGAGCATCACCGGAATGTCGTCCTTGATCGGGTACACGCGCTTGCAGACGGCGCACTTGAGCGCAGAGCCGTTCTTGACGAGCGTGACCGGTGTCTTGCAGTTCGGGCACGCCAAAATCTCGAGCAGCTCGGGGTGGACCGGCATGCTTCGAATATATGACACCTTCGAGGAGCGTGTCCGAGAAAATGTGAGCACGCTCGCCGTGTCGCGTCGCCGAAGCTCGTTTGCATTCGGCCGATCCTCGCGCCTTGCCAGCGGGCGCCGCCCTCCGGAAATTCTGTCACCGGATTTCGAGCGCGGGATACGAGCAGGCCGGCGTCGCTGCCGAAAAACGGCTGGAATTCTCGGGTCGTTCTGCGCAAAGCGCAGCCAGGGGGAGCCCTGTCAGGTATTACTGGGACGGACCCCTGGTTTTTGTGGAACAATTCAAAGGGTATGAAGTTCGCAGCCCTCGTCGCGATGTTCAGTCTGTCCGTCCCGCTCGCAGCAGAGCAGGCGAGAGGGCAGCGGCCGGCCGCCACGACCGCCGCCGCGCCCGACCAGGTGGCCGAAGCGTACGCGCAGTTCCTGCTCGGCCATCGCCTCGAGGACAAAGACGACGACGACGGGGCGATCGCCGCGTACAAGCGCGCCAAGGAGCTGGATCCGGGCGCCGCGGAGATTCCGGCCGAGCTCGCCAGCCTCTACTTGCGCCTGAACAACGCGCAGGAGGCGATGAGCATGGCGGAGCAGGCGCTGAAGATCGCGCCGGCCAATCGCGAAGCCAACCGCGTGCTCGGGATGGTGTACGCGGCGTTGTCCGAGGCGGCACAGGACAACGCGCCGCGCGGGCGCGGCGCCAGCCGCGCCGATGACAACGCAGCCAAGGCTGTCGGCCATCTCGAGCTCGCGATCGACCGCGCGGGGGGCGAGGCGGACCCGAATGTCCGGGCGACGCTCGCGCGACTGTACGTGCGGAACGGCGCCTACGAGAAGGCCATCCCGATCCTGACCGACCTGGTGAACCGGGAGCCCAACTGGCAGGACGGGCCGACGATGCTCGCGGAAGCTTACGCGGGCGCCGGCCGCGTCAAGGACGCGATCGTCTGGCTCGAACAGCGCACCACCGACGACCCGCGGCTGCTGCCTGCGCTCGCCGACTTCTACGAGCGCGAGCGCCGCTGGTCGGATGCCGCCTCCGCGTATTCGCGCGCGCTGCAGCGCGCGCCGCGCAGTACCGACCTGAAGACGCGCTACGCCGCCGCATTGCTGAATGCCGGCGGCCGCGACAACCTCGGCAAGGCGCGCGAAGCCTTGACCGAGCTCACAAGCTCGAACTCCCCCAACGCGCGCGCCTTGTACCTTTTGTCGCAGGCATATCGGCGTCTCGGCGACTTCAAGCAGGCGGAAGCGTCGGCACGTCGCGTGATCGCGCAGAACAACAAGAGCCCCTGGGGCTATCACGCGCTGGCCGAAACGCTCGAAGTGCGGCACCAGTATCAGGCGGTCGTCGACGAGCTGGCGCCGGTCGTCGCTTCGTTCCGTGGCAAGTCGGACGCGTCGTTTGACGTCGGCATCCTGCTGCCCCATCTCGGCTTCGCGTATCAGGAGCTCGGGCAGCACGACAAGGCGATCGCCGCGTTCGAGGACGCGCGCAAGCTGGCGCCGAACGACCCGGCCACAGCCGGCTATCTGATCGAAGCGAACATCGCGGCGAAGAAGTACGGCGCCGCAGTGGACGCGGCGAAGGCGGCGCTCGCGCAGAACCCCAATGACCTCCGCCTCACGCGGCTGCAGGCGCAGGCGCTGCGCCACAACGGCAAAACGGATCAGGGTATCGCGCTCCTCGAAGAGGCCGTGAGGCGTCACGCCGACGAGCCGCTCGCCTACGTCTCGCTGGCGCAGGCTTACTCGGAGGCCGATCGCGGTGCGCAGGCGGTGAAGGTGCTGCAGGAGGCTCAGGCGAAGTTCCCGACCGACGATACGATTGCGTTCGAGCTCGGCACCGTGTTCGACAAGCAGAAGAAGTTCGCCGACGCCGAGTCGGCGTTCCGGCAGGTGCTCGCCCGCGACCCCGAGAACGCCACCGCGCTCAACTATCTCGGCTACATGCTCGCGGAGCGTGGCGAGCGGCTCGACGAATCGGTGACCTATCTGAAGAAGGCGCTGCAGATCGAGCCGGAAAACGGGTCGTTCCTCGACAGCCTCGGCTGGGCATACTTCAGGTCCGACAAGCTCGATCTCGCGGAAGACAACCTGCGGCGCGCCGCGGATCAACTACGGACCAACTCCGTCATCCAGGACCACTACGGCGACGTGCTGTTCAAGCTGGGACGGTACGACGAGGCGATCGCGGCGTTCACGCGCGCGCTCAACGGCGACGGCGACTCGATCGACAAGTCGGGCATCGACCGGAAGATCCGCGCGGCGAAGCAGAAGCTGCCCAAGAAATAGCAGTTGCCACGAGAGCACGAAAGCAGATCTGCACAACGATTTGCCTCGAACACCACGAAAACCACGAAGACAGGAAATCAGATCTGTACGAACCGTGTTTCGTGCGTTTCGTGTGTCCGTGAGTTTCGTGAGCTTCGTGCGTCCGCGCGCGTTTCGTGGGTTTCGTGAGCCTTGTGAGTTTCGTGCGTTTCGTGAGCTTCGTGCGTTTCCGTGTTCGTAGGCCCGTGAGTTTCGTCGGTTTCGTGCGTTTCGTGAGCCGTGGTTCTCGCAGCTTCCGTGGCTTGCCCGTCGTTGCCGCGTTGTGCTGCGCCGGCTGCGGCGCGCCGCTGATGAAGCTTCCGTCGGGTCCCGGCGCCCCTGCGCCGGATTCGCCCGCGGCGCTCGCCGAAGCCACCGCGGCGTGCGGCGCCGTGAAGACGCTCTCCGCCGACATCGCCGCGAGCGGATCGGTCGGCGGCCAGCGATTGCGAGGCCATCTGCTGACGGGGCTCGCCGCGCCCGCCTCGGCGCGGCTCGAGGCGGTCGCGCCGGCGGGCCCGCCGCTCTTCATCTTCGTTGCCTCCGGCGACGACGCCACGCTGCTGCTGCCGCGCGACGATCGCGTCCTCGAGCACGGGCCCCCGGCCGCGCTGCTCGAAGCGGTGACCGGCGTACCGCTCGATGCCGCCGGACTGCGCGCGGCGCTCACCGGGTGCGCCTCGGCGACGTCCACCCAGGGCCGGAAGCTCGGCGAGGACTGGATCGTCGTACACGATCGTTCCAGCGACCTGTACCTGCATCGCGATCCGAAGGTCGCGCGCTGGCAGCTCGTCGCGGCGCTCCATCGTCTCCCGGGCGCAGATGCGCGGGAGGCCGAGTGGCGCGCGGAGTACCGCGATTTTCAGGACGGCCTGCCGCGGGCCATTCACCTCGCGAATGCCGGCGGCACGCGCTTCAATCTCAGCCTGACGCTTTCGCAGGTCGCATTGAACGAGCCGTTGGGACCCGAGGTGTTCCGCGTCGAGATCCCGCCGTCCGCCGAGCGGATCACGCTCGATGAATTACGTCATGCGCGTCCGGGCGTTCGCGAAAATTAACCTCTCGCTGCGCGTCCTTGGCGCCCGCGCCGACGGCTATCACGATCTGCGGACGATCTTTCAGTCGATCGCGCTGCACGACACCCTGACGATCCGGGCGGCGCGCGGACCGTTCCGTGTGACGTGCGACGACCCGAGCTGTCCCACTGATGACACGAACCTGGTGTGGCGCGCGGCAAACCACTTGTGGCAGGCCGCCGGCCGCCGCGGCATCCTTCGTGACGTGTCGATCGACGTCAAGAAGAGAATTCCGCTCCAGGCCGGTCTGGGCGGCGGCAGCAGCGATGCGGCGGCGGCGCTGCGCGCGTTCGCGCGGCTGTGGCGCGTCGACGAAGCGCGCGTGCGCGCCATCGCCGGCGAGCTCGGTGCCGACGTGCCGTACTTTTTCGAGGGCGGGACCGTGCTCGGCCTCGAGCGCGGCGACCTGCTGTTTCCGCTCGTCGATGCTCCCGCCGCGTGGGTCGTCCTCGTGCTGCCAAACTTCGGTGTCGGCACGAAGGACGCGTTTTCCTGGTGGGATCGCTCGCCTGAAAGGCTCGCGCTCCAGCAGCCTGCACGCGACCGCACATCACGATCCCGAGCCGTTCACAAAACAGGAGCGCGAGCCTTTCAGGCGAGCGGCGCAGAACTGCTCAACGATCTCGAGGCGCCGGTCGCCGCGCATCACCCTGAGATTCGCCGCATCGTCAACGCGCTCCGAAAGGCGGGTGCTGCGCACGCGGCGATGACTGGCAGCGGCTCGACTGTCTTCGGCCTGTTTCCAACCGAACGGGCGGCGTCGCGTGCGGCGCGCCCGTTGATGTCACGCACTCGCAGGACATTGATCACCACGACGCTCAACCGTGTGCGATACCGTCGAGCATCGATTCCGACGGGCGGCTGAGCTATCGATCACGGTTCGAGCTGGTAAGATTCTCAGCTGCTAACGTACGTAGGGGCACGGCCTTCAGGCCGCGCCGTGCTACGTCCTCGGGAAATATGAGGAGGCCATATGACGCGAGTCGCACCGGTCCTCGGTCTTTCGCTGATGGCGTCGCTGCTGACCGTCGGCTGCAGCGCCTCGCCGACACCGTCCGCGCCGTCGTCGGTTGGGGCGGCTCTCTCCGTCGCCATACCTGCGTCCCCGCTCCACGCGGGCGATGCGCAGCGTTTCAAGGTGCAAGTCGTCGTCACAGAGGCGGTTTCCACGCTCACGCTCGATTTCGGAGACGGCACTGTGGCGACCCGAGCGCCGGCGTCATCGTCTCTCGAGGTCTCGCATGTCTATCGGAGTCCAGGGACGTACAACGCGACCGCCGTCGCGACAACGGGCAGCCGGACTTTGCAGGCGGCGGTTGTCGTAAGGATCGAGCCCTAGAGGACTTGCGGGCACATAAGCCCATCGGCTACACTTACGGATTGCGCTAGACCACTGAGAGTCGCCAGTCTGCAGTCATCGGTCCTCAGTCCTCAATTTGACGGTCGGGACGTTCGGATGGCGCCGGCGGTGGAACTATCGGCAGCGAAGCCCCACGGACTGAGGACTTGCGACTTGCGACTGAGGACTGTGTTGGGGCGTGGCCAAGCGGTAAGGCGCGGGACTTTGGATCCCGTATTCGAAGGTTCGAATCCTTCCGCCCCAGCCAACTCTTGAGGGCTGTAGCTGATGGGTGATCCCTTCATGGCAACCGGGTTCGGGGAACTGAAAGTGTTCTCGGGCAGCGCGCACCAGGGGCTCACGCGCGAGATTGCGTCGTTCCTCGGCGTGTCGCTCGGTCAGGCGCGGCTGCGGCGGTTTCCGGATTCCGAGGTCTCGTTTCAGATCGACGAGAACATCCGCGGCACGGACGTCTTCATCGTCCAGCCAACGAGCAATCCGGTGGATGAGCACCTCGTGGAGCTGCTCATCATGATCGACGCGTTCCGCCGCTCGTCGGCGGCGCGCATCACCGCGGTGCTGCCCTATTACGGCTACGCGCGCCAGGACCGCAAGGACAAGCCTCGCGTTCCGATCTCGGCGAAGCTGGTGGCGAACGTGCTGAGCGCGGCCGGCACGAACCGCGTGCTGACGATGGACCTGCACAAGGCGCAGATTCAGGGGTTCTTTGACATTCCGGTCGACCATCTCTTCGCCGCGCCGGTGATCATCGATTACCTCGCGCGCCTGGACTACCCGTTGCTGACGATGGTCTCGCCGGACGCCGGCGGCGCGGAGCGCGCGCGCGCCTACGCCAAACGGCTGGACGCCGAGCTCGCCGTCATCGACAAACGGCGCACCGACGATGGGACGGCGGAAGTGATGAACGTGATCGGCGACGTCGAAGGGCGGACGTGCATCCTGCAGGACGACATCATCGACACGGCCGGCACGATCACGAAGGGCGCCATCGCGCTCAAGGCCAACGGCGCGGGACGCATCATCGCCTGCGCGGTGCACGGCGTGCTGTCGGGGCCGGCGGTCGACAAGATCGAGCGATCGCCCATCGACAAGCTGATCGTCACCAATACGATCCCGTTGTCGGCGGCGGGGGCGGCGTCGAACAAGATCGTCGTGTTGTCAGTGGCTCGGCTGTTAGGGCAAGCGATTAAGAGCATTCACGAGGAGACGTCGGTTTCCTCGCTATTCGTGTGAGGGCTGGAATTGGGTCTGTGGGCTAGGCGCTGGGGGCTAATCCCTAATCCCTAATCCCTCAAGGAACACATGGACACGATACTCGAAGCACAAGCACGTAGCACGTTCGGAAAAAATGAGGCGCGGCGCACGCGGCGCGCGGGCCAGGTGCCGGCGGTGCTCTATGGCGGCGACGGCAAAGCGACGCCGATCGTGGTCCATCCGAAAGCACTGCTGAAGATTCTGCACTCGGAGTCGGGGCAGAACACGCTGATAGCGCTGAAGCTGGCGGGCGCGGGCGACACGCGCGTCCTGGTGAAGGACTTTCAGGTCGACCCGATCACGCATGAAGTGCTGCACGCCGACTTCTACCGCGTCGCGATGGACAAGGTCCTGCACGTGACCATCCCGATCGTCGTGCACGGCGAGCCGAAGGGCGTGAAGCAGCAGGGCGGCGTGCTCGAGCACATCCGCCGCGAGATCGAAATCGAGTGCCTGCCGGGCGACATTCCCGAGCACATCGACGTCGACGTGAGCGAGCTGATGCTGCATCAGGGCGTGCGCGTCCGCGATCTCACGGTCAACCCCAAGTGGAAGCCGCTGAGCGATCCCGACCTGATGCTCGTGCACGTGATCATGCCGAAGGCCGAGGAGGTGGCGGCGCCGGCCGACGCGGCGGCCGTGGCCACGGCGACGCCGGCCGAGCCGGAAGTCATCAAGAAGGGCAAGAAGGAAGAGGAAGAGGGCGAGAAGGTGGAGAAGAAAGAGGAGAAGAAGAAGTAACCATTGCGGATTGCGGACTGCGGATTGCAGATTGAATGAAGGCTGTCGTCGGACTTGGGAATCCCGGAGACGAGTACAAAGGCACGCGGCATAACGTCGGGTTCGAGGTGGTCGACGAGCTCGCGCGGCGGTGGAACGTCAGGCTGAAGAAGTGGAAGTCGATCGCTGATGTCGCCGTGATCAACGATCGCGGTGTCGTACTGGCCGCCCCCAAAACGTTCATGAACGCGAGCGGTCAGGCGGTCGGGGCGGTGATGGCGTTTTACAAGATCGAGCCCGCCGACGTGCTCGTGATCGTTGATGAAGTGCAATTGCCCCTCGGCAGGTTGAGGCTGCGGCTGGCTGGCTCTGCCGGCGGTCACAACGGCTTGAAGTCGGTGATTGAGCACGTGGGCAGGGATTTTCCGCGACTGCGGATCGGGGTCGAACGAGGCCACCCGGACTGGGATTTGAGCGACCGGGTCCTGTCGAAGTTTCCACCGAATGAGCGGGACGCCGTCGATCGGGCAATCATGCGGGCGGCCGATGCGGTTGAAGTGGTTGTCAGCGATGGCGTCCACGCCGCGATGAACCGGTTCAACGCGGCCGAGGACAAGACGAGCGAGGATGCGCCAATCTGAGACCAGCAATCAGCAAGCTGCAATCAGCAATTTCAGTTGGCATCTGATGTTCATCGCGTCGGGGATCGAGACGGTGATGAACGCGTTCAACGGCGGCGATCCGGTAACAATCGAATAGCGCGCAGCGCGCACCCTTGCCACCACAGGTGGCCGGCCGCAAATGCGACCGTCCGTAAG
>Ga0137409_10001610_pt1 | contig 22417 bp, 22 predicted proteins | sample CZODoug1_16funga_FD_122059 | JGI IMG/M metagenome (GOLD analysis project Ga0137409, IMG submission 122059) | Vadose zone soil fungal communities from Angelo Coast Range Reserve, California, USA - CZODoug1_16fungal (Hybrid Assembly) | ecosystem: Environmental > Terrestrial > Soil > Vadose zone...
GGCGAAGCCCGGATCGTATTCGATCCTGAATCCGAGACCGTCAGCATCGTCAACGTGTAATGAGCGGGACACTGTGGAGTCCCGGCGGATCCAGCTTGAAGATAACGTACCGAACGGCTCGGAGACCTGACCCTCAACTGCGGTGACTTCAGAACTCCAGATTATCGATGAGCCGCGTGCCGCTCAAGCGGGCGGCGGCCAGCACGACCAGCGGTTCGCCCGTCGATGCTTCGCGGAGGTCACGCTGCCGCCGAACCGCTACATAGTCCGGCTGCCAACCTCTTGCGGTCAGAGAATCTTGCGCCTCGCGCTCGAGGGCGCGCCAGTCGGTGCGTCCGGACTTGGCTTCAGTGACCAGCTTGCACAATGAGGCCTGCAGTTGCGCCGCCTGGGCGCGCTGCAAGTCGTTCAAGTAGCCGTTGCGGGATGACAATGCAAGCCCGCTCGGATCACGTACGGTTTCGGCGGAGACCACTTCGATCGGCAGCGCCAGCTGCCGCACCATGCTTCGGATCACCAGGAGCTGCTGATAATCCTTCTTTCCGAACACGGCTAAGGCGGGCTCGACCATGTTGAAGAGCTTCAGCACCACCGTGCACACACCGGTAAAGAACCCCGGCCGCACTTGTCCCTCGAGAATATCGGCAAGCTCCGGCGGCGGATGCACCTTGTAGCCTTGAGGCTCCGGGTAGACTTCGTTCTCGGCCGGCGCGAACACGATGTCGCAGCCGGCGGCGGCGAGAAGCTCGCAATCGCGCTCGAAAGTGCGCGGATACGTGGCGAAGTCCTCGTGCGGCGCGAACTGCAGGCGATTGACGAATATGCTGGCGACCACGAGGTCGCCGCGCTCTCGCGCTATGCGTACCAGCGACAAGTGACCCGCGTGCAAGTTGCCCATGGTCGGCACCAGCACCCGCCTGTGCCCGGGCTCGAGAGCCGCGCGCAATTCAGCGGCCGTCTTGATTATCTGCATGGCCATTCGTTCAGAAGCCGTGGAGCGCGTCGTCGGGAAATCGCCCGCTCTTTACGTCGGCTACATACTGGCGAACGGCGAGCTCGATACTGGCGCTGCCATCCATAAAGTTGCGCACGAACCGCAGCGGCTCGCCCCCCGTCAGTCCCAGCATGTCATGCAGCACCAGGACCTGGCCGCTGCAGCCGACGCCGGCGCCGATGCCGATGACCGGAATCGAGAGCGATTTCGTCAAATCTCGGGCGAGGGCGGCCGGCACCATTTCCAACACCAAGAGCTCCGCCCCCGCTCCGGCGAGTTCCTCAGCCTGGCAGCGCAAGACCCGGGCCGCCGCCTCGTCGCGCCCCTGCACCCGATAACCGCCCAACGCGTGCACCGACTGCGGAGTGAAGCCCAAGTGCGCGCAGACAGGGACGCCGCGATCCACGAGGAAGCGCACGATGGGCGCCGTCCAGCCCCCGCCCTCGAGTTTGACCATCTGTGCGCCCTGCTGCATCAACAGAGCAGCGTGGCGCATCGCTACGTCGGCAGATTCCTGATAGCTGCCAAAGGGCATGTCGGCAATGACCCAGGCCGTGCGATTGCCCCTCACCACGCATCCCGTGTGATAAACCATGTCGTCGATGGATACGGCAAGAGTGCTCGCGCGGCCCTGCAGCACCATGCCGAGCGAGTCTCCGACGAGGAGCGAGTCGACGCCGGCTTCATCCAAAACGCGCGCAAATGCGGCGTCGTAGCAAGTCAGCATCGCGATCTTTTCGCCCAAGGCGCGCATTTCGCGAAGGCGGTGCAAAGTAACTGGCTTTCGGTTGATCATCCCCTATTGTGAGGCACTCTGCGCCAGTCGGCTAGATCAGTTGGCTGCGGCGCCCGCCGGCGCTGGTAAGCTAGGAGCCTGTCTGACTATTGATGCGCCTGCTGCGGCCGGCGATCATTAGTCAGACAAGCTCCTGACTCGGACATTTGGAAGGTAGGCATGACATTCAAAACCTGGCTCCTGTTTTTGGTGATGGAGACGGCGCTGTCGCTGTCGCCCGGTCCGGCGGTGTTTTATGTCGTATCGCAGGGCGTACGCGGCGCCCTGCGGCGCTCGCTGCCGGCGGCCGCCGGCATCATCAGCGCGAACGCGATTTATTTCACGCTGTCGGCGACTAGTCTCGGTGCGATCATCGCCGCCAGCGCGCGTTTTTTTATGATTGCCAAATGGGTGGGTGCGGCGTACCTGATCTATCTTGGAGTCAAAGCGCTGCGCTCGGCTGGTTCGAGTCACGCGGTGGTTTTGGGTGAAACCGCGGCCGTCGAGCAGGGTGACCGACGGCGTGTCTACTTGGGTGCACTCACCCTGCAACTCGCGAATCCCAAAGCGCTGTTATTCTTTTTGGCGCTTTTGCCGCAGTTCATCGATCCGGTCCGGTCGGTCGCGCCGCAGATGGTGATCTTGGCGGCGACATCGATGTTGCCGGAATTTTGCATTCTACTGGGCTACGGCTGGCTCGCTCACCGTGCGCTGCATGCGTCGGCCAAGTTCGGGGTGTCGAGCGGCATGAACCGCTGGCTTGCCTGGATCGAGGGCGCGGGTTTGCTCGGGTGTGCGACTCTGGTGTTGAAGTTCAATCGAGCCGCCTGAGGTCGAGCCGCACCCACTTCGATATTGTCGTCTGCGCGTACAGGTTGCGGTAGCCGCAACGGCGCAATGTCCCCTGGTATGGATCGCGGGTCACGGTGACCGCTCCCGTCACGTCAGTTATTCGGTATGGAATATACCTTGCCGCGGTAGGGTGACCGGTCGATCTGATCGAGGGCCGTGACGTAAATGGTTTTCTCGTCCGGGCTGAATGCCAGGTTTGGAACAAGGAGTTACGCATTGATTTCTCCTGCCGAAGGCGGATCAAAGAACCGCGGATTCCTGGTTTTCATCCGGTGATGGGTCCGGCGCGCTGCGCGATCAGGCCGTACTCCTCGGGCCGGCGATAGCGAGCGAAATCAAAATTCACGCGCCGGCACGTGGCGATCAAATCCAGATCGGCGCGATGAACCACGACTTCATCGTCGAGGGACATCGCCAATGCCGCGATCTCGCCGGTGGGGGCGATGATGCAGGACCCGCCGATCAACGCTTGTCCGTCCTCCAACCCTGCTTTAGCCGCGGCCGCTACCCACACGGTGTTTTGATAGGCGCCGGCCTGCATCGGCAGATGATTGTGGAACATGCGCAGGTGCGCCAGAGCCGGTGCCTCATCGAGAACGACAGGAGTGTTGTAGCCTATCAGCACCACCTGCGCACCGTTGAGGCACAGCATTCGATAGGTTTCCGGCCAGCGTCTATCGTTGCACAATGACAGACCGACACGCACGCCACGGTAGGCATACACGGGAAAACCGAGATTGCCGGGCTCGAAATAGCGCCGCTCCAGATGGGTCGTGACCCCCGCCTGCGCATCTTCGGAACCGGGTATGTGCATCTTGCGATAGCGTCCGATCGGCACGCCATCCGCACCCACGAGATCCATGCTGTTGAAGCGCCGTCGGTCGCCGTGCTCACGTCCGAACTCCGCGAAGCCCAGGGCAAAACCTATCTTGAGCCTGCGCGCCGCATCGTACAGCGGTTGTGTCTGCGGTCCCGGCATTTGCGTTTCATAGAACGAGTCGATCTCGCGCTGATCCTCGAGCGGCCAGCGAGGGAAGAACGTGGTCAACGCCAGTTCAGGGAAGACGGCGAGTTCCGCGCCCGCTTTCGCGGCGCTCTCGAGAAGATGCATCAGCCGGCTCACCGTCTCGGTGCGCGAGGCGCTGCGCTGGATGGGGCCGGTCTGGCAGACGGCCAGGGTCAGGTATCGATTCACTGTGTCACCTCCTCAAAGACGGGTTGCATCGCCAACAACTCCTCGCGCGGCAGATGACAGGCAATGCGGTGGCTCGCTGAGAATTCCTGGACGGGCGGCGGACGTCGATCACACGTGCCCACGATCCGGTAGGGGCAGCGGGTCGAGAAGGGGCAGCCGGCGGGCGGATTCGCTGCCGACGGGATTTCGCCGGTCAGCAGCACCTTGCGCTTGGCATACCGCTGATCTGCAATCGGGACTGCCGACAGGAGTGCCTCCGTATACGGATGATAGGGCGGCGTAAATACCTCGTGCGTCCGCCCCTGCTCCATGATCTGGCCAAGGTACATGACGACGATGCGATCGGACAAATAGCGTACCACCGACAGGTCGTGGCTGATGAACAGCAGGGTGGTGCCCTCCCGCCTCTGAATGTCGATCAGCAATTCCGTCACTGCTGCCTGCACCGACATGTCGAGTGCCGAGAGCGGTTCGTCGGCCACGACGACGCTCGGATTGCCCGCGAAGGCGCGCGCCACGCCGACGCGTTGTTTTTGCCCGCCGGACAACTGCCGCGGGCGGCGCTCGGCGAAGTCGCGCGGCAGCTTGACCAAGTCGAGCAGATCGAGGACCCGCTCCCGTACCCGGGACTCGTCCCGCAGCACGCCTAGTTTGCGGATGACGCGCGCAATCTGTGAACCCACGGTATGGCTGGGATTGAGCGTGTCGAATGGATTTTGAAAGATCATCTGCAACGAGCGGATGGTATTCGCGTTCCTGCGCGTCACCGGCAGCTTGCTGAGTTCCAGTCCCGCAAGGTCGATCGATCCGGAATTCGCTTGTATCAGACCCATCAGGATGCGCGCGAATGTGGACTTGCCGCAACCGGACTCGCCGACGATGGCAACCGTCTCCCCGCGCCGCGCATCGAATGTCAGCCCGTCGTTTGCAGTCACGTGCCGAAAGCGCTTGGAGAGCTCTTGGACCTTGAGCACGATGTCACCGACGGTTGCCGTGATATTGCCGGGTCCGGGCGCCGGCGCTGCATCCCAGGCGATTTCATCGACTCGCAGGCAGCGAGACGCATGGCCTTGCGACGCGTCAATGGATGACAGCGGAACGGGCCGCGCGTCGCAACGCCCCGCGACAAAGGACGCGCAGCGCGGTCCGAAGAAGCAGCCCGGCGGCCGGGCGCGGGGCGGCGGAGGCTGACCGGGGATGGATACCAGCGGGCGGCTGTTCTTGTCCGCGCTCGGCACCGGCATCGACGCGAATAGTCCGCGAGTGTAAGGGTGCCGCATGCCGCGGAATACGCTGGCGACGGACCCGACTTCCACCGCTTCTCCGGAATACATGACGGTGACGCGATCGCAGGTCTCCCGCACCAGCCCCAAATTGTGCGAGATGTACAGCATGGACGTGCCGAACTCCGTTGAGATGTTGCGAATCAGATCCACGATCCCCGCCTCCACGGTGACGTCGAGCGCAGTGGTGGGCTCATCGAGCAGGAGCAGGGCGGGATTCGACAGCAGCGCCATGGCGATGACGACGCGCTGCTGCTGGCCGCCGGAAATCTGATGCGGATAAGAGCGCATGATTCGTTCGCCGTCGGCCATGCGCACCCGATCCAGCATCATCTGTGCCCGCGCGGCGGCGGCGCGGCGTTCCATGCTCTCATGGTACATCGGCACTTCGATCAGCTGCGCACCGATGGTCATCGAGGGATTCAGCGATGCCATCGGTTCCTGGTAGACCATGGCGATCGCGCCGCCGCGTATGCTGCGCAATTCTTCGCCCTTCATGGCCAATAGGTCGCGTCCCCGGAACAGGATCCGTCCGCCCACGACGCGGCCCGCTCTGCCCAGATACTGCATGATGGCGAGCGCAATGGTCGACTTGCCGCAGCCTGATTCCCCGACGAGACCGTGCGCCTCGCCGGGCATCAGCGCGAGATTGAAGTCGATTACCGCGGGCACATCTCCCGTGCGGCCGGCGTAGGCAATCGACAGGTTCCGGCACTCCAGGATCGGTGTAGCGCGCGCCGCCGCGTTCGTTTGCGCACTCATGATTTGCGTCAGTCCCGCAGGCTCATTTCGCGCAAACCATCGGCGATCAGATTGAACCCCAAGATCAGGCTCGACACCGACAACGCCGGCACGATCATCATGTAGGAGTATTTCCACAATAGAGCGGCGGTGGCGGCCTCCTTGATCATCAGGCCCCAATCGGGATCCGGCGGCTGCAGACCCAACCCTAAGAACGTCAGCGTCGTGATGGCGACGGTGGTATAGCCGAGCCGCAGACTGGCGTCGACGATAATCGGTCCGCGCACGTTGGGCAGCAGCTCCACCAACATGATCCAGAGCGGATGTTCGCCGCGGGTTTGGGCTGCCTGTATGTAGTCGCGCGACTTCGCGTCCAAGGCCAAGCCGCGCACGATGCGCATGATGACGGGCGCCGACGAACAGGTGACCGCAATGATGATATTGAAGCCGCTCTGACCGAGTAGATTCAATACCAGGATGAACAACACCATCACGGGGAACGACAGGAGCACATTGGAGGCGAACGATACGAATTCATCCCACCAGCCGCCGAGATACCCGGCGATCAGGCCGCAGCCCGCGCCGACCGCGTAAGCCACCGAGGTGGCTGTGATTCCCCAGACCAACACGCGTTGACAGCCCCACACCGTGCGCGACAGGACGTCCCGGCCGCGCATGTCCGAGCCCAATAGAAACAGTATCCCGTGTCTGACGCCGCCCGGCGCCAAGAAGGGCACCAGCGGTTTGTTGGGATCGACCAGCGGCAGATAGGGCGCCGCCACCGCCATCAGCAGCCAGAAGGAGACCAAACTGACGCCGACGATTGCCACCCAGGACTCGCGCCAGCTGCGCAGCGCGAGGACGTAGAGCACGATGACGCTGGGAATGGCGGGCAGAAGCAGGTAGTTTGCGAGCGCGCCCAGCGCCGAGCGGAACATCACATAGGCGGTCAGGGGAAACCAGATCAGCGCGAGCAATATCACTACGCGAGAGTTCATATGCGTTCTAGGTGAAACGGACGCGCGGATTGAGGAAAACGTAGGCAGCGTCCGATAGCAATTGCGAGCCCACTGCGACGCATACCGCCACCAGCGTCGCCGCTTGCAATACCTGGAGATCGCCGAAATTGGCGGCATCGAACAGCATGCGGCCGAACCCCGCGTACTGAAAGAACACTTCGACCACGACGACCTGGGAGAGCAGCCCATTGAGCTCGAGAAAAATGAGCGTCACGGGGACGATCAATGCATTCCTGAGCGCATGTCTCAAAATGACGCGCCGATACGGCAAACCCTTCAATACCGCCGTCCGAATGTACTGGGACGCCATGACCTCGGTCATGGCGGCGCGTGTCATTCTCACCAGGTACCCGATATCGTAAAGCAATAGGGTCAGCAGCGGCAGCACCAGTCCGCGAAACGACCAACCGTCGGCCATTGCCGACTTGGTGGGCACCCAACCCAACCCCAACGCCAGGATCACCGTGAGCAGCACCGCCGTCGCAATCTGCGGGATCGACGTCGTCAAGACGGCAACGATGGAAATGACCCTGTCGAGGGGTGAGCCCGTATTCATCCCCGCGAGCACGCCGAGGGTAAGGGACACCGGAATCATGATCAAGAACACGAAGAAAGCCAGAATCCCGGTGTTGGTCAAGCTCTCTTTCAACAGGACCGACACCGCAATGTCTTTCTCGATCGACTGGCCCATATCGCCGTGCAGGACGGATTCGAGCCACCGTCCGTAGCGCGCCAAGAAGGGTTCGTTCAATCCTTTCTTCTCGAGCCACTCGTGGTAATCGTCGGCGGACAGAGTCGCCACGCCGAATCCGCCGAGCTCGGCGACGGCGGCCTTTTCGCGGAACTGATCGCTGTCGAAAATCGCGAACAGCAGCAGTGAGACCGTCAACATGATCAGCAACATCTGGGTCACGCGACGGACGATGAGATTCCCCATCTGGGTCAGCTCATCCAAACCTTCGTGAGCTGCATCTGCCTGGCCGGATGAGCCTTGTAGCCATGCACCCTGGCCGAAGCAAGAATGAATACCGGCCGCCACATCGGCTGAATCACGACGGCCGCGTCCCGCAGAATCGTCTCGACCTTCTGCATCCTGGCCTTACGGGTCGGGACATCAATGGTCGCCTCGGCCTCCGACAGAGCTTTGTCGAATTCCGGATCGGAAAAGTGGCTCTCGTTCCAGGACGCTCCGGTGCGGTACGCCTGGGAGAGTGCCATGGTGCCGAGCGGGCGGTGCGCCCACGAGGTGGCGCCGAAAGGCACCTTCGTCCAGATTTCCCAGAACTTTGTCGCCGGCACTACAGTGACGGCGAGATTGATCCCGGCCTCCTTGACCTGGTCGCGCAGCGCTTCGCAGGCCGCCTGCTGCCACGGGCCGTCGTTGTTGCCGACGACGATGTTGAGATCGATGCCGTTTTCGTAACCGGCCTCCTTCAACAGTTGTCTGGCGCCGGCGACGTCGCGTACCTGCAGGGGCAGCGGAAAATACTCCGGGTGAATGGGGGCGACATGAAAATTGGCGGCGACCGAACCGTGTTCTCCGAACACCAGCTTCTTAATGGCTCCATTGTCGGCTGCCTTGACGACGGCGCGCCGCACGCGGATGTCATTGAAGGGCTTTACGTCGACCTGCATGCGGCAGCACAGGGTCTGCGCCGTTTCAACGGAGAGGATCTGCGCGCCGGGAATCGATCGCGCGAGTTCGATCTGCTCGACGGGAAGCTCATAGATTGCATCGACGCTGCCGGAGGCCAGCGCCGCAGTCTGGTTTTCTTGTTCGTAATGATGGAAGTGGATCTCGTCCAGAAATACATCGCCGCCCCAGTAATGAAAATCCCTGCCGTCCGTGGTTTTCGTGATGCGCTTGAGAATGCAGCGATCGCCGACGCGCAACTCCACCAAGGTATAGGGTCCGGTGCCGATCGGATTGTGCGACAGCGGCGGCTTGAAGGAAGGATGCACCACCAAGGTACAAAATTCGCCGCAGTCCTCCGCGACCGACAGAACAGGTTTCGCAAGGTTGAGGCGTACGGTACGGCTGTCCTGCACTTCGACGCCGTTCTTCAGCGGCCTGCGCACCGCTCTACCTTTGGAGTCCTTGTCGCCCGTGTACTCCGTCAGTGCTGCAAAGGTCGATAGGCCAAGATTGGATGAGCCCAAGGCCGGATCCGACCAGCGGCGAATGTTCCAAGCCACGTGCTCGGCCGTCAGTTCCTCGCCGTTGTGCCACATGACGCCGCTGCGAACCTGCAGCGTCCAGGTCTTGAGATCCGCAGAGGGCTTCCACGATTCGATCAACATGGGCCGCACGACATTGTCGGGACCCACCAGCGTCAGGTATTCCAAGATCGGACGTGTCTGGTTGGCCATTTCGTTCCAGTTATAGGTTGCCGGGTCCTCCATCCGGGCCACCATTTCACCGACGCGTAGTTTTCCGCCGCGCTTTGCCCCCGGCTCGGCGGCGGGGAACGGCAGCGTGCTGCTCGCCATTGCCGGAGCGGACATCCCGGCCATGGCATAGGCCGTGCCGGCTGCCACGCCCAGTAGCGTCGCGAAGCGGATGAACTCACGGCGGTCCATCCGGCCGCTGTGCAACTGATCGCGCAGCCGCGGAAGCAGGGAATGTTCGTTCACAGCGCCGCCGTCACCATGATCTCCACGCGATAATTGTCGCCGGCCAAGCGTGCCTCCACCGTTGCGCGCACCGGCATGGCCGATCGGTCGATCCAGCCGTCCCACACGCCGTTCATGCGGTCGAAGTCGGCGATGTCGCGCAACCAGATCACGGCCGTCAGCAGCTTGCTTTTGTCGGACCCTGCCATGGCGAGATAGTGCTCGATCTTCGCCAGAGTGTCGCGCGTCTGCTGGACGACGTCCCCGGAGGTATCGTCGGCGGTCATGCCCGCCAGATACACGGTATCGCCGTGGCTCAACACCCGGCAGAAGCGGGATCCGTTATCGAAACGATGGATGGTCAAGTCGTCGTCCCCTTGGAATTGGAATTGAGATGGGCATCGCGTCCGCGCAGCCGCTCCGGCGACAATTGGGATGCCGTGACTCCGAGCCGCATCAGGTCGTCCGGTAACCGCCGGTCGCGAATCAAAGAAGCGCAGGCGCGCGACAGGGAAGGGGAGGTCTTGATGCCGTACCCCCCTTGTCCGGCCAGCCAGAAAAATCCCGGCGCGCTGCTGTCGAAGCCAACGACGGGCGACGCGTCGGAGGCGAAGGTTCGGAGGCCCGCCCAGGCTCGAGAGACGCGCTTAACGTTCAACGTGGTGGCGCGCTCCATGCGCTCGACCCCCGCCGCCACGTCGAGGTCCTCGGGATAGGCGTCCACGGCGGCACTGGGCGTTGCATCCGCCGGCGAAACGAACAGCTGGCCGGCGTCCGGTTTGAAATAGAACTCCTCCGCGACGTCACTGACCATGGGCCATCCCCTCACGTCCATCCCAAGAGGCGCGGGTATGTTGAACGCGGTACGCCGCTTCGGCACCAATCCCAGAGGGCGGACGCCGGCTCGCTCCGCGATGCCGTCGGCCCACGCTCCCGCGGCGTTGATCAGCGTCGGCGCGCAAAATGTTCCCGCCGGCGTCGTCACGAACCAGCGCTCGAGTTTGCGCTCGATCGACTGCACTTCGGCGTTCACGGCGACGCGTGCACCCCTCGACTTCGCTGCGCGGAGGAAGCCCTGGTGCAGGCCGTGGACGTCCAATTCCTTGGAATGCGGTTCGATGAATGCCCCGGCAACATAATCCTGCCGCAGGATCGGCACCCGGGCGATCGCAGCCGCAACATCTATCTTGGTGATGGTCGGCACCAAGGCCCGCGCACGCTCGAATTGCTGCTGCAGCAGCTCAAGCTGATCCGGCCGTGCGATGGTGATCATGCCGCGCGGCGACAGCAGCGAATGATCGCAAAAGTCGGCGGGCGGACGCTCGAGGAATGCACGGCTTGCGATGGCGAGACGCCGCACCACGTCGCCGCCGTAGTTCTCGGTAAAGCTGGCCGCCGACCGTCCGGTTGAATGATAGCCGCACTGGCTCTCGCGCTCGAGTACGATCACCGAGGCGAACGCCGCAACCTCGAAGGCCGCCCCCGCACCGGCGATGCCCCCACCAATGATGAGAACGTCGGCCGCATTGGCAGGGTCGGCGCTCAGAATGCGCGCGCCCGCACCGGGATCCGACGATTCATGATCCGAGAATCAAGAGTTGGGGGCGCGTAAAACATTCGCGAATTTCTCTCGACCGGTGGACTCACGCAAAAGCTATCATAGCCGCATCCAACGCCGTGAGGAATGTTTGAACGTGGATGACGCCCTTTACGATCTGGCCATTACGGGTGGGGCGGTCGTGCTGCCCGAGGGTCCTGTGCAGACGAACATCGGCGTGCGCAAAGGTCTCATTGCACACATCGGTCCGCATGCCCTGGCGGCCCGGAAGACGGTCGATGCCGCCGGGCGGCTCGTGCTCCCGGGCGGAGTCGACAGTCACTGCCATATGGATCAACAGCCCTGGGAAGGCCGCAGCACTGCGGACGATTTCCGCAGCGGCACGCTGTCGGCGCTCTGCGGCGGCAACACCACCGTGTTGCCCTTTGCGATGCAGATGCGCGGACAATCCTTGCGCAGAATCGTCGATGATTACCACGAGCGTGCTCGTCCGAAGGCGCATATCGACTACGGCTTCCATTTGATCGTGGGCGATCCCACGCCGGAGGTGCTGTCGAAAGAATTGCCGGAGCTGATCGAACAAGGTTGCACCTCGATCAAGATCTACCTCACCTACGAGGGGCTCAAGCTCGACGATTACGAGGTACTGACCGTTCTCGAGCGGGCGCGTCAGGAAGGCGTCATGGTCATGGTTCACGCCGAGAATGACGCGTGCATCCGATGGTTGACCGACCGGCTGCTCGAAAACCGGAAAACCGCCCTCCGATACCACGTCACCGCCCATCCGTCGATCGGCGAGCGGGAGGCGGCCTTCAGAGTGATCAGTTTCGCTGAACTCATCGAGACTCCCATCCTGATCGTGCACGTGTCTTCGGCCAGCGTGGTCGAGGAGGTTCGGCGTGCGCAGGCGCGCGGCCTGCCGATTTTTGCCGAGACCTGCCCGCAATATCTGTTCCTCTCGTCGGAGGACATCGATACGGTCGATATGAGCGGCGCCAAGTGCGTCTGCACACCGCCTCCGCGCGAGCGCGCCAATCAACCCGGGATGTGGCGTGGCGTCTTGGACGGAACGCTTGCCGTCTTCTCGTCGGACCACTCGCCCTGGAACTATGCCGACAAGATCGCCGGCGGTCCGAACACCCCCTTCAAGGATGTTCTCAATGGGATTCCGGGAATCGAGACTCGGCTCCCGCTCTTCTTCTCGGCGACTCAAACCGAGGGCCGGCTCACCCTGAATCAATTCGTGGACATCACCACGACCACGCCGGCAAAGCTCTATGGGCTTTACCCCAGGAAGGGGATCATCGCCGTCGGTTCGGACGCGGATTTGGCGATCTGGGATCCGGATAAAATCGTGACGATCCGCAATGCAATGCTGCACCATGCAGTCGATCACACTCCGTACGAAGGAATGCAAGTACGAGGATGGCCGGTCATCACAATCTCTCGTGGCGAAATCGTATACGCGGACGGACAGGCGCATTCGACCGCCGGCCGCGGCCGCTTCCTGCGCTGTGGGCGCCCCTTCGCGCCCAAACGTGAGCCCGCCTTGGCGCAGGTCCGCTGACATCGCGGCATCGGAGGCAGGTCGTCTGGCACGTGGCTTGCTATTCCTAGTGATATGAATGCAACACTACCGGTATCGCAAACCCCCATCGCGTCCGACCCGGCGCAGCCCAGCGCCGCGGGGACGGCCAATTCCGTGAATTCCGGCGGCAAAGGCCAGGACTTTGCCGCGGCGCTCACCAACGCGGGCCCCAAGCCGGTCCGCAAGGCGGCAGGGGCTAAAGCGGCCGATGCCGGCACCGTCGGCGGGCATTTGCCGGCGGCTGGCAATCTTTCGCCGCCTCCGACGCCGCCCCCGGCGCCGCCCTTGACGACAGGCAGCGCGGCGGCAGCCGCCGGCGCAGCGGCTGCCACTGCGGCTATCACCGCGGGTACGGTGGGCGGGCCAAACCCCAGCGCACGCGTGGGCACCGCCGCGCCCGCGGCCGACGCCTTGACGGCCGCCGGGCCGCCGGCCGCGTCGATCTTAGGCGCGCAAGCGGTGGCTGCCGATCAGAGCTCCTGGGCCGCGCCGGTCGACTCACCGGTTGCGGCGCCCGGCGCCCAGGGCACAACCAGTCCGGGGGCGGGATTCGGCCTTGCTCTCGGGTTGCCGGTCGAGCACGCCGGCGAGGCGGGCGCGCCCGGCGGAGACCGCGCAGCTGCTCCCAGCAGCGCGACGGCAGTCGCCGTGCCCGGAGATGCCGCGCCGGCGAAAGGCGCCGCAAGGGCGGCTGTTGCCGTGGCCTCGACAACGCAGGCTCGAGCCGCGGCAGGTACGGCGGCAGGCGCCGCCAACAAACCGGCTACGGTGGCGACCACGACGGCAGTCGACTCGGCGGTCTCCCGACCCACGCCCGCCAGCCGCGCCGCCGATGGCAGCGCGCCCCCAGCGACCCCCTCATCGACGAACCCATCGACGAGTACCGGCGCCTCGACCAACACCGACGCGAATGCGCAAGCGGTCACCGCGGCCGCCATGTCGGCTGCCACGACCGGTACGGTCGGCCCAGGCGACACCGGTACGGCGGGCGGTGCCGATTTGTCAGCGTTGCCGACGAATGAATCGGCCACGCCCGCCACAGCCGCCAAGTCCTCGGGTCCCGCGGGGCCCAATGGCCCGCCGGTGCCGGCGCCGGTGATTTCCGCTGCCCGGCCGGCGACGGAAGTGTCGGCGAAAGCCGCGGCAGCGGCCCCGGCGGGCACTGCGCTCGCCGGCGGCGGCGCAGCGGACAAGCGTGCGTCCGGCGGGACCGGCGATTCGGTGCTGTCGACTACGTCAGTCGACGGTTCCGCCGCCGGCGCAGCACAACTGGGCGTCAATCCCACCGCCGTCGCCGACGCGACGACCGCGCCGCCGGCTCTGAAGGTCGCTGCGGGAGTGGAAACGCCGGAGTTCGGGCATGGTCTTGCGGACCGCGTGTCCTGGATGGTCGACAACAATCTGAACGGCGCGAAGCTGCAGGTGAATCCGCCGCAGCTCGGGCCCATCGAGGTGCGAATCGCGGTGCAGGGCAGTCACGCGCAGGTCTGGCTCGCCAGTCATAGCGCCGTGACGCGCGATGCGTTGGAGTCGAGTTCGTCGAAGCTGCGCGAAATGCTGGGGGCTCAAGGGTTCGGCCAGGTCAGCGTCGACATCTCGCAGCGCTCCTATCAGGATCGCTCCGCCTATTCGCATCCCTATGAATCGATGCCCTCCGCGAGCCGCAGCCCGTCCGCCGCGGCGGCGCAATCAACCGCGAGTTCGCTGGCGCGCATCTCGAGCGGCGCCGTCGATGCCTACGCCTGACGGTGTGAGGCCTGCCCGCGGCATGTAGTAGCGCAGCGCGGGCGTGGTGATCACCGTGCTGACAATCGCCATGATGACCAACATGGTGAATACCTTGGGCGATATCACGCCGAGGTCGAGGCCGACGTTGATCACGATGAGTTCCATCAACCCGCGGGTATTCATCATGTAGGCGATGATCGCGGACTCCGGATGATTCAAGCCGGAGCGGCGCGCCGCCATATACCCGCCCGCCAGCTTGGCGAGCGACGCCGCCGCGACGATGGCGAGGCATCGACCCCAGTCCGCCGATTCGAGTCCGCCGATGGAGGTGCGAAGGCCTGTGTAGGTGAAGTAAACCGGCAGAAAAAACACCGTGACGAAATCGCCCAGGCGGGCACGCCACGCCGCCACGAGCTCTGCCTCGTCGTACAGAATGACGCCCATCATGAAGCCGCCGAATATCGCAAAAATGCCGATTTGATAGGTCGTCATGGCGGCGATGAAAATCACCGCCAGCAAGCCGCCCAGCAAATTGGCCGACAACGTGCCGTCTCGCGGCCGCGATTTGCGTATCGCCTTCTTGAGGAGGGGCCTCACGACCATCGTGCTGATCAGGCCGAATGCAGCGACCATGGCGATGCGCAGCGCAAACCGTCCGGCGACGAAATCGCTGACCGTCAGCGTCGTCACGAGCGCGAGCAACAGCCAACCGACGACGTCGTTGATGGCGGCCGAGCTGATCGCGATGACCCCGAGTCTGGTACGGGTCAGGTCCAGCTCCATCATGATGCGGCCCAATATGGGCATGGCCGTGATGGAGAACGCCGTTGCGATGAACAGCGCCGTGTTGATCCGCGCAGCCGGCGAAGAGCTCTCGGCAATGAAGAGCCCCAGCGCGAATCCGCAGGCAAAGGGCAGCGCAAGACAGGCGATGGAAACGCGCAGCACCGCTGCGCGATTCACTCGTTCGGTCAGGTGGGCGAAATCGAATTCAAGTCCGATTTGAAACATCAACAGCACGAGTCCGAGGTTCGAGAGAATCGTCAACGGCTCCGCGGGCGCGGAATGAAATACATAGTCGAACACATGCGGCGCGAGCAATCCGAACAGGGACGGACCCAAGCAGATGCCGATGATGATTTCGCCCACCGCCGTCGATTGTCCGAAGCGCTTGGCCAGCCCGCCGCCGATCCTGCCGGCGAGCACGATGAGGGTGAGCTCGAGAAGCGTGTAGAACAGCAGGAGCTCATTCCTGTGCGTCCCGGCGACGGCGGCGGCGCCCGGAATATTCAACCGGAGACCATCCCGCCGTTGATGGAAATGACCTGGCCGGTGATATACGCGGCTTCCTCCGAGGCGAGGAAGGCCACCAGGCTCGCCACTTCTTCCGGGCTTCCGGCGCGCTTCATGGGCACGATATCGGCGATGGCGGCGGCATCGAAGGCGGCGTCGCCCATTCGGGTCGAGATGATCCCCGGAGCCACCGCGTTGACGGTAATGCCCCGGCTCGCCACTTCCAAACTCAACGCCTTGGTGGCGCCGTTCAGTGCGCCCTTGGCCGCCGCATAGTTCACTTGGCCGCGGTTGCCGATCAGCGCGGCCACCGATGATAAATTGATGATCCGGCCCCAGCGAGTGCGAATCATGGGCAGCATCAATGGTTGCGTCACGTTGTAGAATCCGTTGACGGACAAGTCGATCACGCGGCGCCACTGCGTGGGGCTCATTCCCGGGAATACGGCATCGTCATGGATGCCGGCATTGTTCACCAGAACCTGTACCGCACCGTCCTCCAGCAATTTCTCCATTGCTGCGCGCGTCGCATCCGCGTCGGTCAAGTCAAAATGAACCGCGGCCGCCCGGCCGCCGGCGGTCACGATCTCGCTGACGATTGCATCCGCGGCCGCAACGCTGCGATGCGCATGTACATACACGAAGTGACCGGCGACGCCGAGGCGCCGGCAGATGGCGGATCCGATGCCGCCGCTGCCGCCCGTGACCAAGGCCCGAGTCGCTTTGTTCATGTTTTTAGCCGTTCGCTCGATCTGAAGCCTTCGTTGGCATCGAACACCACCGTCGCGCGGCCGCTCAAGAGCCGCTGCCGCTCTGCTTCGGACCGTATCGCAAATTCGTACAGCGCGCTGCCCTGATCTCCGGCGACGAGCAAGGCGTCGCAGATCAGATCGGATTCGATGTCGTCGAGCCGCAGAACGTGCAGCCGCACATCCCGTAGACCGGCGAGAAACCCCACTTCTGAGCGACCTTTGGCGGCGTCCGCCAGAGCGCCGCCGGCGAGCGCGCCGTGCACTGCCATGGCCTGCGCCGCGTATTCGATTCCGCAGGCTACTCCCAAGCGGCCCTGCGAGCGCAGCGGATGGTCGGGCAGGCGGTGACTGCCGCTGCGGCAGCGGATATGTTGCGCATCCCATTCCATGACCTCATCGAGGAGGCACATGCGGCCGTGGTGGGGAATATTTCTTTCGATCCAGGGGCGGTCTAGGCGCATGGTTCGATTCGCACTTCCAGGCGTGATACGTCGAGATACTCGAGAATCGCCGTTCCGCCGGTTCGCGCCGCCAGCAGGCGGAGCAGCGGCAGTGCGCGGGCCGCGGGAAACGCGCAGCGCAACGCCTCCAAGTCCGGGTCCGCGAATCGATCGCACTCCAAGTCGCTGAGCGCCCCGTCCACTCTCGCGAACGACGGGACGCGTCTTTGCGGCGTCAGCACCATGGCGACGCCGAAGGTATCGGGGATCGGCCGCTTGGCGTGCAGCGGCTGCGGGTATTCGCTGTCATACGCAACCAGCAGAACGGGCACCTGATCGACCACGACCTGGGTCAACGCTTCCAGCAGACCCGCGGTGAAGCTCGCGTCGAATGCGCAGAGCACATTCGACTCTGCCGTGGCGCCCGTGCCGATGCTCCAATAGCCCGCGGCCGCGTTGTGCACCGAGTTGGCAAAGCGCGTCGGCGAAATCTCGCGGCCTGCGAGCGACAGGGCTTGGCAGAGTTCATGACAGTTGTGCCCGTCCCCGCCGGAAGAAGAGAACACGCTGGCGAGTTCCGCGGGATCCTCACCCGCCTGCGACGTGGCTTCCAGCGCGATAGCCAATGCCAGCTTGACGACGCGGCCGATGCGCCGCCGCTCGGCGGCCGCCAAGATCGCCGGCGTCGGCAGGACCGCGGCCGCGGGCCGATACGCCCGCTGCCCGGACAGTACGGCCGCCGCCTCGGGCCAATTGGACAGGCCCGGCCCCAGGACTCCGAGGCCGCTGACATAGGCTGACAGCGTCATCCTGCTCGACCCAAAATCAGGCTGCAGTTCGAGCCGCCGAAACCAAACGAATTGGAGATCACGCGCGCCACCGGGGCGCGGCGATTGTCCCTGATGTAGTGCGCCGTCAGAGTCGGATCGATCTTGCTCGTGTGGACCCCGCCCGGCATCAACCCATTCTTGACGGCCAGGGCGCTGATCACGGCCTCGAGCGCACCCGCCGCGCCCAGAGTATGGCCCGTGGCACCCTTGGTCGAACTGCAAGGCGTGGTCGGGCCGAATACGCTGGTGACCGCCTGACTTTCCGAGCGATCGTTGCTGGGGGTTCCGGTACCGTGCAGATTGATGTAATCGATGTCGCCGGGCTCGAGCGCAGCGGCCGCGAGCGCGGCCTGCATCGCGCGGCGCGCACCGAGACCCTCGGGGTGCGGCGCCGACATATGGTAGGCATCGCTCGATTCGCCGATGCCGAGCAGCAGCACGTCGCCGCCGTCCGAGCCGGCCGGCACGCGCTCCAGAAGCGCGAATGCCGCCGCCTCGCCGATGGAGATGCCATCGCGCGCAACGTCGAATGGCCGGCATGGCGTCGGCGAGGTGAGCTGCAGGGAGTGAAAGCCATACAGGGTCGTGAGACACAGCGAATCCACTCCGCCCACCACAGCCGCATCGATGAGTCCCGCTTCGATCATCCGCCGCGCAGAGCCGAACACCTTGGCGCTGGAGGCGCATGCGCAGGAAACCGCGACGGCCGGCCCTTCCAAGCGGCATCGCCGGCGAAGGTAATCGGCCACGGAAAACGAGTTGTGAGTCGAACCGTACTCGAAGCTCGGCGGCAGCGCGCCGCTGACGGGATCGCGCTCGCGATAGGCGAGCTCGGTCTGCAGAATGCCCGCCGTGCTGGTTCCCAGGAACACACCGACACGCCGCCGTCCCCACCGCTCGGCCGCTTGCTGCACCGTCTCGAAGAAGCCGTCCTCTTGCAGAGCGAGTTCGGCGAGCCGGTTGTTTCGGCAGTCGAACTTGTACAAATGGTCCGGCAGCCGTGCATCGTCCACGCCGGCCACTTCGCCAATGTGGGTCTCGATATCCACGGTCTCGAATTCGCAGTTCCTGAGGCCGCTGCGCTGCTCGAGCAGGCTCTCGAGGGTCGCCGCAACGCCCTTGCCGATGCAACTGGTCGCGGTAAAGTTCTTGAAGAGCAGCGGTCTCATGGGGATAGCTTACAGCGCGGAGCGCAAGGTGACGGGCCGCAGCTCAATCGACGCCAGGGCGTCGAGCAGCCGCGGCAGGACCTCCAGGATCACCGGCTTGCCGCCGCGGCCGCGTGCCGCATTGCCATCGTGCAGCAGCAAGATGTCGCCGTCCTGCAGCGGATTCGCCAGGCGCCGGTACACGGCATCCGGGTTCGTATTGACGGTGTCGAAGCCGCGGCGCGTCCAGCTGGCAAGGCGCAGCTGCAGGCGGGTGAGCACGGGGTCGAGAAACGGATTGCGCAGCCCCGCCGGCGCACGAAAGAACCGCGGCCTCGAGCCGGTCACTCCGAGGATGCTGTCCTGGGCGCGCGAAATCTCCGCGCTCATGCCGCCGGGCCCCAGCAGGGAGAAGTTGTGCCGGTGCCGCTGGCTGTGATTCTCGATGGCGTGACCGCGGCGCACGATTTCCCGCGCGAGGTCTGCATAACGCTCGACGCGCGCACCCACGCAAAAGAAGGTGGCGAGCGCTCGGTGCTCGGCGAGCTGCGACAGAACCTGCGGAGTGACATCGGGGTCCGGTCCGTCGTCGATGGTGATGGCGACGCCCGTCGCGACGCCGTTGCGGGCGGGCAAGCGGACCCAGTTGGCTCCCAGCAGCTGGCTGCGCGGCCAAAGCCCGGCCGCGGCCAGGGCAACATGGTTCGCGGCCAGGGCCCCGAGCGCCCAGGGCCACAGGCGCGGGCGCGCCAGCGCCGCGGCAGCCGCACCCAGGTGCACGGCGGCGGACGCATACAATAGCGGCGGCGGCGACCAGCGCCGCGCGGCGCCCTCCTGCCCATTAGCGCCGAGCTCCCCGGCATCCTGTTGGGGCCTGCCTTGTCCCTTCATGTGAAGCGCGATTCCAAGAAATTCTCCCAAAGCCGAATCCAAGTGGACCACTCATGACCGCCGCCGATCACATGGACCGAGTCGGCCGGCAGCGTTGCCGCCAGCAGCTCATGCGCCGCCGCAAAGCGGTCTCCCCGGCCGAATCCGAGGTACAGCGGCCGTGAATCCGCATGGCGGCTTTTGATGTAGCGCCATATTCGGCGTTCTTCGTCGGTTTCCGCAAGTTCGCCCGGCTGCCATGCCGCAACTCCGGCCGCCTGAGCGATTTCAGCGGTCAGCATCCGATTGCCGAGATACGGAGCAAGCAGGCACAGCCCATCGAGTTCATCGGGATGCGAGGCGGCGTAGTCCAGCGCAAACAGGCCGCCAAGGGAGATTCCGCCCAGCCAGATCGACACACCCGCCGCGCGCGCCGGCAACACGATGTCGGATCGCAACCGTTGCAGCGCGCTGCGATCGCCGACGTGCGCCATCTCCATGTCCACGAAAGTGAGATCGAGGGCGATCCGCCGCATGCGCACCGCCTCCGCAAAGCCGGCGGTCAAGAAATCCCGAGCGGCATGGTAGGCGCCGGGCAGCCACACCACGCGCGTGGGTGCCGCGGCCGTCGACAGTGCGGGCACGGAAATACTACGCACGCGGCGTCTCGGGATCCGGTGGGTCGGCGGATGCGAGCACCGCGGCGAAGAGCAGCGCCAGGAAGGCGCCCGGCGCCACCGTCGTGCCCAGCGCCACGAGCACCGGGACTTGCGAGAAGGACAGCAGGCCAAAACCGATGACCGTGCTGGCATTGGCGATGACCAGAGAGGCGAGGGTCAGCGATTCGCCGCCGGACTGGTGCACGCTCGCCTGCCGGTCAAAGAACAATGCGTAGTTGGAACCGACGGCAACGATGAGCAGCATGCCCACCAAATGCAGGATGGTGAGCTGCACTCCGCAGAGCGAGAGGCCCGCGGCCACGGTGAGCACGGCCAGCAGCAGCGGCGCCAATATACGCGCGACGCGCGGCGGCGAACGCAGCGTGATCATCAGCAGCGCGAGAATCGCCAGCCCGCCCCCCAGCGACAAATGAATCGCCTCGGACAAATAGCCGGCATACAAGGCGTCGGACTCCTGTTTGAGATCGAGCACCCGAGTCTCCTCGAGGTTCGCGTCCCGCAGCGCCGCCCTCACGCGGGCCGTGTCGACCGTCTGCGCCGAATCGGCGGCGTGCAGCGGCAGCAGCGCATTCCAGCGATCCCTCTCGTGCAGGATCAACGCGTCGACGCCGGCGCGCAGCGAAGTCCCTTGCAGATCTTGCACCGTGACGAGCGGCGCGTGGCGCGCGGCTTCGGCGTCGCGTAAAAACGGCTGCAGGCGGTCGCTGCTCAACCCAACGCCCACCGTGGCCCGCCGCAAGTTCTCGCGCAGCGTCGATGGGTCGGGCAGGCTGTCGCGGCGTGCCTGCTGAGTCGCCGCACTCGGGAGGTAGTTCCCCGGGCTGTCGAAACCGCCGATGACCTTGGCATCCACCAAGGCCTCCAGCGCCCGAGCAGCGCGTTCCGCACCGCTGAGCGCGGAATCGAGCGTCGGGCCGGAGACGATCACGAGGTCGCGTACGTCCGCGGCGCCCAAATCGCTGCGCAGCTTGGCGTCCGCGTCTCGATCCTCCGCGGAGACCGGGCTCAACGCCGCGAGTTCGCGATTCCACAGCGTATCTTGATGCCGGTGCAACACGGCCAGCGCCGACGCCGCAAGCAGCGCACCCAAGGCCGCAAGGCGTAGGCCGCGAAGTTGTCGCGCCCGTCGGAGCAATCGGGCGACGCCGGCGCCCAAAGGTGCGACATCGTGGATGACGAATCCGCTCGGCAGCAGCGCGGGCAACACATGACGCGTCACCAGCGCCGCGGCGACCAGGCCGCTGATCGAGTAAAGCCCGAGCTGCGCGAGCCCGGGAAAGCCGGAGGGCAGAAGCGAGGCAAAGCCGCACACCGAGGTCAGCATCCCTAAGCGTATGGTGGGCCACCACGACCGTTGCCAGCCTGGGTCAGCCGCTTCGTTCTGCCGCCGCCGGCGCGATTGCACGAAAAAATAGATCGAATAGTCCACCGACTCGCCGATCAAGGTAATGCCGAACCCTAAGGTGATGCCATGGACGGCGCCAAAGCCGAGTGCAACGGCGGCGATGCCGATCACCGCGCCGCTCGCCACCGGCGCCAACCCCAAGGCGAGCGCCGGCAACGACCGATACACCGCAAACAACAGCGTCACGACGAGTATGCTGCTGGCGATCGACAACCGCACGGCGGCGTGCTCGATCTTGGCGCGCGCAGCCACGGCAAACACGCCGGGTCCGCTCAGCGTCAATCGCGGGGCTTTGGCGCCGCCCGCGGACGATTCGCGCACCGCGGCCGCGAATGCTGCGCGAACCGCCTCGATGGCGCGCTCCTGCGCATCGATTTCGGAGCCCCCGGCCGCCGTTTGCGCCACCGCCAAGGCGCGATTCCCATCCGGGGAAACCCAGACCCCATCGCTCGTCGGCGGCGAGGGAGTGCGCTCCAGCTGATCGATGATGTGCAGCATCTCGCCCGTGGGATCGCTCGGCAGCAGCGACTTGAGCATGAGCCCGGCGGGCGATGCCAACTCCTCGATCGTGTCCTCAATGGCGGCGTGCAGGCCCGATGCCGAAAACCGCGCTGCCGTCACTCGGTCGCTCAACAGATAGCGATGCTCAAACA
>Ga0137409_10001917_pt1 | contig 22417 bp, 17 predicted proteins | sample CZODoug1_16funga_FD_122059 | JGI IMG/M metagenome (GOLD analysis project Ga0137409, IMG submission 122059) | Vadose zone soil fungal communities from Angelo Coast Range Reserve, California, USA - CZODoug1_16fungal (Hybrid Assembly) | ecosystem: Environmental > Terrestrial > Soil > Vadose zone...
TGTTGGCTTCCTCGGCGATGTCCACGTGCGCCAGGGCGCCGGTCCGCCGGAGCGCCAGCTGCTGCGATTCCACCGCCGCGATGGCCTCGCCATGGTCGGGCCATCGTGCGCCCGCCTGCGCGGCCACGGCCGTCTCGCGAAGGCGATGCTCCCGCGCCGTCTCCTCGAATGCGCGGAGCGCCGCGTCGAGGCCGGCGATGAGTACGGTCAGCTGCGGCGCGAGCAGGCGCCGATAGGTCCGGCCCACGTCGTGCCGGGCGAGCGCGTCCATCGTGTCCGACAGCGTCAACGCGTGGTCGACGACGACGACGGCGAGAGAGAGAAACGCGACGTCGTCGCGATGCCGGCCTTCCTGTCGGACGCGCTCCAGCAGCTGCATATCGCGGGCGAACTGCGACGAAAGCGGCGCCTCGACGCGGATGGCCTCGAATCGCTCGGCGGTGAAGCGGGCCGTCACCTGGTCGAGGCGCGCGCGTGCGCGCGCGAAGCCGGCGGCGAGCGCGCTGGCCAGCGTGGCTGCCGTGTCGTCGGGCGCGAACAGCCGTGAGAACACGGTCGCCGTCACGATCCCGACAACGTAAGCGACCGAGATCTCGCCCACCGCGGTCGGCATGCCGGGCGGGTCGAACACGCCCACGTAGAACGCAGTGAACATGGGATACAGCAGGGCGAGCAGCTCCAGTGGCGCGTTCGTGACCGGGCAGAAATACGTGATGAGCGTCACACCAGCGAAGAACGTCGGTAGAAGCAGCCAGGGAAGCTGTACGAGCACTCCCGCGACCGTGATGCCGACGATCGCGCCGGCGGCCGTGAGCGCGAGCCGCAGCGGCACCTTGCGCCAGGTACAGACGTTGCTCGGGAGCAGCCCGAAGAAGGCCGCAACCGGGGCGGCGAAGCTCGGCACCTGGAGCGACCACGCCACCACGAGCGCCGTCACCGTGCCGAGCCCCATGAACGCGGACCGCCGCCAGCGCCCCGGCGTCGGCGCCAGATCCGCCCAGAACGACTCGATCATTCCGGGCGTCGGGTCGATCGGCCGCGGTACCGCCGGGGCGACGCTCACGAGCGACCTCGTGCTCAGCGCGGTGGAGCCGCCGCGGCGACGGGACGTGGCGGAAAACCGCGGATGGTGACGACGGCGGTCGTGCCCATCCGGAACGGGCGCTCCGGATCGCGCTCCTCGAGCCGGACGCGGACCTGGAACCGATTGGCGAGCCGCACCCAGTTCAGCGTGCGCCGGACCTCGGGCAGCACACCGGCCGTCGCGCCGTCCTCCGGTCGATTGGCCCAGCCGATCCCCTGCACCACCCCGCGAAACGATCGCCGCGGATAGGTGACGAGATACACCTCCGCCTCCATCCCCGGCTGGATGGACGCCATATACGTCTCGCTGAAGTTCGCGAGAACGTACCAGGCACGGTTGTCCACCAGAGCGACGACCTGTTGGCCCTGCCGGGCGTACTCGCCTACGGCGATGTTCAGGTTCGTCACGTAGCCGTCGAAGGGCGCGCGCAGCTGACAGTAGCCAACGTCGAGCTCGGCCGCTCGCACGCTCGCCTTGGCGGCCTCCACGCGCGCGTTGAGATCACCGACCTGGGCCAGGAGGTCCTCGGCACGGGAGTGCTCGTGGTGCGATTGGTCGATCGCAAGGGCCGCATCGCGGCGAGCGGCCACGGCGTGGTCGACCGTGGCGGCAGCCGCCCGCGCGCGTCCTCGCGCTTCCTGCAGCGCGGCCGCGCTCACGTCCCGGCGGCTACGGGCCTCGGCCACGCGATCCGCCGTCACGAACCGGCGCTGGAGCAGTGGCTCGACCCTGCCCAGATAGTCCTCCGCGTAGTCGGCCTCGGCCTGCAGCTTGGTGACCGCCGCCTCGGACGCCGCTCGCTCCTCCTCGGCGCGTGTGAGCTGCGCGGTCGCCGACGCCAGACTGGCCTCTCGGCGACCGACCTCGGATCCCGCCGAGGCGATTGCCTTCCGCTGCGCGTCCACTTCTTTGAGGGAGAGGGCCAGATCGGCGCGGGCGCGAGCCAGTCGCGCCTCGTAGGGGCGGCAATCGAGCGCGAAGAGCAGGTCGCCTTGCTTCAGGCGCTGGTTGTCCACGACGCGCAGGTCCACGATGGGACCGCTGACCTGGGGCGCGATGCCGACGACATTGGCGCGAACCGCGGCATCGTCGGTGCGCGGCTCCACGAAGCTCACCCGATAGGCGTAAAGGCCGGCGAGCACGGCCCCGGCGACGATGAGGACGCCGAGGCAGCGGGCGATGAGCCGGCGAACCCAGTCGGCGCGCGAGCCCTGGTCCATCGCTCAGGCCCTATAAAGGACGAGCCAGGCGACCACCGTCAGGAGTAGCCCAAGGCACGTATATATAAGGATGGGCGGGCCCAGATCGGGCTCCAGCCGCGCGACGACGAACACGTAGCGGGCGGCAACGGTCAGCCCGACGCCCACCACCATCGAGACCATCCAGGCCGGGAAAAACGAGCCGGCAACGTTGACCACGGGATCACAGCCCGCCCCGAGCAGCACGAGGGCGGCACCGCCTACCACACGGCTGGTCATGCCTTATAGACGTCCTCCACCAGACCCGGGTGACACCGCTGACGGGATTGGGTGGGGGGGACCGGCATCCTGCACTTCTCCATTCATTTCGGACTGGCCATGCACCCCTCCGTCGCCGATCACAAAGGAGCGTCATATAGGTAGAATGCGGCTCGGATGCAGGCTGCCGGACGTCGCGGTCTCGCGCTCCTCGTCGTGATCGGCACACTGTCAGGATGCGCCGAGCTGCCGGTGCCGACGCGTGCGCCGTACACCGCGGCCCCGCGGTCATCGTCGGCTCCCTGGCAGGCTCCGGCCCGCGTCACCGCTGACCGCTCTCGCACGCTTGCCAGCCTCGGCACGCCGATCAATCCCGACATCGTGTACGGCCTCGCCGATCTCATCGACTTCGCTCATCGCAGCAACCCCGAGACCCGACGGGCGTGGGAAGAAGCGCGCGCGGCGGCCGCGCAGGCCGCGCGCGCCGAGGCGGCGTACTACCCTACGCTGTTCGCGATGGCCAGCGGCGGGACTTCGCGCGTCACCGATCAGGCTCCGCCGCCGATCGGCACGTTCACGGTGGAGGGTCCGGGCGTCAATCCCAAGCTGCAGCTCGACTGGATCCTGCTCGACTTCGGTCGGCGTAGGTCCACTGCCGAGCGCGGCGGCCAGGAGCTGCTGCGCGCCAACTTTGCGTTCAACCGCAAGCTGCAGGAAATCGCCTTCGCCGTGGCTCGCGGCTACTTCGGGCTCGACGCGAGCCGCGCTCGCGTCCTCGCGGCGCGTGCCACGCTCGAATCCGCGATGGCGGTGGAAGAGGCGGTGGGCGCCCGTCTGGAACGAGGCCTCGCCACGCGGCCGGACCTGCTCCTCGCGCGGCAAGAGCGAGCCCGCGCGGCATACGAAGTGGAAGACGCGCTGGGTGCCGTGAGCGATGCCCAGGCCGCTCTCGCCGACAGTCTCGGCATCCCGCCGACTGCGCTGATGCGCGTGGCCGATCTCTCCACGGTGCCCCTGCCCACGGAGCTGCCAGAATCCGTCGAGCAGATCATCGACCGCGCGCTGGCCCGTCGGCCGGACCTCGCCTCGCGACTGGCGGTCTTGCGCGCCCGAGAAGCAGAAGAGCGACGGGCGCGAGCGGAATTCTGGCCGCGCTTGTCGTTGTCGGGATCGGTCGACCAGGCGGTGCAGCGGTATCGCGTGGGGCCGCCGTTCGGCAGGTTCACGACGAACGAGACGGAGTACGGGGCGTTCCTCAACTTCCAGTGGAAGCTCTTCGATGGCTTCGAGCGTGAGAACGCGCTGCGCGAGGCGACGTCCCTGCGCAGTGCGGCCGAGGCCGACCTGGCCGCGCTGGAGCTGAGAGCGATTCGTGACGTGTGGAAGGCCTACGCAGACGTGAAGACGGCGCTCCGCAAGCACGAGTACGCGCTGGCGCTGCTCACCGCGTCGGAGGAGGCCTACGCGTCGACGCTGGAGTCCTATCGCACGGCCGGGCTGGCGACTGTGCTCGATCTCCTCGCAGCGGAGCGCGATCTCGCCCGCGCCCGCACCACCGAGATCCAGAGCCGCGCCGAGTTGCTGACGACGTCCGCCGCGCTGACGTTCGCCGCCGGCGACTGACGAGAGCCGAGTTTGGCCCGGACGCGAAACGTTCGGGCGCGGTCGAACCCTCCCAAGCGACGAGGCCGATGACAACACCGCCCGCCAGCCGGAGCCCGTTTCGGTGGCGCCGACTCCTGATGGGCGGCGCCGTGATCTGGGTCCTTATGCTGGCCGCATTCGTCATGACCGGCAACATCGCCTTGCTGCCGGCCATTGCGCTCATCGGGGCAGGCGTCGTCCCGTTCGCGGTCGTGCTGCGCTGCGGCGAGCAGCTGGCCGGTACGGGTTTGATCCTCGACGATCTGCTCTACGCGTTCATCTACGGCGGCGCGGTGGGGATCCTGATCGGCGGCTTCATGGATGCCGAAGTGGGGCGGCACGTCAGCCGCAACATTTCGCTTCTCTCAGCGGGGCTGGTCGAGGAGGCGGCCAAGGCCATCGCGCTGCTGGTCGTCGCCTGGCAGCTGCCCGCCAGATCCATGCGTGCGGGCATGTATCTCGGCGCTGCTGTCGGCGCCGGCTTCGCCACGCTGGAGACCACCTTCTATGCACTCGACGGCATGCTCTCTTCGGCCAGCAACAAGCTCTACACCGACGCCGGCGCGGTCCTGGCGCAGCTTGTCGTCACGGAGGTGTTCCGGGCGGCCCTCGCGCCCTTCATGCACATCACCTGGACGGCGATCCTCGGAGGGATGATCTTCGCCGCGTCGCGGGGCACCGCCTTCCGGATCACGCCTGCGGTCATAGGCACCTACCTGATGGTCGCCGCGCTCCACGGGTTGTGGGACGGCGGCATACCTGACATCGCGCGTGCTGTCGCCCAGGCGATCGACCCCGGCTTCGATATCCACCGACAGCACACTGGCAACTGGGCCGCCGCCCAGACGAACGGTGAGGCCCTTGCCGTCGTGTCCCTGCTGGCGATCACACTGGGCGGCTGGGCGCTGGTCCTGGTTGTCGGCTTCCTCATCTTGCGCGCGGCCACCCGCCGAGCCCGCCGACAGGAGATCGTTCAGGGTGTCTGACCATCGAGGATGGCCCCGATCGCGGCGCCGCTCAGGAACCCTGCAACGCATGAGAAGGTCTGAGAAGGTCACGCGGGCGCGCCGTCGCGCCGTGGCGAGGTCCTCGGGCGGTCGTCGGCGCCTGACGAGTCTGGCCACGTCGATGGTCAGCTGGATGATGTTCGTGGTCATGACCGCCGTCGAGGGGACACCCTGAAGGGCAAGTCTCACCAGCGCATTCTGGGCCGTTTGCAAGATGAGTAACGCCCGCCGCGAACCGCTCACCCCTCCGACCACCGCTGACGTAGTGCACTGCCACGATGACCACGTTGCCGGTGATGTGGGCGGTGAACACGCCGCCGAGCGCGAGAAACCCGATGACATCGACCGAGCCGGCCGTGATGCTCAGAACCGTCGGGAGCAGCCAGCTGCCGGCGGGCACGGTGTGCGGGCCGGATTGATGAACGACGACGTCGGCGTCAGCTTCGGCGCTTGGAATGCTCATCCACCTGCGTCTGCTCCATGTAGAGACGAGCGCACGTGAGGCTCGGATTACTTTAGCAGCCGACGTTCGCAAGAACTGGCGTCGCAGGCGTCAACAGCCCAGGATCCTTGATCAGGGCTCATTACCAGCACGATGTTCGGCATGGGTTGTCTCCTTCGGACGTCCACCCTGACGATCCGACTTTGCCCACTTCAGCTTTTCGCAAGAATCCGATAGCCGAGTACCCGAGGGAGGGGGTACCCGGGCAGCTACGATGCGTTGCCTGTTCTTGCGAAATAAGCGCCCGCCCCGTGACGCAGTCGCGGCCGTACGACTCAAAAGACGCAAACAAGGCGCCGACGATCTTGGACTGGCGTTCGTGCCGACATGAGGGAGATGTGACCACCATGCGAAAAGAGACAGACAGCCTCGGCGTCGTGGACGTGCCTGAGGACAAGCTCTGGGGCGCTCAGACCCAGCGCTCGCTCGAGCATTTCAGCATCGGCAAGGACTTGATTCCGCGTGAGATGATCACCGCCTACGCCATCCTGAAGAAGGGGGCGGCGGCGGCCAACCACGCCAGCACGCAGCTGGACGATGAGCGGTACCGGCTGATCGTTCAAGCCTGCGATGAAATCCTCGCCGGCCGGCATCACGACATGTTCCCACTGCACGTGTGGATGACGGGCAGCGGCACCCAGTTCAACATGAATGTCAACGAGGTGATCTCCAACCGCTGTTGCCAGCTCGCCGGCACGCCGCTCGGGACCAAGACGCCGGTGCACCCGAACGATCACGTGAACATGGCGCAGTCGTCGAACGACTCCTTTCCGTCGGCCATGTATATCGCGGCGGCGGTCAACGTGAAGCAACGCCTCATACCAGCGGTCACCGCTCTGCGCGATGCCATCGATGCGAAGGCGCGGGCCTGGCGGGACATCGTCAAGATCGGCCGCACGCACATGCAGGACGCCACGCCGCTGACCCTGGGCCAGGAATGGTCCGGCTATACCGGGATGCTGGCGGATGACCTCGACCGCATCGAGGCCGCCCTTCCGGGAGTGTACCGCTTGGCTCTGGGCGGCACCGCGGTGGGAACCGGGCTGAATTCGGCGCCGGGATTCGCCGAGGCCGCGGCCGCCGAGATCGCCAAGCTCACCGGCTTGCCCTTTGAAACCGCGCCCAACAAGTTCACGGTGCAGGGCTCGCATGATGCGCTGGTCCAGCTGTCGGGCACCCTGCGCACCCTCGCGGTCTCGCTCTACAAGATTGCGAATGACATTCGCCTGATGTCCTGCGGCCCTCGCGCCGGGTTCGCGGAATTGGCGATCCCCGCGAACGAGCCGGGCTCGTCGATCATGCCCGGCAAGGTCAACCCGACCCAGTGCGAAGCCCTCACCATGATTGCCGTGCAGGTCATGGCCAACGACGTCGCGGTGGGGTTTGGCGGGGCGAGCGGGTACCTCGAGATGAACGTGTACAAGCCGCTGATGATCTTCAGCATCACCCATTCCATCGCGATCCTGACCGACGGTTGCACCAACTTTCGAAAGTTCCTGGTGGAGGGGACCACACCGAATCGAAAGAAGATCGAGGAATATGTGGACCGATCCTTGATGCTGGTGACCGCACTTTCACCCGTCATCGGCTATGACAAAGCCTCGAAGATCGCGCACTACGCGCTGGACAACGACCTCACCCTCAAACAAGCCGCACTGAAACTGGGGTTTGTCACGGAAGGCGAGTTCGACCGCGTCGTCGATCCGGCGAAGATGGTCCACCCGTACGTTGCAAAAGCCAGCTGACGGGAGCCACCGCGTGGTCATTCCCACAGGAACACAGATCGAATATCTGGAATGGGGACAGAAGGAGAACGGTTATGACAACGACCAGGCACGGAATTGAAGCGCTCCGGGATCCATCCTTCAATAAGTCCACCGCCTTCACCGACGCCGAAAAGCGGTCACTCGGAATTGTCGGCCTCGTACCTGATGTGACAGAGTCCATCGAAACTCAGGTATCCCGGGTCTTGCTCCAGCTGAAGCACAAGACGACCGACCTGGATCGCTACATCTACCTGATGAATCTTCTGGAGATCAACGAGACGCTCTTCTATCGCACGCTGATGTCCAATCCGGCCCGTTTCCTCGAGATCGTTTACGATCCAACGATTGCGGAGGCGTGCTTGAAGTTTGACCATATTCTCCGCCGTCTTCGGGGAATGTACCTCTCGATGGCCCACAAAGGCCACCTCAAGGAAGCGCTCCGCAACTGGCCCGTGAAGGATGTGCGATTCATCTGCGTGACCAACGCCGGACGCATCCTTGGCCTTGGCGATCTGGGAGCCAACGGTATGGGTATTCCGATTGGAAAGCTGCAGCTCTATACCGCTGCCGCTGGCGTGCCGCCGCGGGGCCTGTTGCCGATATACATGGATACGGGCACGAACAATGAGGAGTATCTCAAAGATCCGCTGTATGTGGGCTTACGGAGACATCGCCCATCGAGCGAGGAACTCTATGCCATCGTCGACGAGTTCGTAGACGCCGTGCAACAGGTGTTTCCAGATTGCTGTATTCACTTTGAAGATTGGACCGGCGTCGATGCTATCGCCCTGCTTGCCCGCTATCGTCACAAGGTGTGTTGCTACAACGACGACATCCAGGGCACGGCAGGCGTAACCCTCGCAGGCCTGATCAACGCGCTGAAGATCACTGGCGGCCAACTGAAGGACCAGCGGATTCTATTTCTGGGCGCCGGGTCCGCGGCCATAGGCCTCGCCGACCTGATCGTCTCGGCGTTGGGTCAGCAAGGCATTGCTAACGACGTTGCTCGCCAGCACATCCGTATGTTCGACACCAAGGGGCTCGTCGTCGCCGGACGTCCGGGCTTGCCGGCACACAAACTGCCCTACGCCCACACGTTGGCGCCCAGCAAGCCTTTCAATCATCTCGATCTGGCTTCCGAGTATCCACAGATCCGCGCGGCCATCGAGGACTTCAAGCCGACCGTGCTGATTGGCGTCAGCACCGTCGGCAAGCTCTTCTCGCGGGAAACGGTGGAGGCGATGTCGGCCCACAATCCCCGCCCGATCATCTTTGCCCTGTCCAACCCGATCGACAGACACGAGTGTTTGCCCGAAGATGCCTATGCTTGGTCAAAGGGCACGGTGGTGTACGCGGGCGGAGTACAATTTCCCCCGGTTCACATAGGCGGTCAGACATTCCTGCCCTCTCAAGCTAACAATCTTTACATCTTTCCCGCTGTCGGCATGGCTATCTACGCCACGAATGCCAGACGAGTGATCGATGAAATGTTCATCGAAGCGGCCCACGCCGTCGCCGATCAGGTGCGCCCCGATCAGTTGAGACTCGGCATGCTGTTTCCACCGCAGTCGGACATCCTGGAGGTCGAGATTCAGACGGCCGCGCGAGTCGCCAGACTCGTCTTCGATAGCGGCCTGGCGAGGGTCGATCGCCCGACCGACATGGTTGCGTTCATTCGAGAGCATGTCTACACGCCCCAATACTCGGCAACCGAAGCGATCGGAACCAGGAAGGCGCCTCGGGACGTGTGACTCGACTGACAGGGTCCAAAGCCTCACGCCTTGGTCACGCAGTCGGCGATGGAGTCATGCTGGCGAGCTGCTGTCTCATCAGCTATCAGATAATTACTTATATCATCGTCGCAACACGCTTCGGATCCCGAGACGACCAGCTCCTTGGAGGCATGTGGGCCGTCGCCGCTACTATCTTTGTGTTTCGTGACGGCCACCAGGAAAGCGTGAGCGCAGCCATATCGAGGATATCTGCCACGCTGCTCAGCTTTGGACTGTGTCTCGTGTACCTCCTGATCTTTCCGTTTCGCCCCTGGGGCATGGTTGTGCTGATTGGGATCGGCGCCGCTGTGCTGACCCTCGTCGGGAGATCGAAAGACATCATCACGACAGGCATCACCATTACGGTCGTCATGGTCGTTGCGGCCATTAGTCCCCAGCACGCTTGGAAACAGCCCGTCCTGCGTTTGATCGACACCATCGTTGGAGTTGCCGTCGGCATCGCGGGCGCCTGGATCGGCCGGAGGTTGACAGGCCGCAGCCCGAGTCAATTCCCCATCTGAGCGCGAGGTCCTCTCACCGGTCACCGGCCGCCGGAGCGGCCATCAGTACGTCGTTCGCCCAGCAGGACGGCGACCGCGGCGAGGCCGACCGGCAGCGCCATGGCCCAGAGGCCACCATGCACTTCGAGGACGGCCCCGATCGCAGCGCCGCTCACGAACCCCACGACGCACGCGAAGGTCACGCGGGCCCGGCGTCGGGCCGTGGCGAGGGTATCGGGCTCTCGCCGGTGCCTGACGAGTCTCGCCACGTCGATGGTCAGCTGGGTGATGTTCGTAGTCATGACCGCGGTCGAGGGGACACCCTGAAGGGCCAGCCTCACCAGCGCATTCTGGGTGGCCATCGCCGCGACCGCGAGCATGCCCACGAGGACCGCGATCGGGCCATCGGCATCGGCGAAGGGGCCGAACGCGACACCGAGACCCAGGCATATCGCCAGGAGGGCCGTTTGCAAGATGAGTAACGCCCGCCGCGAGCCGCTCACCTCTCCGACCGCCCCGAACACCAGCGCGAGCACTCCCAGCACGGCGACGAATACCGGCACCGCGAGGAGCGGACCGACCTGGCCGAAGCCACCGGTGACGTAGTGCGCGGCCACGATGACCACGTTGCCGGTGATGTGGGCGGTGAACACGCCGCCGAGCGCAAGAAACCCGATGACATCAACCGAGCCGGCCGTGATGCTCAGAACCGTCGGGAGCAGCCAGCTGCCGGCGAGCACTGTGGGCGGGCCGGGTTGATGAACGACGACGTCGGCGTCAGCGTCGGCGCTTGGAATGTTCATCCACCTGCGTCGTCATCCATCTCTCTGGCCGTCGCGCTGTCGCCCGGAATCGTCGCGGAAAGCACGAACGCAGATGCGGCGAACGCCGCCAGGCCCGTGATGCCGACGACGTGCGCCCAGCCGGAATCGGCGAGGACCATCAGACCTGCACCAAGGAAAAGGCTTGCGAGGGCCAACGCCCCGAGCAGCCGAGTTCGATCGATCGCATCGGCGCCCGGCCCGTCGAGGACGTGGGCCTCGACGACGTGCGCGTCCAGGTGGCCGCGAAGAAACAAGCTGAAGAGCAGCGCCAGCGAGGGGATGAGGATGGTGGCGCCGACGACGGTGGCGATCACGACGGCGATGAGCGTGGCGCGGCCCGCCGCCGCCTGCTCGATCGTGAGCCCGGCGAGGAGGTGTGGCTGCTGCGCAAACGCCCAGCCGCCGACGATCGCCGCCACGGCCAGCGCCGCGGACACGCGCGCCGGGCCGAAGCGATTGGCCCAGACGGACGCGACCGTCACGAGCCCGGCGGCGGCGGAGACGCAGACCATGGCGAGACCGCTTCCGGTCGTGAGCCCGTCGAAGAGCGGCCGAGCATCGTCGCGCACGACGACGAGACCCGCAAGAGCGAGCGCTCCGGCGACGACCGCGGCCCACAGCGCCCGCGCACGGAAGTCGCGCTCCAGCGTCCGCTCGCCGAGTCGTCGGGCATCGGCGGCGAGGTAGACCGCGGCCAGATAGGCCGAGGTGGCGATCGCGAGCGTGCCGATCAGGAGCGAGGTCGGGCTCAGCCAGCTGGCGACGAGGTCGCCTCGAGCGTTGCCGACGGGGACGCGACCGGAGGCGATGCCGCCGACGACCGTGCCGAGCGCGAACGGGGTCAAGACCGATGAGAGCGCGAAGACGCTCTCGATGAGTCGGCGCTGTGGCGCCGCGTCGAGCTGGCCACGGAGCGCGTAGGAGGCTCCACGCAGGATGATCCCGATCGCGGCGACGAAGAGCGGCATGGACAGCGTGGACATGATCGACCCGAAAGCGACCGGGTACGCGGTCCAGCAGACGACGAGGACGAAGATCAGCCAGACGTGGTTGGCCTCCCAGACGGGGCCCATCGCGTGTCGCGCATGGTCGCGGGTGGCCGCCGGGCTCGTCCGTCCGCCGCCGGAGAAGAGGATCCAGAACCCGGCGCCGAAGTCCGCTCCGGCGAGGACCGTGTAGGCCGTGAGGCCGACGAGGATGAAAATGATCGGGACGTCAGCGAGCACGGGAGCTCTCCGGCGAACGCGAGGGTGGGACGTCCGGCGCCGACGACATGGCCACACCGGGTACCTCGAGCGGCGCACGGCTAACCCGGAGCAGCAACCACGCGACCGCGCCGGCGAGGCCGAGGTACGCGGCCACCAGCGTCCCGTAACCGATGGGGATCCCGTGGGCGCCCGTCACGGCCTCCGACGTCCGCATGAACCCGTACACGATCCAGGGCTGGCGGCCGACCTCGGTCGTCACCCAGCCCGCAATCAGCGCCACCACCGAGAGCGGACCGGCGAGAACGACCGCGCGATAGAACCAGCGCGACTCGGGCAGGCGGCCCTTCCGGAAGCGAACGTAAAGGAAGACGAGCCCGAGGAACGCCAGCAGCGTCCCGATGCCCACCATGGTTTGAAACGAGAGCCGCACGACATTCACCGGAGGCCGGTCGGTGGGCGGCACGGTCTCCAGTCCCTGGACGGTCGCGTTCGGATCGTGGAACGCGAACAGCGACAGGAGCCGCGGGATCTCGATCCCGTATACGACCTTGTCGCCGTCGTACCAGCCGAGCAGGTGCTCGGGCGCTCCCGCGGTCGTCCGCGCGAGCCCCTCCATGGCGGCGAGCTTCACCGGTTGCTGTTTGGCGACCTCGCGGGCCGCCCAGTCGCCGATCAGCGGCTGCACCATCGAGGCGATCGCCGCGGCCGAGAGCGCGATCGCCAGCGCCGTCCGCTCGTAGCGGCTGACGCGTCCCCGAAGGACGCCCCAGGCGTAGGGAGTCGCGACCAGGAAGCCCGCGACGATGTAACCGGCCACGTACATGTGCACGAACTCGTGCCAGAAGTACGAGTTGCCGAACAGGGCCGACCACGGCTGCGCGTCGACGGCGGTGCCGTTCTCGAGCGCGAACCCACTGGGGTGGTTCATCCAGCCGTTGACCGAGATGACGAAGAGCGAGCCGGTGACGCCCGCGATCACGACCGGAATGCCGGACAGGAAGTGCAGCCGCGGAGGCAGCCGATCCCAGCCGTACACGTAGATCGCGATGAAAATGGCCTCGACGAAAAACGAGAAGCCTTCGAGCGCGAAGCCCAGCCCGAAGACGCCGCCGAAGGCGGCCATGAAGCCGGGCCACAGCAAGCCGAACTCGAAGCTGAGGATGGTGCCGGTGACCACGCCGACCGCGAAGAGCGCGATCATGGTCTTCGACCAGCGCTTGGCGAGCGTGCGGAAGAGTGGGTCGCCGGACCTCAGATATCGCCACTCCGCGAACAGGACCATCGCCGGGAATGCGATCCCGAAGCAGACGAGCGGGATGTGTACGGCAAACGACAGCGCTTGCATCTGCCGAGCCTGGAGCAGGTAGTGCTGGTCGACCGCCGCGAACGCGGCGGCGGATGTGAGGATCGTCGCCATCAATTCAGCACGCCGGGATGGACGATCTCCATCAGCCGCACGTTGTCGCGGTAGTCGACGGGAACGCCGACGAGCACCGGCCCCTGCATCTCGAGCGCTGTCCTGAGTGTCGGCGCGATCTCATCGGGTCGCTCGATCCGGAGGCCCCTGGCCCCGAAGGCCTCGGCGAAGCGCACGACGTCGACCGGGCCGAAGTCGACGCCGGACGCACGGCCGTACTTGGACATTTCCTGGAAGCGGACCATGTCGTACGTGCCGTCGATCCAGACCAGGTGGACGAGGTTGCACTTGAGGCGCACCGCGGTCTCGAGCTCGGCCGCCGAAAACAAGAACCCGCCATCGCCGGAGACGGACATCACCTTGTCGCCGGGGCGGACGAGACACGCGGCGATGGCCCAGGGCAGTGCCACCCCCAGCGTCTGCTGCCCGTTGGTGATCAGCACCTGTCGGGCGCGAAAGCTGTAGAGATGACGCGCGAGCCAGATGTGGAAGGAGCCCATGTCCAGGCACAGCGTCATGTCGTCGCTCAACACGCCCTGGAGCTCGTGCGCCAGGCGCATCGGATGGATCGGCGTCCCCTTCAGGGCGGCGGCATCCTCGGCGAACCGGCGCCGGTCGCGCGCAATCTCGCCAAGGAGCTTCGTCGTATCCGCCCCCGCGGTGATCCGCCCGACCTGGGCCGCGAGGGCGCGGAGCGTGGCGGCGACGTCGCCGGTCAGCTCGACCTGCGGTCGATAATCCTTGTCGATGTCGGCGCCGACGGCGTCGATGTGCACGAGGTGACGCTTGCGGCCCTTGTTCCAGAGGGTCGGCTCGTACTCGACCGGGTTGTACCCGACGGTGACCACCACATCGGCCGCGTCCAGCAACCGGTCGGCGGGCTGGTTGTGGAACAGGCCGACCCGGCCGCCGAAGCCGTCGAACATCTCTCGCGGCACGACACCCGCGCCCTGGTAGGTGCAGACGACGGGCAGCCGAGTCTTACCCAGCAAAGCGCGGACGGCCTCCGCGGCGCGCGGCTGGCTCGCGAGCAAGCCGAGCAGCAACACCGGCCGCTCGGCGTCGTTGACCAGCGCCGCGGCCGACGCGATGGCATCGGCATCTGCAGGGCCGAGCATCTCCGGAGCGATCGGCGTCAGCACCTCGCCGTCGGCGGGCCCGGTCATGATGTCTTGCGGAGCGCTGATGAACGCCGCACCCGGTCGCCCCGACTCGGCCGCACGGAACGCATTCGCCACGACCTCCGAGACGGCCGCCGGCGAGTCGATCTCCACGCTGAGCTTGGTGATCGGCCGGAACAGGCTGACCGTATCCATGCTCTGGTGGATCTGCTTCAGGCGATTCGCGGTGGGCACCGCGCCGCCGATGGCGACGATGGGATCGCCTTCCGAGTTCGCGGTGGCGAGGCCGGTCACGAGGTTCGAGCAGCCAGGCCCGGAGGTGACCAGCGTCACGCCCGCCTTCCCCGTCATGCGACCGATGCCGCCGGCGATGAACGCCGCGTTCTGCTCGTGGCGGCAGACGACCGTCTTGATCCCCGAGTCCAGCAGGGTGTCGAACACCTTGTCGATCTTCGCGCCGGGGATGCCGAAGACGTACTCCACGCCCTGCGCCTCCAGGCTCTTCACCAGCACATCCGCCCCGGTCGGCGTGCTCATTGCTTCTCCCCCTCCGCCTTCGCGAGATCCGCGGCGGGATCCCGGCGCAGGTCGGCCTTCAGGAAATCCTCGGTGTCGGGCAGCGCGACGTGATAATCGCCCTCGCGCTGGATCGAAAGACGCAGGCCGGCCCCACGGCACTGCAGCAGATGCCCGCCGCGCGTGCGGTCGGCCGAGACGAAGTGCAAGTGATAGCCCGGCACGTTCAGCGTCTTGGCGTACTCCGGCGTCCAGAAGCCGACCAGCGTCCCCGCGACGTCATGGAACTCGAACTCCGGCTGAACGGCAGCTGCCTGGACCAGCGGCACGCCTTCCTGGGTCCGGCACATCGCGCGCGTGTGCATGTCGTCGAAGAGCCCGTCGACCCTCAGCGCGTAGAACACGTTGTCGGAGTGCCGGAGCGCATCGAACCGTGAGGTCAGATGGTCCAGATCCGGGCACTGCTCCAGCGTGACCGCCGCGTCGGGAGCGAAGCGGGTGATCACGGCGAAGGGACTCAGCACATCGTCGTCGCACTCGCGCACGGAACCGTCGGACCGCACCTGGAAAAAATGTCCATCGACGATGACCATCTCGCCGTCGAGATTCTCGAACGTTCCCAGTCCGAGATCGCCGTGCTCGCGCAGCGTTCCCACGCGAACCGCGCCCTGGTAGATGCCCTCGACGAGCGCGATGGCCGTGGAGACCTGATACAGCGTGTGGGTCGAGGGCGGGTGTTCCGCCATCACGCGGCTCGACGTGGGTTGTCGCGGGAGGCCATCTCCTTGTTGAAGTCGAAATCGGTCACCGCCGGACCCGTGATCAATCGAGCTCCGCGACTGAACGTCAGGTCCTCGATGGCCCACTCGACGAACACGGTGATGCGACTGCGGAACTGGACGATGTACAGCAGATGGATGAACGCCCAGACGAGCCAGGCGGGCAGCCCGGAGAGATGGAAGCCGAAGGCGTTGGCGACGGCGGAAGCTCGGCCGATGACGGCCAGCTCTCCTTTGTCGAAGTACTTGAACGGCGGCAGCGGCTTCCCGCCTTCGAGCTTCCTCACGATCGCCTTGGCGGCGTAGGTCCCCCCCTGCATGGCGACCTGTGCCACGCCCGGCAACGGCTTGCCACTGCGATCCGAGGCGAGCGCGAGATCTCCGACCACATAGATGTCCGGATAGCTCGGCACCGTGAGGTCGGGATTGACCTTGATGCGTCCGCCCCGGTCCGTCTCGGCCTTGGTGCGGCTCGCCAGCGTGTGTCCGAGCGCGGGCGCCGTCACGCCGCCCGCCCAGATGACGGTCTTGGACTCCAGACGATCGGTGCCGGTGTGGCTTTCCACCGTGACGCCGTCGTGATCGATGTCCTTCACCATGACGCCGGTCTTCACATGCACGCCGAGCCTGGCCAGCGAGTCGGCGGCCTTCTGCGCCAGATCCTCCGGGAAGGTCATCAGCACCCGGGGCGCGCCGTCGAGGAGAATGATCTCCGCGTCCTGAGAGCGGATCGATCGAAAGTCGTTCTTGAGCGTCTGCCGCGCGATCTCGCCGATGGCGCCGGCGAGCTCGACGCCGGTGGCGCCGGCGCCCACGATCACGAACCGCAGCCAGGCGCGCCGCTGGACCGGATCCGTGAGACGCTCGGCCACCTCGAACGCGTACAGGATCTTGTGGCGGATGTTCGTCGCCTCTTCCACGCTCTTCATGCCCGGCGCCCACTCCCGCCACAGGTCGTGCCCGTAGTACGAGGTCTGTGAGCCCGCGGAGACGATCAGCGAGTCGTACTCGAAGGTCGCCCCGTCGGCGAGCACGATGCGCTTGGCCACCGGGTCGAGGTCGACGACCTCACCCATCAGGACGCGCGTGTTCTTCTGGCGGCTCAGCACGCTGCGCAGCGGCGCGGCGATCTGTCCGGGTGACAGCGAGCCGGTCGCCACCTGGTACAGCAGAGGCTGAAACAGGTGGTAGTTGCGTCGATCGATGAGCGTCACGTCGACGGGCGCCGACTTCAGCGCCCGCGCCGCGCGGAGGCCGCCGAACCCGCCCCCGATGATGACGACTCGATGCCGCTCGGTCATCGGCCTGCCGTCTTCGACGTCGCGAACGCGGGATAGGCCGGTGTCCATTGCGCTGCGGCCACGCGCTCACGAAGCTCGGCTTCGCTCGTCTTCGGCGCGACGCCGGCCCGTTGCGCCTCCAGACCGACGGCGGTGGCGATGTGAGCGGCGACCTCCCTGAGCTGCGTCAGCGCCGGGAGCAGCGACGCCGAGGGATCGGTGAGCGCCGGAGACTGCTCGCCCAGGGCCCGGGCCGCGGCCAGGATCATCGTGTCCGTCACGCGCCGCGCCCCGGAGGCGACGACGCCGAGCCCCATGGCCGGGAAGATGTAGATGTTGTTGCACTGGGCGATGGGAATCGCTCTGCCGCCGTAGGGAACGGGCGCGAACGGCGAGCCCGTCGCGACCAGCGCGCGTCCATCGGTCCAGCGGATCAGATCGTCGGCCTTCGCCTCCGACTTCGACGTCGGGTTGGACAGCGGGAAGATGATCGGACGCGCGACCTTGCGCCCCATCTCGCGAACGATCGCTTCCGTGAAGGCCCCGCGGGCGGTGGACAGGCCGATGAGAATCGTGGCGTTGATCTTGCCGATCACGTCGGCGAGCGCGATGCCGTTGGTCCCCGGCGACCAGTCGGCCACACGCTCCCGCGGCTGCGCGTAGACGCGCTGCTCGGCGGTCAGATCCGTGCGTCCCGAATGCAGCAGCCCGTCCTTGTCGACCACCCAGAAGCGGCGGCGTGCGTCGTCGTCGGACAGGCCCGAGTCCCGCATCGCCGCGCGCAGCAGATCGGCCACGCCGATGCCGGCCGAGCCGGCGCCGACCATGACGATCTGCTGCTCCTTCAGCGGCGTTGCAGCGACCTTGACGGCGCCCAGAGTCGCGCCCAGCGCGACGGCCGCCGTGCCCTGGATGTCGTCGTTGAAGGTCAGCAGCTCATCCCGGTAGCGCTCGAGGATGGGCCGCGCGTGCGGCGTGGCGAAGTCCTCCCACTGCAGGCACGTGTTCGGGAGCTCCTGCTTGACCGCCCGGACGAACTGATCGACGAAATCGAGGTACGCCTGACCGGTCACCCGCTCGTGGCGCCAGCCGAGGTATTCGGCGTCCTTCAGCCGCTCCGCGTTGTTCGTCCCGACGTCCAGGACGATCGGCAACGTGCGCTCCGGACGGATCCCCCCGATCAGCGTGTAGAGCGAGAGCTTCCCGATGGGAATGCCCAGGCCGCCGGCGCCCTGGTCACCGATACCCAGGATCCGCTCGCCGTCCGTGACGACGATGACATCGACGTCGGGATTGGGCCGATTCCGTAGCAGCGTCGGGATCGAGTCGCGCAGCGGATACGAGACGAACAGGCCGCGCGGCCTCCGGTAGATGTGGCTGAACTGCTGACACGCCACCGCGACCACCGGTGTGTAGACCATCGGGGTCATCTCCTCGATGTGATCGAGGAGGAGGCGATAGAAGAGGACCTCGTTGGTGTCCTGGAGCGCGCGCAGGTAGATATGACGCTCGAGGTCGTCGTCCTTTCGCTTGTAGGCCTCGTATGCGCGCGCTGCCTGGCCGTCGAGACTCTCGACCTGCGGCGGCAGAAGTCCGTGCAAGCCGAGGGCGGTGCGTTCCTCATCCGTGAACGCGGTGCCTTTGTTCAGACCCTGGCGGTTCAGGAGCTCCATGCCACGAGAAACGTCTGCATGCTGTGTCGTCATCTCCAGTCCTCCTTTCGTCAGCGATTCATCGAGATCCATCTACATTCCCGACGCCATCCGAACCCCGGACGTGACCACAGATCTCCGATGTTCGTGCGTCCATCCATCACAGCTCATTCGTGCGGGCCGTCGGGATCGTCGGGGTGCTTGAGGTCCCAGAGCGGCCGGCGGCTTTCGACGACGGGCGCCGTCTCGAAGTTGTAGGGCGGCGGCGGCGAGGCCGTCGCCCACTCGAGCGTCCACGCGTCCCAGGGGTCGCGGCCGGCGCGCTCCCCTCGCCGCAGCGAGACCACGACGTTGAGCAGGAAGATCAGGATGGCGGCGGCCTGGAACGGGACGCCGATCGAGGCAATGAGGTTCCACAGATCCCAGCCGCGGTCGGCGGGGTACGTGTAGATCCGCCGCGGCATGCCGAGCATGCCGGCCCAGTGCATGGGCAGGAACGTGAGGTTGAACCCGATCACGAACAGCCAGAAGTGCCAGCGGCCCAGCCGCTCGCTCAGCAGGCGTCCGGTCGCCTTCGGGAACCAGTAGTAGATCGCGCCGAAGATCGTGAAGATCAGGCTGCCCACCAGCACGAAGTGAAAGTGCGCCACCACGAAATAGGAGTCGGTCAGCTGCCAGTTGAAGGGCACCACCGCGAGGATGATCCCCGTCAGGCCGGCGCAGAGGAACTGGAAGAGAAACGCGCAGGCGAAGAGCATCGGCGTCGCGAACCGGATCCGGCCGCCGTACATCGTGGCCACCCAGTTGAAGATCTTGATGCCGGTCGGGATGGCGATGAGCATCGTGGAGGCGGCGAAGGCGGAATTCAGCGGCGCACCCATCCCCACCGCGAACATGTGATGGGCCCAGACCGTCATCGACAGGAACCCGATGGCGAGCGAGGCCGCCACGATCATCGGGTAGCCGAAGATCACCTTGCGCGAGAAGACGGGAATGATCTCCGAGATCATGGCGAAGCCGGGCACCATGAGGATGTAGACCTCGGGATGCCCGAAGAACCAGAAGAAGTGCTGCCACATGACCGCGGAGCCACCGGCCTGCGTGTCGAAGAAGTGCGCGCCCAGGAAGCGATCGAGCAGCAGCATGATCTGCGCCGCCGACAGCGGCGGCAGGGCGATCACCGTCATGGCGGCCACCACCAGCATCATCCACACGTAGAGCGGCATGCGGCCGAGGCTCATTCCGCGACAGCGCATGGTGAGCGTGGTCGCGATGAGGTTGATGGACGTGGCGACCGTCCCGAATCCCGTGACGAGGATCGAGAGGTTCCAGTAGTCCGTGCTGTTCCCCGGCGAGAAGGCCCGGGCGGTGAGCGGCGCGTAGGCGAACCAGCCGACGTCGGGCGCCGAGCCGGCGCCGTAGAGGCCGTCGCCGCCGAGGAAGCTGAAGTAGAGGAGCAGGCCGCCGAACAGGAAGACCCAGAAGCCGAAGGCGTTCAGCCGGGGGAACGCGAGGTCACGCGCGCCGATCATCAGCGGCACCAGGTAGTTGGCGAAGCCGAACACGATCGGCACGCCGACCAGGAACACCATCGTGGTCCCGTGCACCGTGAAGAGCCGGTTGAAGACCTGCGGTGAGACGATCGTGTTGCCGGCCGCGGCGAGCTGCCAGCGGATCACCCCCGCCTCGAGGCCGGCGATCAGCATGAACGCGAGGCCCGAGACCACGTACATGATGCCGAGGCGCTTGTGGTCGACGGTGACGACCCAGTCGTGGAGCGCGGCCAGGAGGCCGCCGCGCGAGAGGGCCATGTCCGGCGCCGTGATCGGAGGAGCTACCACGCTCATGGCCGTCGTCTCCCTCAGCGAAGCGTCGCCAGGTAGGCGACGAGCGAGTCCAGCTGGTCGTTCGACAGCTTCATCGCGGGCATGAGCGCGCCGGGCTTCAGCGCGGCGGGATCATTCACCCAGGCGCGCAGGTTGTCCGGCGTGTTGGGCGCCACGCCCGCGCCGAGCGTCGCGCGGCTCATCAGGTGCGTGAGATCGGGTCCGAAGAGGCCGTTGGCGGGCGTGCCCCTGACGGTGTGGCAGTTGATGCACGCGACCGACGTGAAGACGTCTCGGCCGGCCCGCACCGCGGGGACGTCGGCGGCCGCGGCCTGCTGAGCCGCCACCCAGGCGTCGAACTCGTCCTTCGGGTGCACGGTCACCCTGAGCAGCATGCCCGCGTGCTGCACGCCGCAGAACTCGGCGCACTGCCCGACGTACGTGCCCGGCGTCCGCGGCTCGATCCAGGTCCGGTTCGTCTTGCCGGGGATGACGTCCAGCTTGCCCCCGAGCTGGGGGACCCAGAAGCTGTGGATCACGTCGACGGACTCGAGCGTGATGAACGTCGGCGTCGGCCGGGCGTCGTCGCTGACCGGGACGTGCAGCTCGTTGGCGGTCACGATGCCCAGCCGCGGATAGCGGATCTCCCACCACCACTGGTTCCCCACGACGGTCACGTCCACCGCGTCGGGCGGCGCGGCGTGCCGCTCGAGGGCGAAGATGTAGCGGGTCGTGGTCAGGAACAGGACGATGACGATGAGGAATGGTACGACCGTCCACGCCAGCTCGATCTGCGTACTGCCGTACACCTGCGGAGGGTCGCCTCCGTCCTCGCCCGGGCGGCGCCGGTAGCGCACGATGGCGTAGAGCGTCACGCCGGCGACGACGATGAAGATGAGCGTGACCACGGCGAGCACCAGGAACGACAGGTCGCGGATGGCGAACGCGGGCGTGGAGGCCGGCGCGAACATGCTCGGAGTCGAAATCCCCGTCGCGGCAATCAGGCTCATGCCGTATAGACGCGCGCGTCGAGGCCGCAGTGACGGGCGGGGTCGGTCAGGCGATACAGCGATATCGCGCGGGACCTCCCTTCGGCACGTTCACCAGGAACGAGACGGAGTACGGGGCGTTCCTGAACCCTCTCCCGCAACGATCCGATGGTCCGCGTCACCATCCCCGGGAGTGGTGCGTCTCAAGGGCAGGAGGATTTTCACGTGATGCGGAAGATCGGCGTGATGATCGTGTCGGCGACGTTGTTCACGACCCTGGGGCTCTCGGCCGCGGCGGCGCAGAACGCGCAGAGCCTCGCGAAGGACCGGGACAACCGTACCCGGCAGGAGTGCATCCAGAACGGTGGCTGGTACCAGCAGGAGAGCGGTGTCTGCGAGTACGAGTCCAAGGCCAAGGCGGCCCTGATGGACGCCGACCGCAAGGCGTGCGAGCGCCAGGGCGGCTGGTTCCACGCCGACAACGGCGTGTGCGAGATGGAGTCGAAGAGCAAGACGAAGTAAGGAACCGAGCGCCGGTGACGCGTCGGCCCATGCGGCTGTTCGTCGTCGTGCCCGTGGCGGTCGCGCTCGTCGCCGGCGCCGTAGTCTCGGTTCGCCCGCTCGTGGTGTCGCAACCAGCGCGATCGTCGCTGTGGACCGAGCGCTCACCGCTGCCGCGGCTCGACGTCGGGATCCTTGCGCCCGACTGGGTGCGCATCGCGCGAGCGCTGCGCCCGGGCGTCGTGCACATCCGCGCCTGGCAGGTGCCGGCCGCAGGCGGCCCGCCGGTGAACCTCGGTCTCGGCTCGGGCGCGATCGTCAACCGCGACGGCTACATCGTCACCAACGAGCACGTCGTTCGCGGGGCGATGTCCCTCACGGTGAAGCTCGCGGACGGACGCGAGCTCCCTGCGACGGTCGTCCGCACGGACGCGCGCCTCGATCTGGCCCTCATCAAGATTGCTGCGCGCGGCCTGCCGGTCGTGCCCCTCGGAGATTCCTCGAAGCTGCAGGTCGGCGAGCCGGTGATGGCGATCGGCAGCCCGTTCGGGCTGGACCAGACCGTGACGGTG
>Ga0137409_10001918_pt1 | contig 22410 bp, 23 predicted proteins | sample CZODoug1_16funga_FD_122059 | JGI IMG/M metagenome (GOLD analysis project Ga0137409, IMG submission 122059) | Vadose zone soil fungal communities from Angelo Coast Range Reserve, California, USA - CZODoug1_16fungal (Hybrid Assembly) | ecosystem: Environmental > Terrestrial > Soil > Vadose zone...
GCGGAGAAGAACATCAGCCGCCACGACGAGATCATCCTGCTGCCAAAGGCGGACGGCTCCGTGGGCACCGTCGTGGTCCGGCAGGACGGCGTCGAGATCGTCCTCGACAAGGCCTATGCTTCCGCGGTGATCGAAGGGCCCGGGCAGGTCAGGCAACTCATCCGCGACCCAGGGGTCACAAAAGAGATATTTGCCGCAACTCTTGCGGCATTGCCGCCCAAGCCGGCCAGCTTCCTGCTGTATTTCCTCAAGGGGAAAGACGAGTTGACCGCCGAGTCGAAGAAAGAGGTCGAGAAGGTGCTCGCGGAGCTGGCGAGACGGCGCGCAGCGGAAATTTCGGTCATCGGGCACACCGATACCTTCGGTTCCATTCAGTTCAACGACAAGCTGTCATTGCAACGGGCGAAACGCGTGCGCCAGCTGTTGATTGCACGCGGTATTCCGTCGGACAGCATCTCGATCGTCGGTCGCGGCGAACGGGAACTCCTGATTCCAACCCGGGACAAGGTTCACGAGCCGAGGAACAGGCGCGTCGAGATCAACGTCAGGTGAATCGGGCGCAGGCCCGTCACGAATCGAACCCGTCAATCAGGCTCGAATTTGAGCGCTACGCCATTGTTGCAGTAACGCAGGCCGGTAGGATCGGGACCGTCTTCGAAAACATGCCCCTGGTGGCCGCCGCAGTTGGCGCAATGGTATTCGGTGCGCTCCATGAACAGCGTGCGGTCCACCTTGGTTTCCAGCGCGCCGGGAATCGCCGTGAAAAAGCTGGGCCAGCCGGTCTTGCTGTCGAACTTCATGTCGGACCTGAACAACGGCTGCCCGCAGCCGGCGCAGACAAACGTGCCTTTGCCGTATTCGCTATTGAGCGGGCTGGTAAAGCGGCGCTCGGTGCCTTCCTCGCGGAGCACGCGGTACTGCTCCGGCGTCAGCGCCTTGCGCCAATCTTGTTCCGATTTCTGGACTTCGCTCATCTCTTATTGCTCCGGAGCGACAATAACATCGTAATGCGCCGAGCGTGCGTCGAACCGGGACAGTAGCGCGCGCGCCCTTGGCGGCACCACCGCGGCTTCGAAGTCCTCTCCGGCGAACGCCCTGACCGAATCGGGCGAATCGAACCACATGACGGTCACGAATTCGACCCCGTCAGATACGTCACGTCTGAGCAGATGGATGCCGCGGTAACCCCGGATATCACGCTGCTCGATTCCCCTGAAGATTTCGCCGCGAAGCAACTTTTCGTAGGCGTCGGCATTGTGCCGGCTGGTCCATCCGTGCCAGATTCTGCTGATCATGGGTGATTCCGTCAGTCGTAGGTTCAAGGTTGGCAGATGATCGAATCCTAATGCATCCGCGTCGTCGCGGGTGCTGCGCTGCCGCATCACAAAGGCCGTGTTTACCGCTGTCCTTTGAACGAGCCCGTCTGGCAGCCTCCAGCCCCGCGTGCTACGCCGAAGCGTTTGTTTTTCCGTGCTTTCAAAGTGCCAGGAACGATTGAAGGAATCTGTCCACCCTCACTAACCGTTGTCCGGGAAACGTCCGACCATCAAGTGGCCGGGCAGGCGTTGCAACGCGCGTGCGAGAAGAGTAGCGTGACCGAAAACAAGGATTGCATTGTCGGTGTCGGAATGAGCGGCCGGCCCGTTTTTTTGGCGTGCCGTTCCGTGGTCAAAACAGAAATTTTGATAACAAACGGAGGAGGAGCGCGATGGAGTTCAATATCCTGCAGCACTTCAAGGGCCTTGACGAGCTTCCCAAGGACCCGTTCAACGGTAACGAAACCGGCACCTCATTGTTCCTCACCGGGGGCATGGGTCCGAAGATCTCCCAGAAGATGGACGGCTATGCCAAGAAGGCCGGCATGTCCCGACGCAATTTCATCAAATCATCCCTGGGTTTCTCGGCGGCGATGCTCGCTGCCAACGAAATCACGGGAATGAAGTTCTTCGAAGTCGGCGCGGCCGAAGCTGCCGACTCTGGCGCCAAGAACGAAGCCATCCAGGTCGCTCGCGCCAGCTCCGACTTCATCGTCGACGTTCACACGCACGTCTGTACCCGCCCGGGCCACTATCAACTCGGCGTCAACACCACCGAGCGCGGCATGTGGTTCGTGCAGTTGCTGGACGACCTCGGCAAGGCCTTCGGCCTGCCTAACGGCACACGCGACATGAACGTCGAGAACTACGGAAAGCTGATCCTGCAGGAAAGCGACACCACCGTCGGCATCTTCAACCCGTTCGGCTTCCGCGAGCATTACGGCGGCCAGGACATGATCCCGATGGAGTACCAGGTCGGGGTGCGCAACAACTGGCCGAAGTCCACCCTGATGCTGGCTGGCGGGCTGACGCCGAACCAGGGCCTGAGCGTGACGCTGGATCGCCTGACCATGTACGTCGAGAAGTACAAGATCTCGGGCCTCAAGCTCTACACCTTCGACGCGACTGCCAAGAAGGGCTGGTGGTTCGACGACGAGAAACTGGCGTACCCGATCTGGGAGAAGTGCCGCAAGCTGGGTATCAAGAACATCGGCTGCCACAAGGGCATCCCGTTCGGCCAGTTCTACGCACGCTATGCGCACGCCGAGGATTTCGACGCCGCGGCGGATGACTTCCTGGATCTGAACTTCATCGCCTATCACTCGGCCTGGCCGTATCACAATGAGCTGGCGGCGCTGAAGACCTTCAAGCCGCAGCGCAAGAACCTGTACTGCGAAGTCGGCTCGACGTTCGCCGCGACGGTCACCAGCCGGCCGCTGGAGTGCGCGCACGTGATCGGCACCCTGTTGCGCGACCTCGGTCCGGATTACGTGCTGTGGGGCACCGACTCGTTGCTGTGGGGCAATCCGCAATGGCAGATCGAGGCGTTCCGCAAGTTCCAGATCCCCGATCAACTGGTCGAGGGTCATGGTTATCCGAAGATCACCGATGAAATCCGCCGCAAGGTCTTTGGCGAGAATGCGGCGCGCATCTGGAACATCGACAAGCAGGCTGCGATGCAGGCGAAAGCCGAAATACTGGGCAACAAGACCAGCTTCGCCTAAAACAACGCGGGTATCATCGATGGGGCCGGTTCCAGGTGGAGTCGGCCCCATTAATTTGAGAACAGCGGCCGGAGACACGAAGTGCCAACATACGAATACGCCTGCGACCCTTGTCGCGTCATTTACCAGACGCGTCACGGGATCAAGGACCCGCGCCCGGAGCATTGCCCCAAGTGCAAAGGCGAACTGCGCAAGGTTCTGTCGGCGCCCAGCCTTAATACCCGCAACCATTCCAGTCCGACGCAAGCCAAGTACGCGAAGCTGTCGGAAAGCGACGAAATCGCCAAGGAGAAGGACCTCCAGAAGGTCTATGAAACCGTCTGGATCCCGCCGGAAGTGAAGCACAATCCGTGGGACCACGACCACTGATCGCCGCGCAGTTCATGCGCTTGATCACGCCCAAAGCAGCCAGGCCGCGTGCAGAGGAAGCCTCGCGTGTTTCCTGAGTCCGCTCGAGGGGGACCTGCCCGGAAACGGCCTGCCGTCAGCGCGACAAGCCTGCTTGCATCGGCCTGCCTGTTGGGGGCGACATGGCTGGCGTGCGGAAGCTCCGAAGTTCTGGATCCTGCCGCGCTCACCGCGGGCAGTTTCACCTCTCCCGAGGCCGGCGCCAACGCCTTTTCCATTCCCATCGCCATGCTCGACAGGGAACAGGCTGCGCAGTTCGCCAAAGGCAGGGAGCAGTTCCACGAAGCCTGGGTGGTTGCTCCCGATCCTTCCGGTGTGTGGGGACTGGGGCCGACTTTCAACGAGGATCGCTGCGCGCATTGCCATGAAAACAACGGCCGCGCTCGGGCGCCGGCACAACGGCAAGAGGCTGTGCGCGGAATGCTCGTGCGCTTGAGCCTGCCCGGCCAGGGACCGCACGGGGAGCCCCGGCCGCACCCGGCGTACGGAGACCAGTTGCAAAACCGCGGCATTCCCGGCCGCGTGCCAGCCGAAGGTCAGGCGATTTTCAGCTACACGAAACGCGAGGTCGGCTTTTCCGACGGCGAAACTGTGACGCTGCGGGTGCCGAAGATCGAGTTCGAGGGGCTGCAGTTTGGCGAGCTCGGAGCCGACATCATGATTTCGCCGCGCATCGCGCCGGCCATGGTAGGGCTGGGATTACTGGAAGCGGTGCCCGAACAATCGATACTTGCCATCGCCAGGGAACAGGAAAAGCTCGGCGTGAGCGGCAAGCCGAACTACGTTTGGGATTACGAGAACAGCAGGACCGTGCTCGGACGCTTCGGCTGGAAGGCGGGGCAGCCCAATCTGCGCCAGCAGACAGCGGTGGCGTTTCTGAACGACATCGGCGCGACCTCTCACTTTTTTCCGGAGGAGAATTGTCCGAGTGTGCAGGTGCAATGCCTGGACGTGCCGTCCGCAAGCAAGTGCGGCGGGCAGGGCGGATGTACCGGAAACTACCGGCCGGAGGTCGTCCCGAGCCGCCTGAGCAACATCACGCTATACCTGCAGGCGCTCGCGGTTCCAGCCCGGCGCAATGTAAACGACCCTGATGTGAAGCGGGGCGAACAGCTGTTCTTCCAATCCAGGTGCAGTGCCTGCCATGTGCCGGAACTCAGGACCGGTGGCAAAACAGCGATCCCTGCCGCGGCGGACCTGCCGATCCACGCCTACACCGACCTGTTGCTGCACGACATGGGTGAGGGGCTCGCTGACGGTCGCCCCGAATACCGGGCCGACGGCCGCGAATGGCGCACGCCCCCGCTCTGGGGGATCGGGTTGGTGCCCGAGGTAAACGGCCACGGCGACCTGCTGCATGACGGCCGTGCACGCAATATCGCCGAAGCGATTCTGTGGCACGGCGGACAGGCAGAGCCGTCGCGGGATATGTTTCGCGCACTGCCTAAAGCCGATCGCGAAGCCTTGGTGAAGTTCGTCAGTTCCCTCTGACGCAGGCGTGCACGAGGCCAATAGTGGCTATCCATGAGGATGACGGTGCGGTGACCGCGGTATCTTCGCCGGCGTACGCGGACCGGGAACTTCGTGAATTTAATCGCAGGTTCTATGATTCATTGTGGACGGACGCGCGTCTGGTCGAGCCCGAGCGCTTCAATACCTGGCCGCTGGTGCGCTCTCTCGTTGCGCAGGCGCGGTGCCGGCTCGAAGTCGCTCCGGGCCTGCGCCCGCGGCTTCCGATCGAGGGAACGCACTTCGTGGACATCAGCGGGCCGGCGCTTGCGAAACTGCGCGGACGCGCGGCGAGCGTCACGCTCGACTCGATTTCCGAGCTTCCGTTTGCCGACTCCGTGTTCGACCTTGTGTGCGCCTTCGACATCGTCGAGCACGTCGACGATGACGACCTCGCGCTGTCGGAGCTATCCCGCGTTTGCGCACCCGGCGGGGCATTTCTTCTTTCCGTCCCTCTGCATACGTCGCGTTGGACGGTGTTCGATGAATTCGTGGGGCACCGGCGCCGTTATGAGCCGGCCCGTCTGCTTGTCCAGCTCAGGGAGCACGGCTTCGCGGTGGAAAGCAGCGCCGTTTACGGAATGCAGCCACAGTCCTCGTGGATGCTCGATCTTGGCATGTGGTGGCTCACGCACCGGCGTGAGCAAGCGATGTGGTGGTACAACCGTGTAATGATGCCGCTTGGGGTGCGCTTCCAGAAGAAACTGGCCCTCTGTCCGGGGATGATCGATACCAGCAAAGTCGACGAGATTCTGCTGGTGTGCCGCAAACAAGGCTCTGCACAGTGAACCTTTCTAGATCAAACCTTCGAGCAACTGAACATTCACCACGGCGCCGGCGGGCAAGTTGCCCGCCTCGGTCGGCAGAACGATGAAGCAGTCGGCCTGGCTCATCGACGAAAGAATTCCCGAACCCTGGTCTCCAGTGGTGCGCACCGTCCATTGCCCGTCCGCAGCGCGGCTGAGGACGCCGCGCTGGAATTCGGTGCGCCCGGGCGCTTTCTTGATCGCGGACGTGCACGTCACCTTGAGGGTCGGCAGCGGCGCAACCGTGGCCTGTCCCTGCAGGTAGAGCAGGGCATCGCGCACGAACTGGTAGAAGGTCACCATCACCGCAACCGGATTGCCGGGCAGCCCGAAAAAATGCGCGCGCCCGATCCTGCCATAGGCAAGCGGCCGGCCGGGTTTCATCGCGATCTTCCAGAACAGAACTTCGCCCAGGCGCTCGAGGATCTGTTTGACGTAATCGGCTTCGCCCACGGAGACCCCGCCGCTGGTGATCACCACGTCGGCTGATTGTGCGGCTTCGTCAAAGGCACGCTCCACCGCCTTCGGATCATCGCGGATCACACCCATGTCCAGCACATCGCAACCCAGCCGGGTGAGCATGCCGTAGAGGGTATAGCGGTTGCTGTCGTAGATCTGCCCGGCAGCGAGCGACCTGCCGACCGGAACCAGTTCGTCGCCGGTGGAGAAAAACACAACGCGGAGTTTCCGATATACCGGGACTTCGCCGATTCCGAGCGAAGCGAGCAATCCGATTTCCGCGGGGCGAAGCGGCTGCCCGCGCTTCAAAGCCGGTTCGCCCTGGCGCAGATCCTCTCCCGCGCTGCGCGTGTTGGTGCCTTTCTTCGTCACCGGCGCGACCACCACCGTATCGCCGGATGTTTTTGCGCGTTCCTGCTGAATGACGGTGTCCGTTCCCTGGGGAATCACCGCGCCGGTCATGATGCGTACCGCCTGCCCGGGGCCGACGCTGCCGTCGAACGGCTTGCCGGCGAAAGCTGTGCCGATCACCTTGAGCGTCGCCTCGCCGTCCTTCTTGAGATCGTCGAATCTGACGGCATAGCCATCCATCGCCGAATTGTCGTGCTGGGGCACATTGACCGGCGAAATGACTCCCTCGGCGAGCACGCGCCCGAGTGCGGCGCGGATATTCAGGCGTTCGACCGCTGTGACCGGTTCCAGAAAGGCACGAATATGGCTGCGTGCTTTCTCCACCGGCATCGAGTTTGGGTCGTAGTCGGATGCCGTGCTCAGTTCGTGCAGGGATTTTGCGGAATCCATGGGTAATCTTCGGCTTGGGGCAAGGAGAGAGACGTTGGAGGCTAGAGGCGAGAGGCAAGAGGCTAGAGGAAAGAGGAAATCCCCACACTTGCCGACCCGTTATGCAGCATCGCCACGTCGCAAAAGAATTGCGAGTCAAAAGTCCAATGCTTCTCGTAGATTTGCATATCCTCTTTATATCTGCGCCTTGGCTTGCGGCTTTGTCTTCCTCTCGCCTCTAGCCTCTTGCCTCTAGCCTCCAATATATGACATCTCGACCTTGTGCAGCTTGGCGGTCTCGCCGGTGCGGATTTCGGAATAACGGTCGGTACGCGCGCGCCAGACCTTCGCGATGGCCGCGGATATTTCCTCGTCCGAGGCACCGCCCCGGATCAGGCTGCGCAGGTCGGTGCCTTGCGTGGCGAACAGGCAGGTATAGATCGAACCTTCCGCTGACAGCCGCGCGCGCGTGCAGTCCTTGCAGAACGCGTGGGTAACGGAGGAGATGAAGCCGATTTCACCGGAGCCGTCCTTATAGCGCCAGCGCTCGGCGACTTCGCCGGGGTAATTGGCGTCCATGGGCTCGATAGGGAATAACGCATTGATCCTCGCGACCAGTTCGCGCGAAGGCACGACGTGTTCCATTTTCCAGCCGTTGGTATGGCCGACATCCATGAATTCGATGAAACGCAGAATATGGCCGCTGCCCTTGAAAAAGTGCGCCATATCCACGACGCTTTGGTCGTTGGTCCCGCGCTTGACCACCATATTGACCTTGAGCGGCGCGAGGCCGGCCTTGTCGGCTTCCTCGATGCCTTCCAGCACTTTCGCCACCGGGAAGTCCACGTCGTTCATAACCCGGAACACCGCATCGTCCAGAGAATCCAGGCTGACGGTGACGCGCTTGAGTCCTGCGTCCTTCAGCGCCCGGGCTTTCTGCTTCAGCAGGGAACCGTTGGTCGTGAGGGTGAGGTCGAGATCGCCCTCCTGCGCCAGCAGTTCGATCAGTTTCTCGAGCTGGCGACGTACCAGCGGCTCGCCGCCGGTAATGCGCACCTTCTCGATGCCGTGGCCGCGGAAAATCCTCACCAGCCGGTGAATCTCGTCGAAGGTGAGCAACTGCGAACGCTCCAGGAACTGGAAATCCCGTCCGTACACCTCCTTGGGCATGCAGTAGGTGCAGCGGAAGTTGCAGCGGTCGGTCACCGAAATCCGCAGATCGCGAAGAGGCCGGCCGCGGGTGTCGGCGACAGGACGCCCATGGCCGGCAGGCAGTTGCTCGGAACTGATGAAGGGTTCGTTCATGGGTGCTTGTTGTAATGTGTGATGGTGCACGCCATCGACAGCGCGGCCGGCCGTAATGTGAGGCATTATATTGCAAAAGATATAACGCCAGCTAAAGTCTTGGCGGTGGGCATTGTCCTGATCTGGCCGGGGAGTTGCGATCTTGACTGCATTATTTTGGAGAATCCTGGGCTGCCTGCTGCTGTTGTTCTGCGGCATCGCGGGCGCTCACGCCGCCCCGGACTTGCGACTGGCCACCACCACCAGCACCGAGAATTCGGGCCTGCTGAACGCGATCCTGCCTTTGTTCGAAGCGAAATACGGCACCAGAGTCCGCGTCATCTCGGTAGGGTCGGGCAAGGCGATGAAGCTGGGCGAGAACGGCGACGTGGACGTGGTGCTGGTGCATAGCCGCGCCGACGAGGAAAAATTCGTGGCCACGGGGTTCGGGGTCAACCGCCGCGACGTGATGTACAACGACTTCGTCATCGTGGGCCCGAAATCCGACCCGGCGGGCATACGTGGCAGCGACGTACTCAAGGCGTTCGAAAAGATTGCGGCAGCGGGCAGCCGCTTTGTGTCACGCGGCGACGATTCGGGTACGCACAAAATGGAGCAGAAATACTGGAAGGCAACCGGTGTCGAGCCCGCGGCGATGTCCGGTTATGTTTCGGCGGGACTGGGAATGGGCGAAGTCCTGATGATGGCGGCGGAGATGCGGTGCTACACCCTCGCCGACCGCGCTACATTTGCTGCGTACCGGGCGAAGACGGGATTGGAAATCCTGGTGTCGGGCGACCCGAGACTCTTCAACCCGTACGGGGTCATTGCCGTGAATCCGGCGCGGCATCCGGACGTCAATCACGCCGGCGCGATGCAATTCATCGGGTGGCTGACTTCAGCTGAAGGACAGGCTGCGATCGCCGCTTTCCGGGTGGATGGCGAACAACTGTTCTTCCCCAACGGGCGCTGAATGGACCTTCTCGATACGAGCCGGGAGGCGTTCCGGCTGCTGTTCTCGGGCGACCCGACGTTGTGGGGAATCGTCTGGGTATCGATCAAAGTCTCGGTCCTGGCGCTGATTCTGGCCGGGCCGCTGGCGGTGGCGGTTGGTTTCGTATTGGCGCACGTCGCCTTTCCCGGGAGACGGCTGCTGGTGATCCTGGTGCAGGCGTTCCAGTCCTTTCCGACGGTCGTCGTGGGTCTGCTGCTCTACCTTCTGTTGTCCAGGCAAGGGCCGCTAGGCGCGTTGCATCTGCTCTTCACTCAGCCTGCGATGATCTTCGGCCAGATGGTCATTGCCTTTCCGGTCCTCGCTGCATACACGCTGACTGCTGTTCAGGGCGCCGATCCGCGTGCCCATGAAACCGCGGCCAGCCTCGGCGCCGGCCGCGTGCGCGCTGCGATGACGACCTTGTGGGAAGTGCGCTTCGGGGTGATGGCCGCGGTTTTCATGGGTTTCGGCCGGATAATCTCGGAGATCGGCTGTTCGCTGATGGTCGGCGGCAACATCGCCGGGCTCACGCGCAACATTCCCACGGCGATTGCGCTGGAAACCAGCAAAGGAGAGTTTGCCCAGGGCGTGGCGTTGGGAATCGTGCTGATCGTGCTGGCGCTGGCGGTGAACGTCGCGCTGGCGGCGGTGCAGGGGCAGGGCGGAATGAGGCAGGCATGGCAGCCGTGATCGAAGTCACGGCGCTCGCCAAGACCTGGGGCGGCCGTCCGCTACTGCGCATTCCGCAGCTTGTTCTGGAAGCGGGCTCGAGCTACGTTCTTTCCGGCGACAACGGAGCGGGGAAGAGCACGTTGCTGCGCATTCTCGCCGGGCTGGAGCCGGCGCAGGTGGAGCGCTTTGCGTTCGAAGGCAATCTCTTGCAGCTCGACCGCTTGCCCGCGCCGGTGCGGCGGCAAATCGGATTCGTTCATCAGCATCCGTACATGTTCAGCAGCAGTGCGCTCGCCAACGTCGAGTATGGATTGAGGGTGCGCGGCATGCCGCGCAATGGACGGGCGCGCCTGGCGCAAGAGGCGCTGGCTTGGGCAGGCATGGCGGAACTGGCCGATGCTCCGGCGCTGCGACTGTCCGGTGGCGAGCAGCAGCGGGTGGCGCTGGCGCGCGTGAAGGTGCTGTCGCCGCGGGTTTATCTTCTCGATGAGCCGACCGCCAACCTGGATGCGGACGGCCGCCGGCGGGTGATTGATCTGATCGCGCAGCTCGCCTCGGCCGACAAAGTGGTGGTGATCGCCTGTCACGACCAGGAAATGATCAACCTGCCGGGAGTCGTGCGGCTGCATCTCGAAAACGGCAGTCTCAGCTAAACCTCAACGCAAAGTCGCAAAGGACGCAGGGGAACGCTAAGAAACCCTAAAGGAATAGAAAGACGACAAAAGGACATGTCGCGATCAGAAGAATGTGCTGTCCATGAATAGGATGCACATGATATTTTCATCCAGATTTTCTTTAGCGTCCTTTCTCACCCTTCTTTGCGACCTTTGCGTCAACGCCTGTATCGCTGGCCGTCGGGCCAGTTCAGACGTAGGCGATCATGCGGCCGCAGGTGATCACGCCCAGCCAGATCAGCAGCGACGCTGCCGCATGCAACCTTGCGGGCCGCGGCGCCGTCGTTCCCTGGTCCCATTGTTCGACATTGCGAAACGCGCCCAGATGGAATGCCGCCGCATTGGTCGCAGCCAGCATCAACAGCACCATCTTGATGACGAAGGCGCGATTGTTGATCAGACCGGTCGCATCTGCCGAGAACATCAGAAAGCCGGCGGGCACGATCAGCAGCAGAGCCGCCACCGCCCATGGCAGGAGGTACTGCGCCAGCATGCGTACCGGAACGCGCTTCGATACGCCCAGCACGCGCAGGTCGAACATAATCACGGCGCCGACCAGGATGACGAAGCCGATGATGTGGACGGTCTGGACTGCCGGATACAGCCAGATCGAGTTGCGCATCGCCGCGGCGAAGCTGCCCTGCTGGAGCGCGTCCAGCAATGCTGCGCCCGGCTGCATCAGCGCAGTTCTATAGTCCTGCCGTGGATGGTGATGCGCTCGGCGCGCATCTCCTTCGGATCCTGGCGGCTGGGATAGCCTTCGACGGTGGCTTGTGCGCCGACGGTTAGATCCGAACTCGGCAGTCCGCGCGCCGACATGCGCGACGGCGGTGCCAGCACCGCCAGCCAGGTCTTGCCAGACGTTTCGAGCATGATGGTGCCGTGTGGATAGGTGTACGAGGCCTCGGTGATCGTCCCAGTGAGGGTGACGGCATTGTTGCTGTCGTAGCTGCTCCAGCCGTGATGAGCGGCCGCCGGCAACGCCACCAGGGATGCCGCAAGCAAGGCGAGCGTGAGCGATTTCGTCATCGTTCCTCCGTATCGAATAGACTGTTGTGAGGCCGCGCGCGGAGCGCGCGAACCGGGTTTACTATAATTCGATCCGTGAGACAGAAAAACTTTTTCTTTTGTTCCCGCGCAGGTTTATGGCGTCACTTCACTTTGCCGCGAGTGCCGTGAAGCGGCGGCGCCACCGCGGCCGTTCGCGGACTTCGGCGACGCGTCGCCGACCGTTGCCTTGAAAATTTTCGGATTCGCCGCGTACTCCGGTAGCGGCAAGACAACCCTGATCGAAAATCTGGTCCCGTTATTCGTCGCGCGCGGGCTGAAGGTGTCGTTGATCAAGCATGCCCACCATGCCTTCGACGTGGACCAGCCGGGCAAGGATTCCTACCGTCACCGGCAGGCCGGCGCCACCGAGGTGCTGGTGAGCTCGAGCGCACGCTGGGTGCTGATGCACGAGTTGCGCAAGGAAGCCGAGCCGGAGTTGCCGCAGTTGCTGGAACGGCTTTCACCCTGCGATCTGGTGCTGGTGGAAGGTTTCAAGCAGCAGCCGATTCCGAAGATCGAGATCCATCGGCGTGCCGCTGCAACGCCGTTGCTGCATCCGGATGACCCCCATATCGTCGCCATTGCGACCGATGTCGATCTCGAAACCACGCTGCCCCGGTTCGGCCTGGACGATTACGAGGGCATCGCCAGCTTCATTTTGCGCCACGTCGGGATGCGCTGAACCGGCAAGTTGGGGATAATATCCGCATATGAAACCAGACGACTCCCGCATTACCACCGTCGAGGTGCTGTACTTCGCGCGGCTGCGCGAGGCATTCGGCTGCGATAGCGAGCAGGTCGCCGTTCCCGAGTCGGTAAAGGACGTGGCCGGCCTGACTGCGTGGCTGAGACAACGAGGCGCCGCCTGGGCGCATGAACTGGCGCCGGGCAAGCCCGTTCTGATTGCCGTCAATCAGGACATGGCCGGCGCCGATACGCCCATCAAGAGCGGCGACACGGTGGCGCTGATGCCACCCGTGACCGGGGGTTAGCATGACCGTACGCGTACAGACCGCGGACTTCGACATCGGCGCCGAGATTGCGGCAATGCGTCGCGGCAACCCCAAGGTCGGCGCAGTGGCGAGCTTCATCGGCGTGGTGCGCGACCTGAACGAAGGCGACCGCGTCGCCGAGATGACGCTCGAGCATTACCCGGGCATGACCGAGAAGGCGCTGGAGAAGATGGTCGCCGAAGCGCGGTCGCGTTGGGACATCTACGATGCGCTGGTCATCCATCGGGTTGGCACGCTCAAGCCGGGCGACCAGATCGTGCTGGTGGTGGTAACGGGCGCGCATCGCAGCGAGGCCTTCGACGCCTGCGAGTTCCTGATGGACTATCTCAAGACCCGCGCACCGTTCTGGAAGAAGGAGCAGACGCCTGCCGGCGCCCGCTGGGTCGAGGCGCGCGAAAGCGACGACGCGGCTGCTGACCGCTGGTCCTGATCGCACGCAAGCTGATGGCTCAGGCCAAGTCGAGTAAAAATGCTGCGAAAGGTGCCCTCAGGCCGCAGATCCGCATCATGTTCCGCAAGGCCATCGCCATGGGACCGGGAAAGGCTGACCTGTTGCAGGCCATCGGCGAAACCGGCTCGATCTCGGCGGCAGCGAGGCGCATGAAGATGTCCTATCGCCGCGCCTGGCTGCTGGTCGACACCATGAACCAGTGTTTCGACGGGCCGCTGGTCGAAACTGCCACCGGCGGCAATCACGGGGGCGGGGCCCAAATCACCGAGCTGGGCAAGGAAGTGCTAAGGCGCTACCGCGAAATGGATGCAAAGGCCTCGGCAGCCGTTGCCAGGGAAATCATTGCGTTTACTCGCCTGATGGCCCGGTAGCCGGAGTCCCGATCCGGCTGCGGTCATTGATCTGGGGTTTCCCTTGACGTATTGGAGGCGTGCAGATTAATCTTCGCCACCGTTATATACTAAGGTATACGACGCCTCGCCGCCAACCCGATTTCCTGCAATGTATCCAGTCCTGAGATCATGACATCCATAGAGTTGATGGTTCCGCTGCTGCTGACCCTGAAGGTGGCCTGTTGGGCGACGCTGTTTGCCACGGCTTTCGGCGTGCTAGTTGCCTACGCGATCGCGCGGTTGCGCTTTCCGGGCCGGGAGTTGCTGGACGCCATAATGACGCTGCCGATGGTGATGCCGCCGACGGTATTGGGCTATTACCTGTTGGTGCTGGTCGGCCGTCGCGGCCCAATCGGCCACTGGCTGGAGACCCATTTTGGCATCTCGCTTGTGTTTACTTGGCAGGGCGCCGTAATCGCTGCCGCCGTAGTGGCGTTTCCCCTGGTCTACAAGGGAGCGCGCGCAGCATTCGAGGGAGTCGAACACCATTACGAACAGGCGGCGCGGGTATTGGGAAAGTCGGAATGGGGGGTCTTCGTTCGGGTGACATTGCCTCTTGCCTGGCGCGGTATTCTGGCCGGTGCGATGCTCGCCTTCGCGCGGGCGATGGGAGAGTTCGGAGCAACCCTGATGGTGGCAGGCAGTCTCCCGGGGAAAACGCAAACGCTTTCTATTGCGGTGTATGAGGCGGTGCAAGCAGGAAAAGACGATGTGGCGAATTTCCTCGTGATCGTTACATCAGTCGTGTGCATTACGATTCTGGTGGCGTCTGGGCGGATGTTACAGCCGCGTTTTGCGGCGTAGGAGAGCGGATTGCGGATAGAAGTGCAGATCCAAAAGATGCTTCGATCGTCTGGGCGCGAGTTTCATCTCGACGTGGAGTTCACCTGCCTGGACGACGTCAGCGTCGTCTTCGGCGCGTCCGGATCGGGCAAGTCCGCGACACTCCGGGCAATCGCCGGTCTGGACCGGCCGGACAGCGGGCGCATTGTGGTGGACGGCAGGGTGCTGTTCGACTCGGCACGCGGAATCGACGTTCCTGCACGCATGCGGTCGGTCGGATACCTGTTCCAGGACTATGCCTTGTTTCCGCACCTCACTGTAGAAGATAACGTGGCGTTTCCGGTGAATCCGTGGTGGCGCCGGCGACCGGCAAGAGAAGTCGCCAAGCGGATCCGGGACCTGATGGACATCTTCGAGATCGGCAGTGTCGCGCAAAGCTATCCGTGGCAGATTTCGGGAGGCCAGCGGCAGCGCGTCGGACTGGCGCGCACGCTGATCAGGAAGCCTGCAGTTCTGCTGCTTGACGAACCGTTTGCGGCGCTCGATCCGCTGTTGCGTATCCGCATGCGCCAGGAGCTGTTGAATACGCAATGGCTGTTCAAGGTCCCGATGCTGGCCATCACGCATGATCCGGAGGATGTCTCCGTGCTTGCGGAAACTGTGGTTGTATTGAATCAGGGCAGGGTGGAAAAGACAGTGGATGTGAAGACCGCTCCCTACAGGGATGGAGACGGGCGTGTCAATGAAGGATCGATCCGCGAGCTGTTGATGGGCATAGACAAGGCAGGGCCACCGTTACTCCGGCGCAAGACGATCTGCGCAGTGAAGTAAAAAAATTTATCAACCGTTATATATGAATCGATACTACGATATGGGAGAAGGCTGTGAAAACATCGAAAAAATTAAAATGGCCCAAATACAAGCAAGATGCAGTGGCATTGGCTGTTGGAATCATGTCGTTATCAGGTGCGGCCTATGCGGATGATCCAATCAAGAGATTGCTGGATCTGCAGTTGAGAAAGGGCATCATCACTCAACAGGAGTACGACGAATTCATGTCTGCGACTGGTGAAGATTCACCGGCCACGGTCGAAACGGGAAAAGAGGTCGAAACCGGCAAACAGGCCATCTTGCCGGACGATGGAACAAGAAAATCTGCGACCGGTGATGATTCACACGCTACGGTTGAAACGGGAAAGAAGGTCGAAACAGGGAAACAGGCCGACTTGCCGGACAATTCAGCAAGCAAAGAATCGCCAGACAATAGCCAGGGTACGACAGTATTCAAGACCGACTCTCTGAAGGTTGAAGTGTTCGGTACCATCGACTTGTCCGTCGGCTACACAAGTCGCTCTCTTGCGCAGAGCGGAGAGATGCCGACGTCGATCGGTCCGTATATTTCCGGCGGTGTGAAATATCCCAGGACGACTCCCACGGGACCCGGGGGCGCGCAGGTTCCTTATCCTGCTTCCAACATGTCCAGTCAAACCGGCTTGTTCAATAGCGCACTATCGACTTCCTCGTGGGGGATACGCGCGACTCGAGACATTGGCGCGAACGGTCTCAAAGCGTTCGTTGTCCTGGACTCGGCGTTCAACCCCGCCACAGGGCAGTTGACGGACCAGTCTCATAATGAATCCCTCAATTCAAGATATCCAACAACCGCGTTTGCAACCAGTTCGCTGAACGGGCAGTTGTTCGCAAAAGAAGCGGTCGGTGGATTTTCCGGGGACAAGTGGGGAAAAATCGCTTTCGGGCGCAACACCAATCCGATCAACGATGTGTTGAACAGTTATGCGCCACTGCAAAAAGCAGGGTTGTTCTCGGTATACGGCAATGGTGTTTATGGCGCCGGAGGAGGCATTTCCGAGAATGGCCGGGTCGACACCAGCGTGAAATATCAACACAAGATCGGGGATGTGAATTTCGGCCTGCTGTACGGATTTGGCAGCACAGGCGGGTTGAAGAAAGGCGCTCAGGGTTTTGCAGGCAATCTCGGATTTGAAACTGATCGTTTCGGAATTCAGCTCGTCTATGAGGAGTTCAAGGATCTGCTCAAAACCGCCACGGACGCTACGCTATCCAACGTGATCGACCTGACTGCCTACGATCAAAAGGCGCTGTTGCTAGCAGCCAAGTTCAAGTTGACTGACAAACTGCAAACGCAAGTCGGCGTTCAGCAGGCGAGATTGACCGAGCCAACGCCAGACCCCAACATCCCGTTCATCAGCAACCTTTATGGTGAGAATGTCGCCAAGTCGTCGGCTTACGTTGGCGAAACCACAAAAATAAATGTAGCCCATCTGGGATTCGACTACGACCTGACCGAAAACTTGAACATGAGCGCGGCCTACATGTACGTAGGCTTGCCGAAGTTCGATTTTGGAACGCCCGTGGCCGGTACGTTTCCGAGCCACTATCTGGGAGGCGACATAGATGCGTGGGGTGGACTTGTCACTTACAGGCTATACAAGGGCACGATAATCTATGCTGGCACGATCTTCTCGCACTACAGGGGTCCGGCGTTCGACTCAACGAGTACGTTTATCTTCGTTCACGACATATTTACGGCCGGTACCGGTTTTCGATTCAGGTTTTAGGCATTCTCAACGCTGAGAAGGAGTAACTGCTAAATGGACAGGCCAATCATACAAGTGATATTTGCCGTACTCGCCTTGCAATTTGGGGCAAGCGCGACAGCGGCCGATCTGCTTGTTTCGGCCGCGGTAAGCCTGACCAATGCCTTTACCGATATCGGCAAGGATTACGAAAAAGCCAACCCCGGTCAGAAAGTCAATTTCAATTTTGGGAGTTCGGGTGCCTTGTTGCAGCAGATTTCGCGCGGCGCGCCAGTGGATGTATTTGCATCGGCCGACCAGGAAACCATGGATCGCGCCGACAAGCAGAACCTGATCGTGCGGAAGTCGCGCCACGATATTGTGCGCAACACGCTCGTGGTGGTTGCGCCGATGGGGGCGAAGGAAGCGCCGAAATCCCTTGAACGCCTGAAGGACGCGGGGATCACCCGCCTCGCCATCAGCAACCCCGAAAGCGTGCCCGTAGGGAAGTACAGCAAGGAGGCGCTGGAGGCTGCCCGTCTTTGGGACGTCATAAGGGGAAAATCTCTCAACACCCAGAACGTGCGCCAGAGCCTCGATTACGTCGCACGCGGGGAAGCAGACGCCGGCTTCGTCTATGCAACGGACGCGGCGATCATGCCCGACAAGGTCGAGGTAATGTTCGAGGTGCCGACCAGAACGCCGATCCTCTATCCGAGTGCCGCCGTCAAGGGCAACGGCAACGAGAACTTCGCGTTGAAATTCATCGAATACGTGCGCTCGGATGCGGGGCAGAGGATTCTCGCAAGATACGGTTTCCGAAAACCCTGACCCATTTCACATTGACCCTGAAAATCGATCCGCGTTTTCTTCCCTTTTCCCGGTAATGCGCTCAAGCAAGAGTTTTTCGTTACACTTCCCCCTCGGGAAACGATTGCTCCCTATCCGCCTTTGACTTTTCTCGCTCTCCTCTTGCGGGAGAGGGTCGGGGAGAGGAGGTAGGGCGGAGTTGAGGTGGAGGCGAGATGACAGGCGCGGGATTCCTTGCGGTGGGAGTGGGCGCGGCCCTGGGTGCGTGGTTGCGTTGGATGCTGAACATCGGCCTGAATACCGTGCTGCCGAATCTTCCGCTCGGCACACTGACCTCCAATCTGATCGGTGGCTACTTGATTGGCGTGGCCATCGAATACTTTTTCCACCAGGGTACGGTACCTCTGGAACTGCGCTTGCTCGTGATCACCGGTTTCCTCGGTGGCCTGACCACCTTCTCGTCGTTTTCCGCCGAAGCGACAGAACTGTTGATGCGCACGCAGTACGGCTGGGCGGCATTGTTGATCTCGAGCCACCTGATCGGGTCGATCGCGATGACCTTCCTGGGAATCTTCACCGTTCGCGCATTGGCGGGATAGCGCGGTTCAGCACTTCGCGCGCCGCGCCGATCACTTCCGACGCGGTTAATCCCAGCGGCCCGATTCCCTGTTTCACCAGTTGATCGGCGGCGAGTCCGTGCAGATGCACGCCGGCGAGCAGCGCCATTTCGGGTTCGGCACCCTGCGCCGCGAGTGCCGCGATGATGCCGGCGAGCACGTCTCCCATTCCCGCCGTTGCCATTCCCGGATTCCCGGTGGTGTTCACGTACCAGTCACCGTTTTGCAGCGCGCAGATGCTGCCGTTGCCCTTGAGCACGGCATCGCACTTGAACTTCGCTGCCAATTCGCGTGCGGCTGCAACCCGATCGCTCTGAATGTCGGGGATGGACTTACCCAGCAGCCGGGCGGCCTCGGCAGGGTGGGGCGTGAGCAGCGTCGCGCCGCCGCGGGCTGCGAGAGCCTGCTGCGCCCTGGCATCGGCCGCGATCAGGTTAAGTGCGTCAGCATCCACGATCAGAGGTGCGGAGTGTCCCAGCAACGCGGCCAGTGCGTGCAGCGCGGCCTGCGTCTGCCCGAGACCCGGACCGCAGACGATGCAGTCCAGCCCCTCCATTTTCAACAGGTCCTGCACCGGTTGCAGCATGAGTTCCGGCTGATCGAGGTCCACGGCCGGCGACTCGGCAAACAGCCCGACGTACACGCGGCCGGCGCCGAGCCTGAGCGCCGCGCGGCCCGCCAGCAACGCGGCGCCGACCATTCCCGGCGCGCCACCGAGGATGCCGACGTTGCCGTACATGCCCTTGTGGCTGTTGCGCGGCCGTGGCCTCAGGATCGCGCCCAACAGCGCGGACTCGATGCGCCGGCCGGCCGGGCCGGGCCTTTCGGGGATGGCTACACCCAGGGTGTCGAGACGCACTTCACCCGCATGGTCCGGTCCGTCCAGCGTCAGCAGACCGGGCTTGAGACCGATGAAGGTGAGGGTGTGACGCGCGCGTACCGCGCAGCCGAGCACGCGTCCGCTGTCGGCGTGCAGGCCGCTGGGAATGTCGATCGTGAGCACGCGGCTGCCGGTTGAATTGATCAGTTTCACGAGTGCGCCGTAACGGCCCTCGAGCGGACGCTCCAGCCCGATGCCGAACAGTCCATCGACGATCAGGTCCCAGTGCCGGCCAGCTGGAACGGACTCGTGCAGTGCGCCGCCGGCCGTCTTCCACTCGGCCAGCGCGGCTTTAGCATCCGCGGGAAGTTTCGATTCGACTCCGGTGAACACGACCGTGACATCGAACCACCACTGCTTCAGATGGCGGGCGGCGACCAGTGCATCTCCGCCGTTGTTGCCGGGGCCGGCAAGCAGCAGGATTCGCTTTTCCTTGTCTCGCATCAGCTCGCGGGCATGCTCGGCGACCGCCAGTCCCGCACGTTCCATCAGCGGCTGCGTTGACTGCTGTGCCTGCGCCGCACGTTCGATTTCGCGGATCTCGCGGACAAGGAATACCGGAGTGAAAGGCTCGTGCATGCCCGGGAGTTTAAACCACGGCAAGGGTATAATTCTTCTTTACGGACTCTGTACATTGCTGAAATGCCCGACTTCCTGACGCTGCGCGGCCGCAACGCCCTGTCGGACTTCCGCCTCAAGAAGCTCTCCCAACCTCTCCAGAAGACCGCTCCCGCCATCTCCGCCATTGCCGCGGAATACTGGCACTTCGTATCGCTCAACGCGCCGCTGGCCGCGCCGGAACGCGACGTGCTGGAACGCATCCTCAGCTACGGTCCGGCGTCCGCGGATATTGCGGAGCGCGGGAACTTGTTGCTGGTGGTCCCGCGCATCGGCACGATTTCTCCGTGGTCATCCAAAGCGACCGACATCGCCTACTCCTGCGGGCTGGCGTCGGTGGAACGCATCGAGCGCGGGGTCGCCTACTACGTTTCCAGAAATGCAGGTGGTGGGCTCACAGCCGCGGAGCGTTCGGCGCTGTTGCCGCTGATCCACGACCGAATGACCGAAACCGTTCTCGGTGCGCTCAAAGAGGCGGAAAAGCTTTTCCATCACTTCTCCCCTAAACCGCTGACCACCGTAGACCTGCTCTCGGGCGGACGCGCCGCGCTCGAATCCGCCAACCGCGAAATGGGATTGGCGCTATCCGAAGACGAGATCGATTACTTGCTTGATAACTTCCGACGCATGAAGCGCAATCCCACCGATGTCGAACTGATGATGTTCGCGCAGGCGAACTCGGAGCACTGCCGCCACAAGATCTTCAACGCGGACTGGATCATCGACGGCAAGAAGCGGGACAAGTCGCTGTTCGGCATGGTGCGCCACACGCACACGCAGCATCCGCATGGCACGGTGGTCGCATATTCGGACAACGCCGCGATCATGGAAGGCGCCGAGATTGCGCGATTCTATCCGGACACCTCGGGCGTTTACCGGTATGTCACCGAGCCTACCCATATCCTGATGAAAGTGGAGACGCATAATCACCCGACCGCCATTTCGCCTTTTCCGGGTGCCGCGACCGGCTCGGGCGGCGAGATCCGCGACGAGGGCGCAACCGGCCGCGGCGCCAAGCCGAAGGCCGGGCTAACCGGATTCTCGGTTTCGCACTTGCGCATCCCCGGTTTCGCGCAACCCTGGGAAAGGGGCGGCGTCGGCAAACCGGGCCGCATCGCATCGGCATTGCAGATCATGCTCGAGGGGCCGGTCGGTGGTGCGTCCTTCAACAACGAGTTCGGCCGCCCGAATCTTTGCGGCTATTTCCGCACCTTCGAGCAGACGGTGAACGGCGCGGTGCGCGGCTACCACAAGCCGATCATGCTGGCCGGCGGCGTAGGCGCGATATCCGCTTCGCAATCGCACAAGGCCGTGGTGAAGCCCGGCGCCCTGCTGGTGCAGATCGGCGGTCCGGGTTTGCTGATCGGCATGGGCGGGGGCGCCGCTTCCAGCATGGACACCGGAGCGAACATCGAGGATCTCGACTTCGATTCGGTGCAACGCGGCAACGCCGAAATCCAGCGCCGCGCGCAGGAGGTGATCGACCGCTGCTGGGCGATGGGCGAAGCCAATCCGATTCTTTCCATACACGATGTCGGCGCCGGCGGATTGTCGAACGCGCTGCCGGAACTGGTGCACGGCGCCGGCCGCGGCGGGCACGTCGATCTCAGGAAGATTCCTTCCGAGGAACCGGGCATGACGCCGATGCAGGTGTGGTGCAACGAAGCGCAAGAGCGCTACGTGATGGCGATCGCCGGGGAGCGCTTCGATGCCTTCGAGGCCCTGTGCATGCGCGAGCGTTGTCCTTTCTCCGTGGTCGGCAAGGTGACCGAGGACGGCTGGCTCAAAGTGCTGGATCCGCTGTTCGGCAACCATCCGGTGGATATGGATCTCGAGGTCGTGTTCGGCAAGCCGCCAAAGATGACCCGCGACGTCGCGCACCGGGCGCAGAAACCGGCGTCGCTCGATTTCTCCGCGGTGACGCTCACGGATGCGGCGCAGCGGGTGCTGCGTTTCCCGGCGGTGGCGGACAAGACCTTCCTGATTTCGATCGGCGACCGCACAGTGGGCGGACTGTGCTCGCGCGATCCCTTTGTCGGTCCCTGGCAGGCACCGGTAGCCGACGTTGCCGTGACCTTGATGGGATTCACGACGTATCGCGGAGAAGCGTTCGCGATCGGCGAGCGCACCCCGCTGGCCGTGATCGATGGGCCGGCCTCCGGGCGCATGGCCGTGGGCGAGGCGCTTACCAACATCGCAGCAGCGCGCATCGAAAAAATCGGTGACGTCAAGTTATCGGCCAACTGGATGGCGGCGGCCGGCTATCCGGGAGAAGACGCGGTGCTGTTCGATACCGTCGAAGCGGTGGCGATGCAGTTGTGTCCCCAACTCGGCATCAGCATCCCGGTGGGCAAGGATTCGATGTCGATGCGTACGGCCTGGAAGGACGGCAAAAAGAACAAAGAGGTCGTTGCACCCCTGTCGCTGGTCGTATCGGCATTCGCGCCTTGCGTGGACGCGCGCAATACACTCACGCCGCAGCTGCAGCCACTGGACCGCGATAGCGTGCTGGTATTGATCGACCTCGGTGCGGGGCGCAGCCGCATGGGTGCGTCGGTGCTGGCACAAGTCCACGATCAGGTCGGCGATGAAGCGCCGGACGTGGATTCTCC
>Ga0137409_10001332_pt2 | contig 22407 bp, 15 predicted proteins | sample CZODoug1_16funga_FD_122059 | JGI IMG/M metagenome (GOLD analysis project Ga0137409, IMG submission 122059) | Vadose zone soil fungal communities from Angelo Coast Range Reserve, California, USA - CZODoug1_16fungal (Hybrid Assembly) | ecosystem: Environmental > Terrestrial > Soil > Vadose zone...
GACGTGTTGTCGATACGCGCAGACCTGTTCCAGGCTCGGGCGCGAAAGCATGCCGCGCTCCGGCCGCGGGTGACGCTCACCGACGGCGTCGTAGTAGGAATTGAAAAGCCGGCGAAAAGCAGGATCAAACGGCCGGTAGCCAGGGACGTGCGGCGCCAGCACGAAGGTCTCGAAAAACCAGGTCGTGTGCGCCAGATGCCATTTCACGGGACTCGCGTCGGGCATCGACTGAATCGCACAGTCCTCCGCCGACAGCGGCGCGGCGAGGGCGAGCGTGGTGCGACGGATCGAGCGATAGCGATCGCTGCGCGCGGCGCGCACCTGCGGTAGCGCGATCTTCGCGTCGGGAGTTGCGTCCATGAACACCTCCATCGATTTCGTGTGTCCCAATCGGGGCCAAGACTGCCGGTACTTAGGACTTTGTTTTTTACTACAACGTAACGTTACCCTTAACTGTCGAGGGCTAGGAAAATATTGTTCAGCCCTTCCGCGAGTGTCGGATGGGCGAATATCGCTTCCTTCAGCACGGTGTAGGGAAGTTTTCCCATCATCGCGATCTGCAGCATCGACATGATCTCGCCACCTTCGATTCCCAGCACCGCGCAACCCAGGATCTGATCGGTCTTGGCGTCGATGATCACTTTCATCATGCCGCGTGACTCGTCCGTTTCGAGCGCGCGAGCAACACCGTTCATGTCCATTTTTGCCACGCGAATATCAAGACCGCGCTGGCGCGCCTCGGTTGTCGACAATCCGACTTGTCCCAGCTGCGGATCGATAAAGGTTGTATTCGGTATGAGCCGATCGCCCACCCGAGCGTCGAGGCCTTTGAGCCAGCGGTCGCGCACGATCCGGTAGTCGTCGTAGGACACGTGCGTGAAAGCCGCACCGCCCTTGACGTCGCCCAGCGCATAGATTCCCGGTGTGCTGGTCTGCAGCGTTGCATCAACGGTGATGTAGCCGGCCTTGTCGCTGGCCACGCCGGCGGCGCCGAGATTCAGGTCTTCGGTGTTCGGGCGCCGGCCGATTGCCACCAGCAGATGCGAGCCCGTCACTGAGCGGAGGCAGCCCTCGCACGCGTAGTGCACGGTGATTTCGCCGGTCGCGGGATCGCGCGCCACGCGCTCCACCGCCGATTGGGTGTCGACGCGAATCCCGTCCTGTTCAAGAATCTTGCGGATCGCCTCTGAAATGTCGGGGTCTTCGCGCGCGACCAAACGCGCATCGCGCTCGACGATCGTTACGCCGGCGCCGAAGCGCCGGTACATCTGGCCGAACTCGAGTCCAATGGAGCCACCCCCGAGCACGATCAGATGTTCCGGCAGCGTGTCGAGTTCCATCACTGACGTTGAATCGAGAAAAGGCACCGAGGACAAACCCGCAATCGATGGCACAAGCGGCCGGCCACCGCTATTGATTCCGATTTTCGGCGCCGTCAGGTTGCGCATGCCGCCGTCATTCAACTTCACAGTGACGGTGCTGCGATCGACGAACGACGCCCTGCCAAAGAGCAACGTCAGATTCTCCGTGTGTTGCAGGCGGTCGGTGCCGTAGTTGCGAAAGCGCTCGACCATCGCGCGCTTGCGCGCGCGCACCGCGGCCATGTCGACGGCAACCCCGGGCACGCGCACGCCGTAGTCGCCGGCGCGCCGCGCGAGGTACGCCACACGCGCGCTCGCGACCATGGTCTTGGTCGGCGTGCAGCCGACGTTGATGCACGTTCCGCCGACGTGTTCACGCTCGATCAGCGCTGTTTTCCAGCCGGCGCTGGCGAGCTCGGAGGCAAGCGGTTTGCCCGCCTGGCCGCTGCCGATGATGATTGCGTCAAACGATTCGCTTCCACTCATCGTGTTCTCCCACCATACGGCGCATTCATAGGTGCCGCGATTCGTGCTGTTGGAGCATCTCGTCGGTACGTGCCTTGATCGCGCCGACGGTCAACCGCGGCGCGCAGCGGGTCTGTTGAATAAAAGGCGGCGCGCTCAAAACCGAGCGTTGTGTGCACGCTCTACCATGATGCCGGATTGGGAGCGAAAAACCGGACACGCCTTGTGTCATCGTCGCGAAATTGGCCCACGGGTTTAGGAGATCTGGTGCAATCGTGGCGCTCCCAAACGGCGAGCGCCACGCGACCGCTTCCCAGAATTTCTCCAACTGCCGCGTGCGCCGTACTGGCGCAGATCGGGTAGATGCACCAGGACTCGCTGCGCCGATGCAGTTGACCTAGGCTCTGGTCCGCATCATCTTGCGCTGCTTGCAGGCACCGCGCCGAACGACCGGTTGACATCGTGGCCGCCGCGACACTTGGACCGAAACCGCAAGCCATGAAGACCGCCGCGCGTTGCCCGCAACTGCACCGTCCGCGGTCGTCTCTCGTCCGTGATGATGTGAACGACGGGGCGAAGGTTCGCCAGGCGGGCTAACAGCAGTCTCAGCGGCTACCCTGTGTCTGGCGCACGAGGTCCTCGAACGCAGCCGCTGGCAGCGGCGCGGCAAACAGCGTTCCCTGGTATGCGGCGCAACCGAATTCGATCAGACGCTGCAGCTGCGCCTCGGTCTCGACGCCTTCGGCAATCACATTCAAGCCGAGAATTTGTCCCATGGTGACGATGGTTTGCACGATCGCGGCATCGGTCGAATCGCTGGCCAGATCGCGAACGAAGGCCTGGTCTATTTTTACTTCGTCCAGGGGCAGGCGCTTGAGATTGGACAACGACGAAAAACCGGTGCCGAAGTCGTCCATCGAGAAGCCGATGCCCCGAGCCTTGAGTGCCCGCATGCGGGCGATGGTGTCGGCCAAGTCTTCGATCACGACACCTTCCGTCAACTCGATCTTGAGCCGGGCCGGTTCGACGGCGGCGAGCGCCAGTGCCTCGGTCACCTGGGCAACGAATTCCGGTTGGCGAAATTGCATCGTGCTGACATTGACCGCGATCCGCAGCGCCCGGGTCGCTGGCGCTCGAGACCAGGCAGCCATTTGAGTGCAGGCGGTCGTCAACGCCCAATGGCCGACCGGCACGATCAGGCCGGTCGCTTCCGCCAATGGAATAAATTCGGCGGGCGGAACCATGCCGCGCTCGGGATGCCGCCAGCGCAGCAAGGCCTCGGCGCCGATAACGCGCCGAGTCGAATCGAACTGCGCCTGGAAGTGCAGTTCCAGTTGTCCTCGTTCCACGGCGAGGCGCAAATCGGCCTCCAAGGCGCCGCGCTCGTCCAGCGCGATCTGCATTGCCGGGTCGAAGAAGCGCAAGGTATTGCGCCCCGCGCTCTTGGCTTTGTACATGGCCAGGTCGGCATGTTTAAGAAGCGCCTCGGCCCGCTCGTCGTGGCCGTGGAACAGAGCGACGCCGAAACTCGTCGTACAGCGAACTTCACGCCCGGCGAGATTGCAGGGACGGGCGAGGGCCTCGCGAATCTTCTCGGCCACCATCCGGGCCTGAACCGCCGCCTCCCGCGCGTCGATGCTCAAACCCTCCAGCACAACCACAAACTCGTCACCTCCCAAGCGCGCGACCGTGTCGCCCTCACGGACATTGGCCTGAAGACGGCGTGCCGTTTCGACCAGCAGCAGGTCACCGGCCTCGTGACCATGCGAATCATTGAGATTCTTGAAGTTGTCCAGATCCAGGAACAATATGGCGCCGTACTGATGGCTGCGATAACTGCCGGCCAGCGCATGACTGATCCGATCGTGCAGCAGACGGCGATTGGGCAAGCGGGTAAGAGCGTCGTAATAGGCCAGGCGACGGACCGCGGCCTCGACCTCTTTATTTGGCGTGATATCAGAAAATGTGCCCACATAATGGGTCACGGAACCGCGAGCCGCAGTCACAGCAGTCATGGTTTGCCACGCGGCGAAGATCTTGCCGTTCCTGGTCCGGATCCACCGCTCGCCTTGCCAGTAGCCGGATTCCTTCAATATTTGCGCCCGCTTTTGGTGAAAGGCCTTGTCGTGGCGCCCGGCGCTGAACAATTCCGGCGTATTTCCGATCGCCTCCTCGGCAGGGTAGCCGGTCAGGACAGTGAATGCCCGGTTGACTCGAACGATTACGCCGTCCGGATCGGTAACGATGATCCCTTCCTGCGATTCGAAAGCGATCGCAGCGATCCGCAGCTCGGCCTCGGCTTGCTTGCGCGCGGTGATGTTGGACAGTGAGACGCGCAGGGTGGACCGTCCGTCGCTTGTTTTTGTATGCAAGCAATCCAGTCCGGCGTCAAAGGCACCGCGGTCGCTATGTAGGAGCTTAAGTTCGCAGGTCTGCCGTCCATCATGTTGCAAAGCATGGGCAAAATGCCGATGCCACCGATCCTGGTCCCGCGGCAAGACAAAGGAGGAAAAGCGGCGTTCCAGCAGCTTCTTGCGTTCCTCTCCCAGGAGCGTGGCGCCGGTCAGGTTGATCTCGACGATCTTGGCTTCGCGCGACAAGGTCAAGTAGCCGACCGGCGCGAATTCGTAGAGGTCGACATAACGGTCGCGCGATTCTTCCAGGGCCAGCTGCGTCTCGCGCAACGCATCGTTCTGCATCTCCAATTCGATCTGATGCACCTGAAGCTCTTGCAGAAGCTCCACGGCGGAGCGGACCGGTACATTGTTCGGCGCGGCGTGCGCCAGTTGCGCTTCGGCCTCTTCTCGTAGGTGCGGGGGCAAGGAAGACGGTTTTTTGGACAAAGCAACTTTCTGGGACCGACGGGGTCCACGAGTCGTCCGCTCCGCCTTTTGTGCCGTCAATTCAATACCCTGGCCTTATCCGCAAAATTCGCAATCATCGTGCCAAAAAAACAGGTCGCAACGATTAAGAGCCATCGCAAAATTACTGAGCGTCCCGATCCCGCTGCGCGGCTGCGGTCGGCGTGCCGCTCGCACCCGCCCGCTACCCGTCGCTCACTTGACCATTGCGTCGGGGCTGCTCGCGATGTCTTGAGATAGGTTCTGCTCGCCCACATCTCCTATCGCCAGCAGGATCAGTGGCAGTTCGCCCTCGCCGTCGATCACGCGGCGCGCGTTAAGTGACATCCGGCGGCGGCCGATCTGTGGAAAGTCGTGCTCGACCGTAAAATCCTCGAACGTCTGGTTGCGCTGCAGGATAGATCCCAACAGTTCGCGCAAGGCGGGGATGTCCCACTGATGGTTGCCCAGGTCGTACATTCGACGACCCAAAGTTTCTTCCGGGGCGACCTGAAACTGGCGGTAGAAAGCGCGGCTGGCGGAAACGACTTTCATTTCGCTATCGAGCACCAGCAGGGGTTCGCGGACGGTATCGATGATGCCTTCGGCCATGCGGCGCGCCGCTTGCACGGACTCTTCGGCCGCAACGCGCCGGCTGATATTGGAAAACGTGAGCACCACACCGTCAATCATGTTTTCCAGCGTGCGATACGGTTGAATGCGCGCCAGATACCAGGCGCCGCTGACGGTTCGCACCTCGCGCTCGCTCGCCACCAGCGTCTCGAGCACGGTCCGAACCTCGACCAGGAGATCGTTGCCCTCGACGTCGGACTTGATGTCGGTGAGCGGCCGGCCGATGTCCGAAGCCACCAGCCGAAATACGTGGGCCGCCTCGCGCGTGAAGCGGCGAATCACCAGGTGCTCATCGAGGAACACGGTGCCGACACTGATGTTGTCGAGCAGGTTCTTCATGTCGTTCTGCATATCGGACAGCTGCTCAATTTTTGCCTGCAACTCGGCATTGACCGTCACCAGCTCTTCATTGATCGATTGCAGTTCCTCTTTGGAGGTTTCCAGCTCCTCGTTGGTCGACTGCAACTCCTCGTTGGTCGACTGCAACTCCTCGTTCGTTGACTTGAGCTCCTCATTGGACGCTTGCTGCTCCTCGACGGTCGCTTGCAGGCTCTCCCGGGTATTTGCCAACTCGTGTGCCAGCGCCTCGATCTGCCGGCGCTCGGACGATCCAGCGGACCGTTTGCCGCGCGCCGGTGGCGGCGTCTTCTTCGATTTGGCCGCCTTGACTGGCCGCAATGGCGGCGCCTCCGCCGCATCCTGAAAGCTCACCAGCACCAGCCTCTCACCGGCGTCCGAGTCAGGCAACGGACGTACGCTCAGCAGAACCGTCTGCGATTTGCCCTCGGTCCTCAGCGCTACTTCCCGTCCCAAGGTGGACGTACCACGAGTGGCGGCAGCCGTCAGGGCGGCACGCAGTTCCAGTTGCAGATCGTCGCGCGCCATATCCATCGCGTTGAGAGTGGCCTGCCCCGGCGCCGGGCGCAGATATTTTCCGGTCTCGCCGTGCACGAAGACGATCTTGCCTTTGGCGTCGGTCACGACGGAAGCGGGCGCGTAGGACTGCAGCAACACGCGCCGGGTGAGCTCGGCGAAATTAGTGTCCCTTGTTTTTTTCACTGCCTCGTTCGCTCCTTTCCCGCCGCTATCCGCCGCCCAGAACGAGTCTCCAGCCGCCAGCGTACGAGCTGAGGACGCAGTGTGGATAGCTCGGTAAATTTTGCACTTGCGGTTCGCGGGTGCGAACAGTTCCGGACGACTGCCGATGCTCTCCGAGGGTGAAAGAAACAGTAGACCGTCCGGCCTCAGTGCATAGTGCAGGATGGGAATCAGGCGGCTTTGCAAGTCGGCTTCCAGGTAGATCATCAGATTGCGACAACTGACCAGATCGAGCCGAGTGAACGGTGGATCCTTGATCACGTTCTGGATGGCAAACACCACCATCTCGCGAACTTCCTTCTTGACCCGGAAGCCATCCTCTTCCCTGGTAAAGAAGCGGCGCAGCCGCTCCGGCGTCACATCAGCGGCGATGTTGGGTGGATAGACGCCGGCCCGGGCGAAGGCAATCGCATCGTCGTCCAGGTCGGTGCTGTAGATCTGGACCTTGAACTCGCGCTGGACCTCGTTCATGTATTCACGCAGCAACATGGCAATTGAATACGCCTCTTCGCCGGTGGCGCAACCAGCGACCCAGACGCGAACCACGTAGCCGTCCAGTTTGTCGGCAAACAAACGCGGCAATTCTTGCTTCAGTGCATCGAACGCCTCCGGATCGCGAAAGAAGCTGGTGACATTGATCAGCAGTTCCTTGAACAGCGCTTTCGCCTCGGCCGGGTGCTCCTTGAGAAAGCGGCAATAGACATCGATGTCGGTCAGATCATGCTGGGACATCCGCCGCTCAATGCGCCGGCGGATCGTGCTTTTCTTGTAGAGCGAGAAATCGTGGCCGGTGGCGATCCGCAGCAGCATCAGCAACCGGTTCATGCCGCCTGCGGGCAGCGGGACGGGCGCGGTGGGTTCCGCTGGTGTGAGGCTCTTGCCGACGCTGCTCGATCCGGCCTGCAAGACAGCGGCCATCTTTTCCACCGGCAGGACATGGGAGGCAAAGCCGCTGCGCACAGCGCTGGCCGGCATCCCGTCGTATTTCGCAGTGGCCGGCTCCTGCGCCAGCGTGATGCCGCCGGCGCCGTGAATTGCGCGCAATCCCAACGTGCCATCCGTGCCGGTTCCGGAGAGAATGATGCCGATTGCCCTCTCGCCTTGATCCAGGGCCAGGGAACGCAGGAATGCGTCGATCGGCATGCGCTGGCCGCGCGGCACTTCCGGCAGCGACAACTGCAAGGTGCCCGAGAAGATAGCCATGTCGCGGTTGGGCGGTATGACATACACATGGTCGCGGGCCACGGCCATCTGGTCCTGGGCCTCGACCACCGGCATCACTGTTGAGCGCTGCAGGATCTCAGTCAGGATGCTGGCGTGGCCCGGATCGAGGTGCGGCACCAGCACAAAGGCCATACCGCTGTCGGGCGGGACGCTGCGGAAGAACTGCTCGTAAGCCTCGAGTCCGCCTGCCGATGCGCCGATGCCGATGACAGGAAAGGGACGCGGGGAGGGAGACGCCGCCGCCATCGGTTGATCAGCGACCTGTTGACCAACGACCTGTTGACCAGCGATCTTTGGCGCAGCGCTTTTTTGCAAAGCGCTCTTTTCGCCAGAGGCGTGTCTCGGCGGCGCAGCTCGAACAAGGCGTTTTCGCCGGCCTCCGGCCTTCTTGCTACCGCTGGTCGTCATATCGCCCCCGCCGACGCCAAGTCGGCGCAACTGGCGACCGATGCTACTCCGTCCCGCGAACGGGTTGGCTGCGCGACCCCTCTATTCCAAGGCGTACAGATTGCCGTCCGCGCTGCCGACGTAAATGACACCTTTCATCACGAGCGGTGTAGAAAAGAATGACCCGACGGTCATTTGCCGCTCGGCACCGAGCGCAGCGCTTTCGCGCCAACTCGATGGGAACAACAGGGGATTGTTGAAGCGTCTGTCGGCCGTCAGCACCCAGCCGCGATTGGCCCGCGACGCATCGGTCTGGAACTCCCACAACAAGGCGCCGCTCGCCTTGTCGCGCGCCTGCAGCGTGCCGTTGAGCACGCCGACCAGCACGACGTCGCCGGCGATGGTCGGCGATGAGAACACGTATGCCTTGGTCTGCTGCTCCTGCAGTCGCTTGCCGGTTGCCGCTTCAACGACCTGGTAGAGCGCGCTGTCGGAGGTGGCGAAATAGACGCGGCCGTCGGCGATCGCGGGCGAGCTCACGACCCAGCTGCCGCCGGTGGCAACGTTCCATTTCTGTTCGCCGGTGCGGGCATCCAGCGCGTAGACATGCGCGTCGCGGCAGCCGCTAAAGACCACACCTCCCGCTACCGCCGGCGATGACTGGAAGCCCTGCTGATTGTGGATCAGCTCATCGACGCCGCCCTGGAACACCCAGCGCTGCTGGCCCCTCTTGGCGTCCACCGCGTACAGGCGACCGTCCCAGCTGCCGACATACACGATGCCATCGGCGTAGGCCGGCGACGCGTGCACCACGTCACCGGTGTGGAATTTCCATTTGAGATTGCCGCTCGCCGCATCCACCGCGTACAGGTTCTCGTCGCCACTGCCGAAAAATACGGTGCCATCGACCACCAATGGGCTGGACAGGAACACGTCGTACATGTCGGCATAGGTCTGCGACCTGGGCTGCAGGCCATGCAGGCCGCGCGCCTCGAAGCGGCGTTCGCCCTCGGTGGCGAACTTCCAAAGCACTTCGCCATTGCGCGCATTGAGCGCGTAGAGCCGGCCGTCGTAGCTGACCACGAACACCCGGCCGTCGACCACTGCGGGAGTCGATGACACCGGCCCCTCGGTGCGCTGCATCCAGCGCTGGCGCCCGGTGGCGGCGTCGACTGCGTACACGTTGCCGTCGTCGCTGCCAAAGATAATCATGCCGTCGTACCAGGACGGCGAGGACACCACGCGCTGGCCCGTCGGAAATGTCCACTTCACCCGGTGGAACTGGCGCGGCGCGTTGCTCTGCGACACACCGCCGTGCGAGGCGTCGCCGCGAAACATGAACTGCGCGTGCGCCGGCAGACAAAACATTGCGACCGTCGCGCCAAGAAGGGCGCACAGATGCGGGGCAAGGCGCGCGAAAGGATGCCGAAAGAGCGACGCGAGGGAATGCGCGTGCAATCTCATGGCATCTTCTCCTCGGCGCCGGCCGCGCGATGAAGTACTAGCGTTGCCTCGAATGGACCTTGCACCATTTGGCCCTGGATCGTGCCGTCGGCCGTAGCCCAGCGACCTTCGATGCGAAAGCCGGCCTGGTTCGATTGCAGCGTGATGAACTCGGCTCCCTGCACGACATGGTCAACGCGGAGCGTCGTGGTGCGCCTGCCGACTACCACGATTTCGCCGCGCGCCGCGCCGGGTGGATGATTGGCCAACGTCAGCGTCACATCACGCGGATGGCCTCCAAGTTCGTAGCGGCCGACCCATTTGCCTTCGAGCGCCGCACTGACGGCGGTACTTGGGGGAGCAATGTCCACTTGCGACGGGCCAGTGCGCCTGAGTAGCAAACGGGCTGCGTGACCGCCTTCGTGCAACTCGCCGGCGAGCGTGCCGTCCGTTCGCCGTGCGAGGCGGACTGCGGGCGCAGGTTCGAGCGGGGTACTGAACGCGGAGGTGAGACCGAAGTGCAGCGCCGCGTCCGTCACCGTCAGATCATTGAGAGGCGCGCCTTTAACGCCGAGCCCAGGAAGGATCACTGAGCCGACCCACTTGTGCTGCGGATCCCGCGCGATGTCCACGATCATGCGCATCGGCGCGCCAGGGATCTCGGCCACGCCCTCCCAGCGGCCGGCGGGATCGGGGGCGGACCGGGCAACCGTTGCGACGAGCAACAGCGATCCCAACGCAAGCATAGGGCGAAAGCGAAAATTGACTCGATGTGTCACGTCCTCTCCTTGTTTGTCCTAATTGGAGGTGACGATAACGCGCTTGCTAAAGCACCGGGACCCGAGTTCGACGCAACCTGCAAACGAGGCAATGGATGCAACCAGAGTCGGGCGAGAAATCAAGAGTGCGACGACGTTAAAGCGGGACCGCCTCACAATTCCAGAATCCGTTGCGCCAGAGCATCACGTGTCAGAGCTTGCCGTCTCGAGAACGGCCCGGCTGAAAGTCTTGCTGGCGCGAAGCCTCGCGCCCCAGCCGCGCGATCCGTCCGACCGAGGATGAGTCAGCCGAGCGCAGGCAAGTGCCTGTTAGTTGCGTCGCTATGTACTACGCTATATTTCGCAGCGCGATAAACGCCCGACCTTTATCGAACTCTGATGGCCGCACCTACGACCACCCGCAGAACGCTTCGGTGCTACGCAGGCGTCGCACTTCTTGCGGTCATCTCACTTGCCGCGCACGCCGGTGACTTGACCGTCTCGGCTGCTGCCAGCCTGATGAATGCCTTTCGCGAAATGGGTCCGGCCTTCGAGGCGCAGAACCCGGACACCAAAGTGCTCTTCAACTTCGGCGCCTCCGACGCGCTGCTCGCGCAGATCGCCAAGGGTGCGCCGGCCGATGTCTTAGCGTCTGCGGATCAGGAAACAATGGATCGCGCCGAAGCCCAGAATTTGCTCACGCCTGGGTCGCGCCGCAACTTCGTGAGTAATACGCTCGTGCTGATCGCACCGAGCGACAGTCCGTTGCGTATCAAGGAGTTGGCCGACCTGCAAAAATCCGAGGTCAGGCGCATCGCACTGGGCAGCCCGTCCGGTGTGCCTGCGGGCCGATACGCGAGAGGCGCGCTCGATGCGGCCAAGCTGTGGACCACCGTCGAACCCAAGGCCGTTTATGCGCAGAACGTGCGCCAGGCGCTCGACTACGTGGCCCGCGGCGAGGTCGAAGCGGGCTTCGTCTACGCCACCGACGCAGCGATACAAAAGGACAAAGTCAAAGTGGCCTTTGTCGTCGCGACTGAGACGCCGATCAGCTATCCCATCGCCGCTGTCTCCGGCAGCCCGAACGCGGACGCCGCGCGCAGGTTCCTTGACTTCGTACTCTCCCCAGCCGCCCAGGCGGTGCTGACCCGCTACGGCTTCGGCAGGCCCTAGCCGCAGGCGCATGAACTCCGCCGTATGGATCACGCTTGCGTTGACGCTCAAGGTCGCGACATGGGCTACCGGCATCAATCTGTTGCTCGGCGCGGCTATGGGCTGGCTGCTGGCGCGCAAGCGATTTATCGGGCGCGAGTTGATCGATGCCGTATTGACCCTGCCGTTCGTGCTGCCGCCCACGGTGCTCGGCTACTACCTGCTCGTTGTAATCGGCAAACGCGGTTGGCTCGGCAGCTGGCTGTATCAGACCTTCGGCATCAACTTGATCTTCACGTGGCAAGGAGCGGTGATCGCCGCCACTGTCGTGGCGTTTCCGCTGGTGCTGAAATCCGCGCGCGCAGCGTTCGAGGCGGTCGATCCGCAACTCGAGCAAGCAGCTCGCGTGTTGGGTCTCGGCGAATGGGGCGTGTTCTTCCGGGTCACGGTGCCAATGGCATGGCCAGGCATCCTCGCCGGCACTCTGCTCGTGTTTGCGCGCTCGCTGGGGGAATTCGGAGCAACGCTCATGGTGGCAGGCAGCATTCCGGGGCGAACGCAGACGTTGTCGATCGCTGTCTACGAGGCGGTACAGGCCGGCCAGGACTCGGTGGCCAATTCGCTCGTTGTGATTACGTCGATTACTTGTGTTGTCGTGTTGCTGACCGCTGGGCGCCTAGCGCCGTTCCGAACTGCGCCGGTGCGATGAGTTTCGACGTCGACATCAGCAAGCTCGTGGGCGACAACCGGCGACGGTTCCGCTTGAGTGTTCGATTCCGCACGCCCGCCCGGCGAACTGTGATCTACGGTCCTTCCGGTGCCGGCAAGAGTCTCACTCTGCAGGCGCTGGCTGGGCTGCTGAAGCCCGATAGCGGCCGCATCACCTTCTGCGACCAAGCTCTCTATGACAGCGTTGCGCGTGTCGACGTACCAGCGCGCGGCCGCGGATTCGGATACCTGTTCCAGGACTATGCGCTCTTCCCCAAATTGACGGTGCGCCAGAACATCGCGTTCGGACTGCTCACTGGGCTGCGAAACCCATCCGAGCGAGGCGGAGGCGAAGTCGTTGACCGCTCGCTGCGAGCCTTCGAACTGGTCGACGTCGCGGCGCAGCGACCGAGCGAGATCTCGGGCGGACAGCGCCAGCGCGTGGCGCTGGCGCGAGCGCTCGTCAATTCACCGCGTGCGCTCCTATTGGACGAACCGTTTTCGGCTTTGGACCCGGAGTTGCGGCACCGCATGCGCACCGAGCTCGATGAATTGCTCAAACGTATTGGGATTCCGGTCGTGATGATCACGCACGATCCCGAGGACCTGAAGTGGTTCGGCGATGGGGCACTGTACATCCGCGACGGGTCGATCAGCGAACGGCCGACCGTTCCGGCCGACGTGTTCGCACCCGGCATGCAGGAGGTCTGATATGGCAGGGCTGCGCATCGCGGGCTGGCTCCTTTTCGTCTATCGGCCGTCAAAACCTGCGGCCGCCGAAATGCGATGGTTGCGACGACTTTGATTTTTGCTTCTGTGCTTCGGTGCTGTCGGGCCGCAAGACATGGCCAGTGACACCCTGAACCTGACCGTCGATGCGGAGCTGTGGCTCAACCTCGACGGACAGAACCTGGCCGGCGGCAGGCGGTTTGCCTTGCTTGCCGAGGTCGCCCGTGCCGGTTCGATCACGCAAGCCGCTAAGGTGGTCGGCCTGAGCTACAAAGGCGCCTGGGACGCAATTGAGCACATGAGCACCCTGGCAGGTGAGCCGCTTGTCGAGCGGATGGTAGGAGGTAAGGGCGGTGGTTCCACGCACCTCACGCTGCGTGGCGAACAACTCGTGTGCAACTTCGCCCTGATCCAGCAAGAGCACACGCGCTTCATCGAGCGACTGAATCGGCAGGCCCGCGGCTTGACACGAGACTACTCATTGATGGAGACCATCGCCATGAAGACTAGCGCCAGAAACCAGTTTGCGGGCACCGTGCGCGCCGTTCGCACAGGGGCTATTAACGACGAAATTGAACTGGAAGTTATCGGCGGTCTGCGCATCGTTGCCACTGTGACAAGCGAGAGCCGCAAGGAGCTGGGACTGAAGGTCGGCGCCAAAGCCTTCGCGCTTGTCAAGGCTTCGTCGATCATCGTCGTGACGGACGGTGCTGATGCCAAGCTCTCAGCGCGCAATCAGCTCCAAGGCAAGGTCTCGCGCGTTACGACGGGCTCGGTCAATAGTGAGGTCGTGCTCGTGCTGCCCGGCGGCGGCTCTGTTGCTGCAATCATCACCAACGAAAGCGCCGAGGTTCTCGGGCTTGCAAAAGGAACGGCGGCGACGGCGGTCTTCAAGGCGTCGAGCGTGATCGTCGGCGTGACGACGTAGACGACTAAGTTTGCAGCCCCAGGAGAGGGAGCGGCGCAACGGACGTCGCGTTCTTGAGGCTCGGAAGAGAGAAAGTAGCGAGGCGCCGTAGGCGCTGAGCGCGGATCTCCCAGATCACCCAAGCGCCGAAGCGCTGCGCAGGTTAGGAGGTGTCATGCACAAGGCGCGCCTGCTCCTGCCGAGCTACGGGCTGCGCTGGCGCAAGCAACCTCCCATCGCGTCCTAGGCCGCCTTCACCGGCATCTGAATCACCTGCGCTCCCTGCTGGCCGCGGAACTTGGCGAGCAGATCAGCCCACTTGGCGCGTGCGGCAGCCAGTGACTTCGCCTTGATGTGGCCATAACCACGGATCTCTTCCGGCAGGCTCGCCAGCTGCACGGCGACCGTGATGTTGTCACCGTTGAGTTTCGCGAGCACCTCGTCGAGCAACGCTTCGTATTCGACGATCAACGCGCGTTCGGCCTTGCGCTCGTCAGTGTAGCCGAACACATCGAGCGCCGTGCCGCGCAGGAAGCGCAGCTTCGCGAGCAAGGTGAACGCGCTCATCAGCCACGGGCCAAAGCGCAGCTTCTTCACTTTGCCGGTGTGTGGATCGGGCCGCGCCAGCAGCGGCGGCGCGAGATGGAAGTTGAGGCTGTAGTCCTTGCCAGCGACGCCCTCGAACTGTGCCGCGATGCGGGCGCGAAAGGCCGGATCCGAATGCAGGCGCGCGACCTCGTATTCATCCTTGAGCGCGAGCAGCTTGAAGTAGTAGCGCGCCACGGCTTCGGTCAGTCGCGTCGATTGCAGACGATCGCTTTCCACCTGCCGCACGCGCGCTACGCGTTCGCTGTAGCGGCGCGCGTAGCCCACGTTCTGGTAGCCGGTCAGGAACTCGACCCGGCGGGCGATTGTTTCATCGAGCGTCGACGCGCGTTTGAACTCGATCACCTGCGCCGCAAAGTCGCCGGGATGCGCCGCTTTCCTGACGATTTCCGGATCGTGCGCCGCGGTGCGGCCCCATTCGAATGCGCGCTTGTTGGCATCGACCGCCACGGCGTTCAATTCAATCGCCCGCACCATCGACTCGTAAGCGAGCGGCAGCCAGCCCTTCTGCCACGCGAACCCAAGCACGAACGGATTGGTGTAGATCGCGTCGCCGAGCAGCGCGGTGGTGAGCGCCTGCGCATCGACGAAGCAGGCATTGGCCTCGACACCGATCGCATCGCGCACCTGCTGCATCTGCGCCACGGCGCCAAATTGCCAGTTCGGATTGCGCACGAAATCCGCGGTCGGCGATTCGTGTGTGTTGATGACCGCGCGTGTGTGGCCGCTGCGAATTTTCGATAGCGCCTCATTGCCGGTGGTGACGATCAGGTCACAGCCGAGGACAACGTCGGCTTCTCCCATCGCGATGCGCGTGGCAAAGAGATCCCCTGGCCGCGGCGCGATCTGTACGTGCGAAAACACCGCGCCGCCTTTCTGCGCGAGCCCCGCCATGTCGAGCACCGACACGCCTTTGCCTTCCAGGTGCGAGGCCATGCCCAGCAGCTGGCCGATGGTCACCACACCCGTGCCACCGACACCGGTGATCACGATGCCGTAGTTTTTGCCACGCGCAAGCTGTGCCGGCTCGGCCCGCGGCAATTCGGGCGGCATCACCGCGTCGCGCCCGGCGCTCACTTTCGCCTTCTTGAGCTGGCCGTTTTCAATCGTGACAAAGCTCGGACAGAAACCGTTGACGCAGGAGAAATCCTTGTTGCAGCTTGATTGATTGATCGTGCGCTTGCGGCCGAATTCGGTTTCCAGCGGTTCGACCGAAAGGCAATTGGATTGCGTGCTGCAATCGCCGCAGCCTTCGCACACGAGCTCGTTGATCACGACGCGCCGCGGCGGATCGGGATATTCATTGCGCTTGCGCCGGCGCCGCTTTTCCGAGGCACAGGTCTGGTCGTAGATCAGCACCGAGACATCGGGAAACTCGCGCAGCTCGCGCTGGATCTGATCCAGTTCATCCCGATCGTGAATCGTCACGCCGGCCGCTAGCCGCCACGCATCACCGGTGGCGCCGTGCGCGTTGACGCTCGGGAAATCCTGCAGATGGTTGTATTTGGGCGGATCGTCGGTGACGACCACGATCTTGCCAACGCCTTCCGCCGCCATCTGCTGCGTGAGTTGCGGCACCGTCAACTGGCCGTCGGTGGGCTGGCCGCCGGTCATCGCCACCGCGTCGTTGAACAGGATCTTGTAGGTGATCGGCACATGGGCCGCGACCGCCGCGCGCACCGCCAGCGAGCCGGAGTGGAAATACGTGCCATCGCCGAGATTGGCGAAGATGTGGCGCTCGTTCGTGAATGGCTGTTGGCCGATCCAGGGCACGCCTTCGCCGCCCATCTGCGTATAGGTCGACGTGCTGCGATTCATCCAGATCGCCATGTAGTGGCAGCCGATGCCCGCCACCGCGCGTGAACCTTCGGGCACGTTGGTCGACGTGTTGTGCGGACAGCCGGAACAGAAATACGGCGTGCGGTCGACCGTGAGACGCGGCTGCGCGAGCGCGCGCTCCTTGGCTTCGATGAGCGCAATGCGTGCGGCGATGCGCGCGCGCACATCGGCCGGCAACTCCAGCTTGCCGAGGCGTTGCGCGATCGCCTTGGCCACGATCGCCGGCGTGAATTCATAGTGCGCAGGCAGGATCCAGTTGCCCTGCGGCACCGCCCATTCACCGCCGTCCTTTTCATCGAACTTGCCGAGCACGCGCGGAATGCGCTTGCCGCTGCCGATCCAGGAGAACAGTTCCTCCTTGAATTGGTATTCGATGAACTGGCGCTTCTCTTCGACGATCAGGATTTCCTCGAGGCCTTCAGCAAAGCCGCGGATCGTCTGCGCTTCGAGCGGCCAGACCATGCCGCACTTGAACAGGCGCACGCCGACTTGTTCGCAGGTTGCTTCATCGAGACCGAGATCGGCCAGGGCCTGGCGCGTATCGAGATAGGCCTTGCCGCTGGCGACGATGCCGAAGCGTGCGTGCGCCGAATCGATCACCGTGTGATTGAGCTTGTTGGCGCGGCAATAGGCGAGTGCCGCGTACAGCTTGTAGTCGAGCAGCCGCGCTTCCATGTCGAGCGCGCTGTCCGGCCAGCGGATGTTTAAGCCGCCCGTCGGCATTGTGAAGTCGGCGGGCAGATTGATCTTGATCCGCTCTGGATCGATCTCGACCGAGCTGCTGGACTCGACCACTTCGGTGACCGTCTTCATGCCGACCCAGACACCGGCGTAGCGACTCATCGCAATGCCGTGCAGGCCGATGTCGAGGTACTCCTGCACCGACGACGGATACAGCACCGGCATCATGCAAGCCTTGAAAATGTGATCCGATTGGTGCGGCAAGGTCGACGACTTGGCGCCGTGATCGTCGCCCGCCAGTGCCAGCACGCCGCCGAGACGCGACGTTCCGGCCGCGTTCGCATGTTTGAACACATCGCTGCAGCGATCCACACCCGGTCCCTTGCCGTACCACAGCGCGAACACGCCGTCGTATTTGGCGCCGGCGAACATGTTGACCTGCTGTGTGCCCCAGACGGAAGTGGCCGCGAGGTCTTCGTTCAATCCCGGATGAAAGCGCACGTGAAAGCGTTCGAGATGCTGCTTCGCTTTCCACGCGGTCTGGTCGATGCCGCCCAACGGACTGCCGCGATAGCCGGTGATGAAACCGGCGGTATTGAGCCCGGCGAGTTGATCGCGTTCACGCTGCAGCATCGCCAGGCGAACCAACGCCTGCGTGCCGCTCATGTAGACACGGCCGCGGTCCAGGGTCCAGCGATCATCGAGGGTGACTTCGGCGAGCGCGCGCAGCGCCGCGGGTGACAACGGGTCGTTCATTGCAACTCCTCAACCAAAAATCGTGTCTTTGGGAGCGCGATCAGCGGGCGGATGAACCTTGATCGGCGCCAACGGCCGCGCCTTGTGGGCGCGCGCGTTGGTGGTTATGTTTGTTGGTGCGAACAGAGCGGCGACGGCAGCAACGACCGGCGTCGGAACGGCTCTTGAATCACAGGTTTATCCACGATGGCCGCACTGCAATTCCGCCCGAGCACAAGCTTACTCGGGTGATTGCCGGCCCCTCGCAGCGCGCCAGCGCTCGCACGCTGCAACGTTTGCCGCTCATGGAGTATTCGCTGCGGGCGCCGACGCGAGGTTGAATCAGATCGGACCACGGACGCAGCCCGTGCAAATCAGTGGTTCTTGCCCGCCCGATCGATTCGCGGCAATAAGGATACGACTTGTTCGCGCGTCGGTGCCGGATTGGTCCCGTGCTCGGCCGCGAGCATTTTCAGATCGACTTCGGCCAGGTGCTCAGCGTCGCGTCGCGGCACGACGTCCGCGGCGGCCCGATTGTTGGCAATCACGGCGCGATCGCGGCCTGCGTCCTTGGCTTGATAAAGAGCGTCGTCGGCGAGGCGCGCGAGCTGTTCGAGCTGCGGGCTCATGCTGGTATCGGCGATGCCGAAACTGGCCGTGAAGGCGGGCACGGACCCGGACTGCAGTGCCTGGGCGAGCGCGGTTCGCAAACGCTCCACCGCTTCCAGGGCCTGCGGCGCATCGCAGTGGGCCAAGATGAGAACAAACTCCTCGCCACCCCAGCGCGCCGGCATGTCATCGCCCCGCATGCAGCCGCGCAGGACGTCCGCAAACAACCGCAAGGCCTGATCGCCCATCTCGTGACCGTGCGTGTCGTTGAGCTTTTTGAAGTGATCCAGATCGCACAACACAAAGGCGAAGCCCTGGCGATTCGCGGTGAGCGTATGGACCTGCTCCTCGACCGATCGACGGTTCATCAAACCCGTCAGGCTATCGGTCGATGCTTGAATCTGCGTGCGCCGAAATGCGCGCAGCGTACCGACCCGGGAGGCGGCCTGCTGCGCCATGCTGCTCAACTGGGCCACCTGTTTCTCCGTGGCGGGTGCAGAACGGGGACCGGCCGCGTGCAGCACGCCGATCGACCGACCCATGAAACTCAATGGGATGCAGACGGCGGCGACGGCGCCACTCGCCCGGCTACGCAATTTCGGACAGGCATGAACCTCGTCACTGTCGGCAAAGATGCTGAGCGTGCCGCGGCGCACCGCCACGCAGGAGAATGGCGATTCCACCGAACAGCCCGCGCCGCCCTTGGTCGGGTGCTGGGCTGCGCGCTCCAGGTGGGAGCGACTGGAGTCGGCAATCAGCAACTCCATCGGCAATTCCGGGGCGACGCTGTTCATGACGTGGGACACGACACTGTAGGCCTCGGCCTCCGAGTCGGCCATCTCCAGCGCCTGGACCAGCTTGGCACCGAATGCGTCCCGTTCGGCATCATCGCGCAGGCGATCCATCATGCTGCTCAAGTTGTCGGCCAGCAGGTTCATGGCACGGGAAAGCGAACCGACTTCGCCGGATTCCCGGCACTCCGCCCGCACGCGCAGATCCCCGTCGGCGATGGTCTGAGCAACATTCCGCAACCGGATCAGCGACCGGCGGATCGATGCCGACAGCAGAGCGACCAGGCCGCAAACGATTAGCGCGGTCAGGCCGGCGGTGCCCAACAGCCAACGCTTGGCCTCTTCCGACGCGCCGGCAGCATCCTCATTCGCCGCAACGATCCGGCGCGCCAACACACCGGTCTGCTTAAGCATCGCCTGCTGCAGCGCCTCAAACGACGCATCGAAGCGCGGCATCAATGCGAGACCGGCTTTGGAATCGCGGAAGATTGCTTTGATCGTCTCGTTGGCCAGGGTTCGATGCGCATCCGTCAAATCCCGGACCCGGTTGAAGCTCTCGGCCAGATCGCCTGGCAGTTCAATGCGATCCAGCTCCCGGATATCGCGCCGCAGCGCATCGGAGTCTTCAATCAGCGAGGCGAGGACCGCATCGTGGGAGATGGCCGTGTAGGTAGCACTCGCAAGCGCTGCATTGACGTCACCTCTGAGGTTCGCGTTTTGCGTGTCCGCATCCTGGTGGTAACGCGCCGCGCGACTGACGAGCGTCAGATCCGCCATGGCTTTGCGCTGCGTATCGTTGGCACGCCAGGCCATCGCCGCGACCAAGGTGAGCGCCGCGAGCAGCAGACCGTTGATCAAAAGCAATCGCTTGCCGACCGAGAGGCGGTTGGCCGTGGAAGCGGGCTTTTCGGAAACCACGCGGCCCGTCCCTTATGAACCGCGCGCGCAGTTCCGGGCTGTTGCCAAGTGCACCGTGTTCATCGAATTTTTCCCTGCGAGGTTGACCGCCTCTCGTAGATATCGGCAGTGACCGGACAAAATTGAGTTGGGTCAACAATTGGCTGTGATCTTCGTCACAGTTCTGGTGTTAACCGCGCCGACGAGGTGAAGAGATCGTGTGTGCAGCAACTCCGATCACTCGGGATCGGTGCGAAGCAAATGCGGATCGGCGCTGGGACAGCGAACCAGACGCTTTGAAAATAAGGGACGACTCTGCCTAGCGACCCGGCTGTAAGCCTCGAAGTTGGGATTGCTTGCTACGTTTTCAGAGCTTCGCTAGCTTGCCCGCTTCTTCGCACGTCGCTTGGCCGGTGCCGGATGGAGGCTCTTGCTGGAGCGCTTCAACTCGTCATGCAGCCAATCTCGCAAAGCCGCCAGCGGCGGCCAGTCGCGCAGGTTCGGCGGATAGACCAGGTGATAGCTGTGCGCGTGCTCGTAGGTGACCGTAAGCGGCGACAACTGGACCAGACGTCCATCGCCCAATGCGTCGGCCGCCAGCAGCTCCCGGCCGATTGCCAGACCCAGGTTTTGCTCTGCCGCCTGGAACATCAGGCCGGCGTCATTGAAGTCCGCCACCGGCGTCACGCGGGTGCGCACGCCGGCGGCTTTGAACCAATGCTCCCACAGCTCGCGATCTCCCAGCAGCGCCTCGCGCGCGAGCGCCTCCGGCTGCGCGCCCAGCAAGCGGCGCGCGGCAGACGGCGAGCCGACCACGACCATCGGCACGGGCGACTCGAATAGTTGCTCCGACTCCAGTCCGGCCCATGGCCCGCGACCTTGGCGCACGGCGGCGTGGAAGCCCTCGCGCTGCAAGTCGATCACCTGGGCCGATGCTTCGATCTCGAGGGCCAGGTCGGGATGCTGCTCGCGCCAGCGGCCCATGCGCGGCAGCAACCAGCGCTGCGCAAATGACGGCAGCATCGTCACACGCAGCCGCTGCGTCGTGCCGCTGGCGGCGGCGCCCGCCGCCTGCACACCGTCGTCGAGCTGAGCCAGTGCCGCCTGCACGCTGTGCAACAGCGCCTTGCCGGCGGGATTGAGCAACACGCGGCGGCCGCGCCGCTCGAACAGTTCGAAGCCAAGTTGCTGCTCCAGGCCGCGGATCTGCTGGCTGACTGCGCTGTGGGTCAGGTGCAGCGCTTCGGCGGCGGCGCGCAGGTTCTGCAACTCGGCGACGGCGCGGAAGGTGGGCAAGGTGTTGAGGGGCAGGCGCGACATACTGGTAAGCATATCTGACCAGACTGGCAAGAGCAAATCGATTCCAGTCCAGCACCTGGGCTCATAGACTTACCAACATTGAATTTTCGGTCGGAGCGCCGCCGCGCCGCCACCGAGCAGACGCCACCCGATGCAGGAGAACCAAATGAAAACCTTCACCCCCACCCGGCCGCTGATCCGACTCGCGATTGCCGCGATCGCCGTCGCCGCCGCACTATCCACCAGCGCCTTTATCGTCGGACTGGCGCACGCGTACGCGGTCGAAGGCCAACGCAACGCCGATGCACATGTGTTGGTCGTGGCGTGATAGCGCGCTGAGCTCGTGCCAACTCGCTTGCGCCTCGCTGTTCCTAAACCGGAGAAAAGCCATGAACCGAATGTCTCTGCAACAACGCATCGGCTTTGCCGTGCTCGCGATGTTGGCCGGCGTCGCCATCCTGTCGCTGACGATATTGCCGCCGATTGTTCCCATCATTTGGCCAAACTGATCGGAACGGCTTCGAGTCAGAATAGACTCGATCGCCGAACCGAACTTCGAGGGCGGCGGGTTGTATCCCGGCTCGTTGACATAGGAGGAACGCGATGCAGGGAAACGCATTGGAGGGCGGCTGCTTTTGCGGCGCGCTGCGCTACCGCGTCACCGGCCGACCGACCAACACGATGGTTTGTCACTGCCAGAGCTGCCGGCGCGCCGCCGGCGCGCCGGTCGTTGCCTGGCTTACGTTTGCCAAGCCGGACCTCCAGTTCACGCGCGGAACGCCATCCCAGTTTCGCTCCTCGGGCCCCGTGCAGCGCACGTTTTGCGGTGCCTGCGGCACGCCCCTCACTTACGAGCACAGCGACAGTCCCACGACGATCGATATCACGACCTGCAGCTTCGACGATGCGAATGCCTTTGCGCCGACGCATCACTCATGGCTCGAGCACGACCTGCAGTGGGTGCGCTTCGGCGATGGGCTGCCGACGTTCCAGCGATCGCGCAGTGACACATAGTGGCAGCCGAGAATCGTGGCAGCTCGAGTGCGCGCGAGCGATCGAGCGGTCGCCAATGCATTCGACCGGCGTGTCGAATCAGGGCGCAGCGTTGACCGAGGACGAACTCATAGGACCAGGGTGCGCGTCGACTGCGTGCGGCGCCAAGTCGCCGGCGGCGTGCCGAACTCGCGTCGGAACGCGCGGCTGAAAGCGGTATCGGTCTGATAGCCGACCTCCTCGGCAACGCGG
>Ga0137409_10001919_pt1 | contig 22407 bp, 19 predicted proteins | sample CZODoug1_16funga_FD_122059 | JGI IMG/M metagenome (GOLD analysis project Ga0137409, IMG submission 122059) | Vadose zone soil fungal communities from Angelo Coast Range Reserve, California, USA - CZODoug1_16fungal (Hybrid Assembly) | ecosystem: Environmental > Terrestrial > Soil > Vadose zone...
GCTATGATGCGCCCAATCATGGGCCTTCTTGACCGTTTCTCTCGACGGGGCAAACCACCGCGGCCGCTCGGGTTCCGCGCGATCAACGGAGGGATGACCGAACGGTGGAACAACTCAGGCCAGAACAGGGACGCCTACCTCCACTATCACGGCCAGAAGCACGAAGTCCCCCGCCGGCAATTGCTGGCGAGAGCTCCGGAAAATAGTTGCGGGGGCAGTGTTGAAGCTGCGACTTTCGGGCTGCGCTTACGCGCGCGTCTTCGGCGCCAGCGCCACCGCGTCCCGCATCGCCTGTACCAGGCTGCGCTCGTCCGCCTTGCCCGTGCCCGCGATGTCGAACGCGGTCCCGTGATCCACCGAGGTGCGGACGAATGGCAGGCCGATGGTGATGTTCACGCCTGCCTCGAGCCCGAGCACCTTCACCGGGCCGTGGCCCTGGTCGTGGTACATCGCGACCACCAGGTCGAAGTCGCCGCGGCCGGCGCGGAAGAAGAGCGTGTCCGCGGGTAGCGGGCCTTCCACCTCGATACCACGCGCGCGCGCCGCCTTGATGCCCGGGATGACCTTGGTCTCCTCCTCGCCGCGGCCGAACAGACCGCCCTCGCCCGCGTGCGGGTTGATGGCGCAGACCGCGATTCGCGGCCGCGCCATGCCGGAGCGGACCAGCGCATCGTGCCCGCGGCGGATGGTGCGCTCCACCAGCGCCGGCTCGATCTTCTCGATCGCGTCGAGCAGCCCGATGTGGGTGGTGACGTGGATGACCCGCATCTTGGGCGTGGAGAGCATCATCGAGACTTCCTCGATGCCGGCCAGCTTGGCGAGAAGCTCGGTGTGGCCCGGGTACTTGTGCCCGCCGGCGTGCAGCGCTTCCTTGTTCAGCGGCGCGGTGCAGATGCCGTCGATGCGCCCGGCCATGGCCAGCTCGACTGCGCGCTGGATGAACTTGAAGGCGGCGTCGCCGGCCACAGCGGACAGCTTCCCGAAGGGCAGATCCTCGGGGATGACCGGGAGATCGATGACGTCGACCTCGCCCTGCCGGAACGCCGCTTCCTCCGGCTTCTGGATGGGGCGGACGGCCAGCTTCGAGCCGACGATCTGTCCCGCCTTGCGCAGCCTGCGCGCGTCGCCGATGACCAGCGGCCGGGACATCTCGTACATCTCCGGGACCGCCATCGCCTTCATGATGATCTCGGGCCCGACGCCGGCGGCGTCGCCCATGGTGATGCCGATGATCGGACGTGCCATGACTCAGGTGGCTCCGGCGCGAATCAAGCGCTTCAAAGCAGCGCGGCTGCGCTGCAGGGTCTCGGGCGTCCCGAATGCGCCCGCCTTGGTGACGACGGGCAGCGGGCGCCGCGCATCCGCAAGCCCGATCGGGACGCCGGGCTCCACCTCGCCCAGGAGGTGCAGGCCGCCCGCTCCCAGCGCGCCGAGCACGGCGCGCGCGATGTCGCCGCCGGTCGCGATCAGCCCGCCGATCTGCTCCGCCGACGCGGTGGCGAACCTGCCCAGCGCATCGGCCACCGCTGGACCGATCTCCAGGTCGATGGTCGATCCGAGCTGCGTGACGAGCACGGCGTCCTGTCCCGCGGCGAGCGCCCGGCGCAAATCGGCGGCGGCGCGCATCCACTTTGGGTCCTCCGCGCCGCCGAGCAGCAGATCGACGTCCAGCTCGAAGGTGGCGACGCCCTCCTCCTCGCCCAGTAGCCGCGCCTGCTCGCGGGCGATCGTGGAGCGGCTGCCGACCAGCGCGAGGATGGGCCCGTCGGGGAGAGGCGGCCGCGACTCGGCGCCCGGCTTCGGCCGCAGTCCCAGCGCGGCGGGCAGGTGACGCGCGAGCCCGCCGGAGCCGACCCAGATGACCGGCCACCGGAGCTTCGCACCCGCTTGGGCGATGCGGCGCAGATCGTCCTCCTGCTCGGCGTCGCACACCGCGACCTGAACGCCGCGGGAAATCAGGTCCGAGAGCGTCACCTGCAGGTCTTGGGCTCCGCCGCGAATCGTGGCGAGCAGGACCGGCTCGGCCGCGAGGCCGGCCTGGCGGAGCATGGCAACCGGGTCCGCGGGGCCAGTCATCCCCGACTTCTGCCACACTTCGCTCCCCTCGAGCGGGACGCCGGAGACCAGCACGCGCCCATCCCGGGTCGTGCGGCCGGTGCCGGGGAACGCCGGCGCCAGGATGACGAGCGGCGCCTCCCCTCCGGGCAGATCGGCCGCTGCCCGGAACGTGGTCGCCAGCTCGGCGGCCACGTGCCCCCGCAGCGTGGAGTCGATCTTCTTGTAGAGCTGTCGCGAGCCCCTCCGGTACGCGTCGCGCGCCGCCTCGCCGGCCTTCCGCGCCGCCTCGTCGCGGCCCAGGCGCCGGGTGTCGGTGTCCACGGAGACGATCTGCGCCGAATCGGGCGCCGGCGCATTGCCGATCGACACGAACGTAGGCAAGCCGGCGAGCGCGAAGGCGATCCCGCAGTCGGCGGCGCCGGTCAGATCGTCGGCAACGACGGTCACGTCGGTCATGGCTGCACCACCGCGGCCGGCGAGGGCTCGGGGCCGCGGGCCTGCATCCGCCGGTACCACCAGGCAGTGATGATCGGAACCAGGATCGCAGTCACTACCACGCAGGTGGCGACCAGCACCGTGGCGCTCGCGGCGGCCGGTTTGTAGGCCGGGTTCGCGGCGGCGACGATCGCCGGGACGGCGGCGGCGTTCCCTGCCGTGGAGGCAGCCGCCAGCCCCGCCGTGCCGTTTCCGCCCGTCAGGCGGTCGGTGAAGAACAGCACGATGCCGGTCACCATGACCACGAAGACGCCCAGGCCGATGCCGAGGAGCCCCGCCTTCCAGACAGTGTGGAGGTCGATGTTGGCGCCGAGCGCCAGGGCGAAGAACGGGATCAGCACCGGCACGGCAGGCGCGAGGAATGCTTTCATCTGGCGGTCGAGGTTCCCCAGCAGCATGCCGACGGCCAGCGGCAGGATGGCGCCCACCAGCGCCTGCCAGGGGAATGCAGAGAGCCCGGCGACGCCGAGCGTGACCATGGTGAGGAAGGGCCCCGACTCGATGCTCATGATCGAGTATGCGGCGACGTCGCGCGGCTTGCCGAACTGCCCCATGAGCGCCATGTAGAGGCCGCCGTTGGTGTCGTTCATCGCCGCGACCACCGCCAGCGTGGAGATGCCCGCCAGCACGCCATTCGGCACCGGCGCCTCGCCCAGCAGGCGACCGAGCAGGATTCCGACGAGGATCGCCGTGCCCACTTTGGCGGCGAACAGCGCCCCGCCCTTCTTGAGGATGTAAGGCGTTGCGTTGAACTCGATCGTCGAGCCCATGCAGACGTAGAAGACGGCCAGGATGGTCAGCGCGCCGGTGAACAGCGCGCCGGTGAACGACCCGAAGAACGTCGGCATCCCGGGCGCCCAGGTCCGGATGATGGCCCCGAAGAAGAGCGGCACGATCATCATGCCGCCGGGGATCCGATCGATCGTCCGCTTGATGGGAATTTGCACCATGGCCGGCCTCGCGGGCGCGGGAACGCGCCGACCTCGTCTCCGAGACATGCTGCTCCTCGGCGTGCAACTCTACAAGGCGATCCGGATTTGGCGCGGCGAAGACCGCCGCGAGGAGACGCACATGCACAGGAGCAAGCTGTCGACCTTCGTGATCGACTGCCAGGACGGCGACGTCGACGAGGCGGCGCGGTTCTGGAGCCGGGCGCTCGGCCGCGCCGTCGCTCCCGTCACCGCCGAGAGCGGCACTTATCGCGAGCTACGCGCCCGTCCCGAGGAACCGATGGTGCTGGTGCAGCAGGTCACGCATCCGAGCCGCATCCACCTGGACATCGAGAGCAACGACTTGGAGGCCGAGGTCCGCAGGCTCGAGGCGCTGGGAGCGAAGAGAATCGAGTTCGTGAAACGGTGGTGGGTGATGGAAGCGCCGACGGGCCACCGCTTCTGCGTGGTCAATCCGCAGCGCGGACCGATCGGTTCGGAAGGCAACGATTGGCCCGACGGTGACTGACGGAGCGTCGCGGTTGCGCAAGTCCGGACTTGCGGACGCGGCATTCCGCTGACGCGCCGGGACTTGAACCTGGGATCGCCGGGGCGTTGCCTCGCGACCGAAGTTTCGAGGGGTCAGACAAATTCCCGTTCGACAAGGAGGTCGCCATGAAGAGCTGGCGCTTCGTGTATCTCGGTGCCGTGGTGTCCGCACTGATCGTCGGGCTCGGCCTGTGGAGCCCGCTGAAGGAGGCCGTCGCGAAGGGCAAGAGCAAGGCTCCCCTCTACAAGGTCGATCCGTTCTGGCCCAAACCGCTGCCCGTCGACGCCGAGAAGAACCCCGTGGCGACCGGCTTTCGCGCCACCGGGCCGGGAGCCAGCAAGCCCTGGGTGACCGGGGAAGTCGCCGGAACTTGCCTCGACTCGAAGGACCATCTCTTCACGGTCAACCGCGGTCCCCAGAACAACCTCATCGCGCCGGAGACGGTCGTGGCGCATCCCTCGCCCGCGATCATCGAATACGATCGCGCCGGGAACGTGGTGAATGCCTGGCCGCCCAACCTGCCCACCGCCACCGCACCGTTCTGGGCCGCGCCTAGCGACCCAGTGGGCTGCGACGGAAGCCCAGCCTGCCACGCGGCAACCCGGGGAGTGCCGACTGGCCTCCATGGCTGCTTCGTCGATTACCAGGACAACGTCTGGGTCGCCGGCAACGGAGACGGCATCGTCCAGAAATACACCCACGACGGGAGCACCCTGCTCTTGCAGATCGGACGCCATGCCGTCTGCGACGGGCCATGCGGCACGCCGGGATCGTTGAACAACAGCCGCACGTTGCTCAACCAGCCGGCCGACGTCGCGGTGGATCCGAATCCGGATCCCGTGACTGGTCAGAGAGGTTCCATCTACATCGCGGACGGCTACGGCAACCACCGGGTGGTCGTCTTCGACAGCAGCGGACGCTGGCTGCGCCACTGGGGCGGCATCGTCGTCAACAGCGCCAACCCCAATGGCACCGCCCACGACCGTGGCAGCTTCGCGAACAACGGCTCTGGACACCCACACTGCGTGGTGGTGGGCAACGACAAGGACCTCTACGTGTGCGATCGCGCCGACGACCGGATCCAGGTGTTCGACAGGAATCCGACGGACTGCACCGGCTCGCCGTCCGTCTGGGTCCCTGGCGTCACGCCGGTGTGTCAGCCCAAGAAGAGCATCACCGTGATTCCCGGCACGGGCGTTACCTCGGGCAAGGCAGACGGCAAGCCGACCGTGGCGCTCGGCACGGCCGGCTCGGCTTGGGACCTCGATTTCTCGGCCGACAGCGATCAGAGCTTCTTCTACGAGGCCAGCGGCGGCGAGGAGATCGTGTGGACGTTCGACCACGCGCTCGCGATTGCCGACCAGGCGACGCCCTGTACGACCATGGAGTGCGGCACCTGGCCGCGCGGCATCCTCGCCGGCTTCGGGCGTCCGGGTCACATGGCCGGCGATTTCACCTTCCTGCACACCGTCGCGGTCGACTCGAGCGGCAACCTCTTCACGGGCGAGACCATCGGTGGCCGGCGCGTGCAGAGGTTCACGCGTGCGGGCGATCTGGACCAGGCCAACACGACGGCATTCCGGCCTGCCGGCTATCCCGACGTCACGCTCCGCACCTACGACCCGAGAGCCCCCGGCGGAGGCGAGGGAGGAGACCGGGACGACAAGGACTAGCAAGCGCAATCAGCGGCCGGGAGCCAGCCACGACGCTCCCGGCCGCCGCTCCACCGCGACGGAAGGAGATCCTCGATGACGAGACGCCGCGGGACCCAGACCGCTCTAGCGCTGCTCCTTCCTGCCGCGGTGGCGGTGTGGCTCGTGCACCCAGCGGAAGCGCACGAGTTCGCGCTCGAGAGCCTGATCAACGGGTTCGTCAAGATCGACGCCCGCGAGGCGCACCTGCTCGTCCGCGTTCCGCTCCATGTCGTCGCAACCATCAAGCTTCCGGCGAGAGGCGCCGAGATCGATCTGGCGAACGCCGGTCCCGCCATCCAGCGCGGCCTGGAGGCGCTCGGCCGCGATCTCATCCTCTGGGAGGACGGGCGGCGACTGGTCCCCGCCAGCGCCGCCGGCCGCCTCTCGCTCCCGTCCGACCGGTCGTTCGAGCGTTACGAAGATGCGGCCGAGCACGTCGCCCGGCCGGCGCCTCCCGACACGGCCATCTACATGGATCAGGGATATCTCGACGCGCACGTCACGTACCCAATCAGCTCACCGAGCTCGCGTTTCGCGATCCAGACCAGGGTGGCTCCCGAGCTCAAGAGCTATCTGAAGCTCGCCATCCGCTACTTGCCGCTCGGCGAGGAAGGCCGGGCGATGCTCATCACCAGCCGCTCGGGGAGGGTCTCGCTCAATCCGGCGTGGTACCAGGCCGGAGCGGGCTTCGTGGTGCTCGGGATCGCGCACATCCTGAGCGGCGTCGACCACCTGCTCTTCCTGCTCTGCCTGGTCATTCCTGTCCTCCGACTGCGACAGGTCGTGGCGATCGCGACGGCGTTCACGGTGGCGCACTCGTTCACCTTGCTCGGCTCTGCTTATGGACTGGCCCCTGGCGGCGATTGGTTCCCGCCCTTCGTCGAGACGGCGATCGCGGCGTCGATCGTCTACATGGCGCTGGAGAACATCGTGGGAGTCGGCCTGGAGAGGCGCTGGCTGATCACCGGCCTCTTCGGTCTGGTGCACGGCTTCGGTTTCTCCTACGGCCTGAAGGAGAACTTCCAGTTCGCCGGCAGCCACCTGCTCGTCTCCCTCCTCTCGTTCAACGTCGGGATCGAGGTCGGGCAGCTCGGCGTACTCGCGGTGGCGATCCCCGCGCTGGCGCTGCTGCGCCGCCACGCGCTTGCCGGACGCGCGGGCGTCATCATCCTGTCGGCGCTCGTGGCGCACACGGGCTGGCACTGGATGCTCGAACGAGGAGACGTCCTGCTCAAGACCGACTGGCCCCGGCTCGACGGTGCGGGCCTCGCGACGCTCGCGCGATGGGTCGCCGGCGTGCTCCTCGCGGCCGGCGCCGTCCGCCTCCTGGCGCGCCGCGCCGGCGCCCTGCTCTCGCGCAGGACGCCGCGCGAGCCGGTGTCCTGAGGGAAGCGCTAGGTTCGCCCGCCTTTCTGCCCGGCCAGCTCGTAGAGCCCGACGCCCAGCGGCACCAGGAGGACGGCCATGGCGAGCGCGACCACCCCGTGCCAGCCCCGCCGCGAGTACGCCCATCCCGTCGCGCTGATCCCCGCCGCGCCTCCCAGGTAATAGAAGAGCACGTAGAGGGAATTCGCTCGGCCGCGGCTCCCGGTGAGCCTGCTGTTGAGGGTGCCCAGCGCCGCCGCATGAACGCCGAAGAAGCCGCCGCACATGGCGGGAAGGCTGGGCGCGATCACCGCGAGCGAGGGCACGAGCGTGCAGGCGATCGCGGCCGCCAGGACGGCGGAGCCAATCGCCATGGTCGCGCCGCTCCCCAGCCGGTTGCTGAGCTTGCCCGCGAGCGGACCGGCGATCATCCCGACCACGTAGGCGAGGTAGAGGAGCGTCACCACGTTCAAGGGTGCGTTGATCGGCGGCCGAGACACGTAGAACGGCAGGTAGTTGAACGTGGCCGAGAACACGAAGAAGGCGCTGAAGGACACGACCAGGAGGCGCAGCACTTCGGGACGCGACAGCAGGTGGGCGAATCCGGTGCCGCGCTCCTCGCTGGGCCGCCCGGCCGGCTCGCGCGGCAGCGCCCGGGCGGCGGCGGCCGCGGCGGCGATGAGCAGCGCGGCCGAAGTGACGAATGCGTACCGCCAATGCAGCGGTGGATGGATCCAGCCGCCCAGGAGCCTCCCGCCCAGGCCGCCGGCGATGGTGGCCGACACGTACGAGCCCATCACCACGTTGAGACGCGCGAGCGGAAGGCTGCGCGCCAGGTAGGCCGCGAGGCAGGTGGTGAGCGAGGGAATGAACAGCCCCTGCACGAAGCGCGCGGCAATGAGCAGCCAGATGCCCTTGGTCGCCGCGCACAGCAAGCTGGCCGCGCTCACCACGGTGGCGCCCCCGAGCAGGATGGGACGGATGGGGTACCGGTCGGCCAGCACCCCGAAGGGCAGGTTCGCCAGCGCGATGCCGAGGATCACCGCGGACACGGTGAGCGACGCGGTGGTCTCGCTGACACCGAATTCGACCTGGAGGACGGGGAGGACCGGCTGCGTGATGTACACGGCCGTGAAAGACGCGGCGACCAGGCAGAAGACCACGGCCTGCAGGCGCAGCCCCGAGTTGGCGATGGTCTGCTGCGCGCCGTCGTCCTCGCGGGCCATGCGGGTCGCAGCGTACGCCAGCCGGCCGTTGCGTGGGGTGCCGCCTTGCAGCACCATGCGCAACCTCCGGCGCAGGAGGTTCCCGATGGCCTCGAGGAGGAAGTTCCTGCAGGCGGTAGCGGGAGGTGCACTCATGGCTCGGGCAGTGGAAGCGGCGACACAGGCGGGCGGCGCGCCCCAGGGCAGCGTCCCCAAGGGCAAGTACAAGATCCCGGTCGGTGCCCGGGTGCCCATGCACAGGCTCGGCCGGACCGGCGTCGACGCCTCCATCGTGGGGCTCGGCGGCTACCACCTCGGCATGCCGCCCGAGCAGGAGGCGATCCGGATGGTGCGGAGGGCGCTCGACCACGGGTTGAACTTCCTCGACAACTGCTGGGACTACAACGGCGGCGAGAGCGAGCGGCGCATGGGCAAGGCGCTGCTCGATGGTTACCGCGCCAAGGCGTTCGTCATGACCAAGCTCGACGGGCGCACGGCGAAATCTGCGAGCGGGCAGCTGGAGCAGTCGCTGAACCGGCTGCAGACGGACGTCATCGACCTGGTGCAGATCCACGAGGTCATCCGCCCCGACGATCCGGAGAAGTGCTTCGCGCCCGGCGGCACGATCGAGGCGCTGGTCGCCGCGCAGAAAGCCGGCAAGCTGCGCTTCATCGGATTCACCGGGCACAAGGACCCCGACATCCACCGCCACATGCTCGACGTGGCGCGCCAGCACCGCTTCCAATTCGACACGGTGCAGATGCCGATCAACGTGCTGGATGTGCACTACCGCAGCTTCGAGCGCGAGGTGATGCCGGTCGCGCTCAAGGACGGCGTCGCGGTCCTGGGCATGAAGCCGATGGCCGCGGGCCTGATCTTGCAGAGTGGCGCGGCCACGGCCGAGGAGTGCCTGCGCTACACGATGAGCGTCCCCGGGGTGAACGTCACCATCACCGGCTGCGACAGCGAAGGCGTGCTCGAGCAGGCCCTGTACCTCGCCACCAACTTCAAGCCGATGCCCGAGGAAGAACGGCGCGCCCTGCTCGAGCGTACCAAGCCCGCCGCGGTGGGCGGCAAGTGGGAGAGATTCAAGACCACCCACCAGTTCGACGGCACCGAGCAGAACAAGCACTGGCTGACCAGCGCGCAGCTCTGAAGACCGTCAGGCTTGGCCGGTGTTCTCGCGGCTGTGGGGGTGGCGCACGTCGGTGCCGCGGACCATGTAGACGACCATCTCGGCCACGTTGGTGGCGTGATCGCCCAGCCGCTCGAGATGCTTGGCCACGAAGAGCAGGCTGTTCGCCCGGCGGATGTTGCGCGGGTCTTCCATCATCAGGGCCAGCAGCTCGTTGAACAGGTTGTGGTAGAGGGCGTCGAGCAGGTCGTCGTCCTTGATGACCGCCTGCGCCTTCTCGGGATCCGCGTCGACGAAGGCGTCCAGCGCCTTGCGCACCTGCGACTGGCAGAGCTGCGCCAGCCGGGTCAGATCGTGCACGGGCCGCAGCGGAGGGGACTGGTTCAGGTCGATCGCCCGCTCGGCGATGTTCACCGCCAGGTCGCCGATGCGCTCCAGGTCGACCACGATCTTCAGCGCGGTGGTGATGAAGCGCAGGTCGCTCGCGGCCGGCTGGCGCAGCGCCAGCAGCCGGCGGCAGCTCTCGTCGACCTCCAGCTCGAGCAGGTTCACTTCTCGGTCCGACCCGACCACCTGCTCGGCGAGCTTCGAGTCGCGCTCGCTCAGCGCGCGCATGCTCTGGGCGATCTCGGCCTCCACCTTGCCGCCCAGGGTGAGGAGCTTCGAGCGAAGCTCCTCCAGCTCGGCGTCGTACGATCGGTCGGTGTGCTTCTTCACGGCCATGATCGAGTCTCTCCAGCGATTGTCCAACAACGTCCGCGATCAAAACGTAGCGCCGCCCTACAGGCGGCGGCTATCCAAATTTGCCCGTCACGTAATCTTCCGTCCGGGTCTCCTTCGGATTGGTGAAGATTTGCTCGGTGGCGCCATGCTCCACCAGCTCGCCCATGTAGAAGAACGCGGTGGCGTCCGAGACGCGCGCGGCCTGCTGCATGTTGTGGGTGACGATGATGATGGTGAGCTGCTCGCGAAGCTCCCGGATCAGCTCCTCGATCTTGGCGGTGGCGATGGGGTCGAGGGCGCTGGCGGGCTCGTCCATGAGCAGGACTTCCGGCCCCACGGCCAGTGCGCGCGCGATGCAGAGCCGCTGCTGCTGGCCGCCGGAAAGCGAGAGCGCGGAGTGGTGCAACCGGTCCTTCACCTCGTCCCAGAGGGCGGCCTGCTGCAGGCTCGTCTCCGCCAGCTCCGCATGGTTCCCGCCGATGCCGTTCAGCTTGAGGCCCGCCACTACGTTGTCGACGATCGACATGGTGGGGAACGGATTGGCGCGCTGGAACACCATTCCGACCCGGCGCCGGAGGTCGACCGGGTCCACGCCGCGCGCGTGGAGGTCAGTCCCGTCGACGAGGATGTGGCCGCTCTGGCGCGCGCCGGGCACCAGCTCGTGCATCCGGTTGATGCAGCGGACGAAGGTGCTCTTGCCGCAGCCCGAGGGGCCGATGATGGCGAGCACGGTGTTGGCGGGGACCGACAGCGAGACCCCCCGGAGCGCATGATTGTTGCGGAACCAGGCGTTGAGGTTCTGTACGTCGATCTTCGGCCCGGTACCGTTTCCGCTGGTCACCGCTGCGCTCCGAAGCGTTGCCGGGTCAGCAGGCGCGCCGCCAGGGACAACACTCCCACCAGGAGCAGCAGTACCAGCGCCGCGGCCCACGCCTTGTCGTGCCAGTTCTCGTACGGGCTGACCGCGTAGTTGTAGATCTGGACGGTGATCGAGGCGGTGGGCTGGTCGGCGCGCCAGTTCCAGTACTGGTTGTTCAGCGAGGTGAACAGGAGGGGCGCAGTCTCCCCGGCCGCCCGGGCGACGGCGAGCAGCACCGCGGTCATGATCCCACCCAGCGCGGTGCGCAGGATGACGCGCAGCGATGTTCGCCATTCGGGCACGCCCAGGGCCAGCGAGGCCTCGCGCAGCGCCCCGGGCACCAGCCGCACGAGCTCCTCGGTGCTCCGCGCGAGCGTGGGCACCATCAACACCGCGAGCGCGACGCCGCCGGCGAGCGCGGAGAAGCGCTGCATCGGCAGCACGACCAGCCCGTAGGCCACGATGCCCACGATGATGGAGGGGACCCCGGAGAGCACCTCCGCGGTGAAGCGGATCACGTCTCCGACGCGGCCACTTCCGCGTTCGGCGAGGTAGACGCCGGCGCCGACGCCGAGCGGCACGCCGATCGCACAGGCGATCCCCACGATGTAGAAGGTACCCGCGATCGCGTTCCCCACCCCCCCGCCGGGCTCACCCACCGGCGAGGGCAGCGCCGTGAAGAAGTCCAGGTCGAGGGCCGAGATCCCCCTGGAGAGGACGAGCCACAGCACCGAGACGAGCGGCACCAGCGCCAAGGCCAGGCCGAGCGCGCACAGCCCGGTCATCACGGCGTTCACGGCCCGCCGGCGCTGCATCCGGCCGATCACGAGGCGGCCCGCGAAGGCCCGTGCGTCGACATGCGCACCAACGTGCGCGCGGCGACGTTGAGCAGCAGCGTCACGGCGAAGAGGATGAGCCCCAGGGCCGCCAGCGCCCCGGTGTGCAGCGCGCCGCTCGCCTCGGCGAATTCGTTGGCGATGACGGCCGGCAGCGAGTACCCCGGCGCGAAGAGAGACGCGGAGATGGTGGGAGAATTGCCGATGACCATGGTGACCGCCATCGTCTCGCCCAGCGCCCGGCCGAGCCCGAGGATGGTGGCGCCCAGGATCCCCGCGCGGGCATACGGGAGGACGGCCATTCGGATGGCCTCCCAGCGAGTCGCGCCCAACGCCAGCGCCGCCTCCCGGAGCGACAGCGGGACCGTGCGCAGCACCTCGATGGAGATGCTGGTGATCGTCGGCAGGATCATGATCGCCAGGATCACTCCTGCGGCCAGGTACCCGAGCCCCAGCGGGGGGCCCTGGAAGAAGGGCAGGAAGCCCAACGTCTTCGCCAGGAAGGGCTCGACCCGGGTGCGGAGCACGGGCACCAGCACGAACAGTCCCCACAGCCCGTAGACGACGCTGGGGATCCCCGCCAGCAGCGAGATGGGGAATGAGATGACGGTGCGCACTCGCGGAGAAGACATCTCCGTGAGGAAGAGGGACAGCGCGACCGAGACTGGAAGCGAGATCACCAGCGCCACCACGCTGGTCACCAGCGTGCCGTAGATGAACGGCAACGCGCCGTAGACGTCGCGGACCACGTCCCACTGCGAGTTGATCACGAACGAGGCGATCCCGGTGTGCTTCAGCACCCCGGCCGAGAGTTTCCAGAGCGCGAAGACGATGACCACCGCGACGACCAACACCGCCGCGCCCAGGACCGCGAGCAACGCGGCCCAGGCACGGTCGGGGAAGTTCGTGCGCACCGGCTCGGCGATTCGCGAGAGCCGTCCGGGCGGGCGCGCGGCGAGCGTTTCACTTGCTGGTTGCAAGGACGGCCTTTCCCTGGACGGTCATCCTCTTCAGCGTGCCTTCCACCTTGTGCACCACCGCCTTCGGCAGCGGTGCGTAGTCCAGGGCGGCCGCTGCCTTCTCGCCGTCGTGCACCGCCCACCAGAGGAATTGCAGGAGCGCGCTGCCCTTCGCCGGATTGACCTGGTCCCGGTAGACGAGGATGTAGGTGAACGACGCGATCGGGTAGGCGTCCTTGCCGGCCGCGTCGGTGATCGACACGCGGTAGTCGTCCGGCATCTCGACGGTCGCCGCCGCCTGCGAAACGGATTCCAGGGTCGGCTTCACCCAGGCGCCGTCGCGATTCTTCACGATCGCGGGAACCAGCTTGTTCTGGTTGGCATAGGCCAGCTCGACGTAGCCGATGGCGCCCTCCGTCTGCTTGACCGTGCCGGTCACGCCCTCGTTGCCCTTGCCGCCGAGGCCGACCGGCCAGTTCACGCTTTTTCCCGTGCCCGGGCCGGACTTCCAGTCGGGCGATACCTTCGAGAGGTAGTCCGTCCAGACGTAGGTAGTACCAGAGCCGTCCGAGCGGTGCACGACGGTGATGGGCTGGTCAGGCAGTTTCGCGCCCGGATTGTCGCGAGCCAGGGCCGGGTCGTTCCACTTGGAGATCTTGCCGAGGAAGATGCCCGAGAGCGTCTGAGGCGTGACCTTCAGCCCTTCCAGGCCGGGCACGTTGTAGACGACCACCACGGCTCCGAGCACCGTCGGGATGTGCTGGATGCCCGGGGCCTTGGCCATCTCCTCGTCTGACATCGGCGCGTCGGTGGCCCCGAAGTCGACCGTCTTCTCGGTGATCTGCTTGATGCCGCCGCCCGAGCCGATCGACTGGTAGTTGATCTGCACCTCGGGGTGCAGCTTGTTGTAGTCGCTGAACCACTTCGAGTAGAGCGGGAAGGGGAACGTCGCGCCCGCGCCGGTGATCAGCATCTTGTCGGCGGCGAGCGCCGCCGAGGCGAGAACGAGGGTGGACAGCAGGGCTACGCGGCTGATCTTCATGCGGCCTCCGAGTCGCCACCGATCCGGCGGCGCTGTATTTTTTAGGTCGCGGACATCGCGAGGTGGTTCTAGTCGGTTCATGTGACGACCGTGTGACAAACGCGTTGCGCTTCTACGGCGCGGCGGGCAGCTTCACCCAGAAGCGGCTCCCTCCTTGGCCGCTCTCCACGCCGACCTGGCCTTCCATCGCTTGCGCGAGGTGCTTGACGATCGCGAGACCCAGGCCGGTCCCCCCGTTCTCTCGCGCGCGCCCCGGGTCCGCGCGGTAGAACCGCTCGAAGATCCGGTCCCGGTGACGCGGCTCGATGCCCGGCCCGGTGTCGAGCACCGAGAGCACGACCGATGGGCCGGTGCCGTCGGCCAGCACGGTCACGCGACCGCCCTCGGGCGTGAACTTGAGGGCGTTGTCGAGCAGGTTGATCAAGATCTGCTCCAGCGCGCGGCGATCCGCCAGCGCGCGCAGGCCGGGCGGCCCGTCGAAGCCGACCTTGATGCGCTTGGCTTCCGCGCGGCCTCGCACCAGGTCCAGCGAGGCTGCCGCGAGAGGCGCCAGCTCGACCGGGCCGATCTCGACGCGGAACTCGCCCGTCTCCAGCCGGGACAGGTCGAGCAGCTCGCGGGTCAGCCGGGAGAGCCGATCCGCGTGCCGGGCGATCATCTCCACGAAGCCGCGGGCGGCAGGCTCGAGCATCTCGCCGCTCGAGAGCAGCGTCTCGACCGCTCCGGTGATGGCCGCCACGGGCGTGCGCAGCTCGTGGCTCGCGTTGGCGATGAAGTCGCGCCGGACGCCCTCCAGCCGCTTCTCCTCGGTGAGGTCGCGGAACAGCACCAGGGCCCGCCGACCCGTCAGCGGCGAGAGCGTCACGAACAGCAGCTTGTCCAGGGACACCACGTTGAACTCGCCGCGCACCGGCGTCCCCGCGATCGCGCGGTCGGCGGCTTCGCCCAGCTCGGAGCTGCGGGTGACCTCCAGCAACGTGCGCCCGAGTGCGCGCCCCGTCCCGACCAGCGCATCGAGCGCCGGATTGACCACGGCCAGGCGGCCGCGCGGGTCGAGGATGCCCGCGGGGTCCGGGATGCCGTCGACCATCTCCTGGGGTCCCGGCGGCGGCCCGCCGGCGACGAACCCGGACTCTTCGGCGCGCAGCAGGCGCGACAACTCGACCACCTCGCGCGGCAACGCCTCGCCCGTGCGGCGCGCCGCCAGCTCCCCGCGCACCGCCCCGAGCACCTCGTCGAGCGTGACCTTGCGCCAGAAGAGGGCCACGTCGCTACTTCTCCTCCGGGTCGACCATCCGATAGCCGCTGCCCCGCACCGTCTCGACCAGGTCGCGCCCCGCGCCCAGCTTCTCGCGCAGCCGCTTCACGTGAGTGTCGACGGTGCGCGTCTGCAGCTCGCCGGAGAGGCCCCAGACGTCGCGCAGCAGCGTCCCGCGCGTCTGCAGCCGGCCCACCCGCGACATGAAGGTGGCGAGCAGCTTGAACTCCAGCGCGGTGAGCGCGATCTCGTCGCTCCCGACGAAGGCGCGGTGCGCCGGCAGGTCGATGCGTAGCGGGCCCACCCTTTCTTGTGGAACGTCCGACTCACCGTCCACTCCGCGCCGCAGCACGGCGCGCGCGCGCAGCACCAGCTCCCGCATGCTGAACGGCTTGGTGACGAAGTCGTCGGCGCCCAGCTCGAATCCCACGACGCGATCGACCTCCTCGCCGCGCGCGGTGACCATGATCACGGGGACGTTCCTGGTCCGCGGCGAGGTCTTCAACTGGCGGCAGACCTCGGTCCCCGGCACTCCAGGCAGCATCAGGTCGAGCAGCACCAGATCGGGGGTCCGGTGACGCACCAGGGCGAGCGCTTGCTCGCCGTCGCGAGCCGACGCGGTCTCGAAGCCAGCCTGTCGGAGGTTGAATTGCATCAGGTCCACCAGGTCCTTCTCGTCCTCGACGATCAGGATCAGCTGCGGGCTTCCCATGGGGGATCCCATGTATCGGAAGCGTATGGCAACCAGGTGACGCCGCGGCAACTTCGCTCGCTCGTTGCGCCCTGACCGCGGCGCCTCCGGGGACGAAATGGACCTGCCCGATGCACCCGATTGAACACATTTGCCGCTTGGAGGCCTTGCGCGGTCCACCGGCGGAAGTAGCTATCGGTGGCCGGCAGCCGCGCCGGCAGGGTCGGGAGACCAAACGTGGAGGGGCCCATGTGTCGATCGGTCACGGCGCTTTTCTGCTCGGCAATGGTCGGCTGCACCTTCGGTGGGGACGTCCACCGCACGGACGGCGCCAGCGCGGTGATCGGCACCGGCGGCGGAACCCTCGCGCTGTCGGGTGGGCCGGCGCTGGAAGTGCCCCCTAGCGCCTTGGCGACCAATACGACCATCACCATTGCCCAATCCTCTACCCACTCGCCCGCTGGCGCACTGTCGCCGGTCTTCGAGTTCGGCCCGGACGGGACGACATTTGCGAAGCCGGTCACCGTGACGTTCACGGTCCCGGACGGCACGGCGGCGGGGTCCGTCTACTGGACGGTGCCCGGAAGCGCCGGATACGACCAGTTGCCCACGCTGATCCAGGGCACGACCGCCGTCGCGCAGGTCTGGCACTTCAGCCGCGGCTTCGTCGGCTCGCCTTGCGCCGGCGACGGCGGGTGCGCCGGCCGGCGCGACGTGACCGGCGCGTTCCAGAAGACGTTCTGGACTGACGACGGGAGGAAGGCGCGCGTGAATGTTCCTCAACCAGGGGTGACCGTGTCGGCGCTGGTCAGGGGCGCAGCCGACGGCGGTTACCAGCACTTCCCCGGCACGTTCGAGGCGGACGGCAGCAGCTTCACCATCCACGCGGTACCGGCCGGCCGGTACTTCCTGCAGATCGAGGGGATGCCTCGCCAGCAAGGGCCGATCCTGTACGAGTTCACGACCAGCACGCCCGACCTCGGCTCGCTGGTGTCCTACCGGCAGGATCTGGCGCGCACCGCAAGCCCGACGCCAGTGACGCTGAACGTCTCCAACCTCGACGCATGGACCCCGGGCACCACGCTGACCGGCGATCTATTCGAGATCGGCAGCTCGCAGGCGAACCTGTCCCTCCGACCCTGGCGAGGATCGGTCGGTCCGGCGGCAGGGTCGCCGTCGTTCAGCGGCACGATCGACTGGCAGGCCGTCCTGAACGTGGTCGCCGACAACGCAGTGGCGGGGCTGCCGGATGCAGCGAAGGGCGACGTGGTCTGGTTCTACCAGGCCAGGCATCAGACCATCGGAGCGGGAGCGTCGGCGGCCGTGTACCGTCCGGCGACCAAGGCAGCGCGGGTTTCGAATCTGACGCTGCGGGACGGCGCGGCCGCGAGCGTCGACGTGCCGCTCGTCGCGGTGCCGCAGACCGGGAGCATGGTGGCCGACGTGCGCTACTCGCAGTTCGCCGCCCTCGCAGCCGACATGAACCCTTCCGCGAAGTTTCATGAATTCTCGTTCAACGTGTTCGCCATCCCGCACGGCATCGGCCATGCGGACATGCCCGGCGACTCGATGGTCGTCCGCCCGCTGCTGCTCGCGTACGACTTCACCACCGGCAGCGCTTCCCTTCCGGACACGAACTACGGCACGGTCGCGTACGGACAGTTCAGCGACCAGCCGCTCTGGCAGGAGTTCCGGCAGACCCTCAACTTCTACGACGTGACCATCTCCCCGCCGGGCGGGACACCGTTCACGTGGACCGCCTTCGTCACCGCGCAGGAACCGATGTCGTCCGCGCCCATCGCGCCAGGGCTCGGCCCGGTCCGCGCGCCGCAGATCAACGGCAGGGACCTCTTCACGCTGCAGAGCGGAGTCGGGCTGGAGCCGACCATTTCCTGGTCCGAACCCGCGCTCGGCGAGGCCACCTCCGTCATCGTGGGCATCGTCGCGGTCGACACGGGCGCCGTGCTGCAGGCGACCGTGCGGACCGGGCGCTCGTTCAAGGTTCCGGCCGGGCTGCTCGCCGCCGGGAAGACCTACGTCGTGACGCTGACGGCGCAGCAGGCGCCCTGGGACGGGGCCAACGCAGCGCCGCTGCGGTTCGGCGTGCCGTTCTACAGCGCCGATTGCATCACCAGCACCTTCACGCCCTGAGCGGAATGCGGTAGCGGTTCTGGCGGGACCTCCTGGGAGGGTCGATGCCCGCAGATCCGCCGCTGGGTACGCCGCGCCACGTCCGCCGCGCAGGATCCGTCGGACGATCTGCCGTACATGCGGCGAACGGAATGGTGGCCACGAGCCAGCCACTGGCCGTGCAAGCCGGGATCGACGTGCTCCGCCGCGGCGGTAACGCGATCGACGCCGCCATCGCCGCCAACGCGGTGCTCGGCGTGGTCGAGCCCATGTCCTGCGGCGTCGGCGGCGACCTCTTTGCGATCGTCTGGGAAGCGCGCACGGGCAAGCTCCACGGCCTGAACGCCAGCGGCCGCTCACCCGGGCGCGCGAGGCTCGAGGACATGCGCGCGCGCGGCCTCACGGAGTTGCCCGAGTCCGGACCACTCTCCTGGTCCGTGCCGGGCGCGGTCGACGGATGGGAAGCGCTCCGCTCGCGCTTCGGAACGCGCCCGCTCTCCGAGCTGCTCGAGCCCGCCATCGCCATCGCGGAGGACGGCTTCCCCGTGAGCGGTGTCATCGCGGACGCGTGGCAAGCTTGCGCGGCCGACCTCGCGCCCTACCCCGACTCGGCGCGCACCTTCCTGCCCGGCGGCCGGGCGCCGCGCGCCGGGGAGATTTTCCGCAACCCCGACCTCGCCGCCACCTACCGCGAGCTGGGCCGCGGCGGGCCTGACGCCTTCTACCGGGGCCGCATCGCCCGCGAGCTGCTCGCTTTCTCCGAGGAGAGCGGGGGCCTGCTCGCGCCGGACGACCTCGCGGACGACGCCGCGAGCTGGGTCGAGCCCGTCGGGTCCGACTACCGCGGCGTGCGCGTCTGGGAGCTGCCGCCGCCTGGCCAGGGCATTGCCGTGCTGCAGATACTCAATATACTGGAAGGCTACGACCTGCGCAGCTCCGGCCCGCTCTCTCCGGATTACTGGCACGTCTTTGTCGAGGCGAAGAAGCTCGCCTACGCCGACCGCGCGCGCTTCCTCGGCGACCCCGAGAAGGTCCGCGTTCCTGTCGACCGGCTCATCTCGAAGGCGTACGCGGCCGAGCGCCGCAAGCTCATCGATCCTTCGCGCGCGCGCACGGGACTGCCCGCCGGAGATCCGCTGCGCGGCGACACCATCTACCTCTCCGCGGTCGACGCGCAGCGCAACTGCGTCTCGCTCATGCAGAGCATCTTCAAGCCCTTCGGCTCGCGCATGGTCCCCGGCAGGCTGGGGTTCGCGCTGCAGAACCGCGGATCGCAGTTCTCGCTCGACCCCGCGCATCCCAACCGGCTCGAGCCGCGCAAGCGCCCGTTCCACACCATCATCCCGGCTCTCGCCACGCGCGGCGGCAACCCGTGGCTGGTGTTCGGCGTGATGGGAGCGGACATGCAGCCGCAGGGGCAGGTGCAGGTGCTGGTCAACCTCCTCGACTTCGGCATGGACGTGCAGGCCGCCGGCGAGGCGCCGCGCATCGAGCACCTGGGCTCCCCCAGCCCGACGGGCCGTCCGGAGGCGCAAGGCGGCGGGGTCGTGTCCGTCGAGCGAGGCATTCCCGAGGAGGTGTTCGCGGAGTTGGTCCGCCGGGGGCACCAGGCGGTCTGGACGGATCGCAACGGCGGCGGATACCAGGCGATCCTCATCGATCCCGTGACCCGTGCGCTGCAAGGCGGGTCCGAGCCGCGCTCCGACGGCTGCGCCGCGGGATACTGATCGCATGAACCCCTCCGGCCCGCTGCACGGGATCCGCATCGTCGATCTGACCACCGTGATCATGGGCCCGTACGCGACCCAGATCCTGGCCGACTACGGCGCGGACGTGATCAAGGTGGAGCCCCCCGAAGGCGACATCATGCGCGGCGCTGCCCCGATGAAGGGCCCGAAGATGGGGCACCTTCATTTACAGATGAACCGCAACAAGCGCGGCGTGGTGCTCGACGTGAAGAAGGAGGGCGGGCGGCGCGCGCTGCTGCGGCTGTGCGAGAAGGCCGACGTGTTCGTGCACAATGTCCGCCCGGCCGCCATGCGGCGTCTGCGGCTCGCCTACGACGACGTGCGCCCGGTGAATCCGCGCATCGTGTACGCCAGCCTGCTCGGGTTCGGGAGCGGAGGCCCGTACGCCGGGAAGCCCGCCTACGACGACCTCATCCAGGGCGCCTGCGGTCTTCCCGCGCTGCTCGCGCGCGCCGGGGCCCCGCCGGCGTACGTGCCGTCCAACATGGCGGACCGCGTGGTCGGCGTGAACGCGGTGCACGTCATCCTCGCCGCCTTGCTCTGCCGCGAGCGCACCGGCCAGGCGCAGGAGGTCGAGCTGCCGATGTTCGAGACGCTCGCCCAGTTCGTACTCGACGATCACATGGGCGGCCTCAGCTTCGATCCGCCCCGCGGCCCGCCCGGATACAGCCGGCTCCTGCACCGCCGGCCGTTCGAGACCAAGGACGGCTACGTCTGCGCGCTCGTCTACAACGACAAGCACTGGGAGTCGTTCTTCCGCGCGATCGGGCGGCCCGGCGACGTGGCGGCGAATCCGCACCTCGCCACCTACGCCGAGCGGGCGCGCAACTACGAGGAGGCGTACGCCTCGCTGGCGGTCATCTTCAAGACGCGCACCACGCGCGAGTGGCTCGACCTGCTCGAGACGAACGACATCCCCTGCGTGCGCCTCAATCAGCTGGACGATTTGATCGACGACCCGCACCTGAAAGCGGTCGGGTTCTTCCAGGAGATCGATCACCCGACCGAAGGCCGCTTGCGGCTCACCGGAATCCCCAGTCGCTGGAGCAAATCCCACCCCTCGGTGGATCGCCCTCCCCCGCGGCTCGGCGAGCACAGCGTGGAGGTGCTTCGCGACGCCGGCTTCACGCCGGCTGAGATCGAAACGCTCATAGCGGACGGGGCGACCGTCGACGGCAGCTAGAGTCGTGCGGTAGCGTGCGCTCCACGCCGCCCGGCCCTCGCGCCGCGGCGGCACGGTGCGGTTCCCGCCGCGCCGAGACCCGGAGGGGTGCACATGAGAAGCACGATCCAGCTTGCCGCGCTGCCCGTCTGTCTCGCTCTCGCCGCCTGCAGCGGCCAGCAGCGGGGCGGCGGCAGCATCGAAGAGAAGGACATCGAGATCGCTGCCGTGTTCGCCGTCCCGTCCACGGGCGTGAGCTGCATCCGCATCACGGCGAGCAATGCGAAGCGGACCTCGTCCGCCGACTTCGGAGTCACTCCCGGCGCCGGCACCGCTTCCCTGACCCTGCACGGCGTGCCGACCGGCGACGTGGTCTTCGCCGGCGCCGCATTCAGCGACCCGTGCGCGTTCGCCTTCCTGACCGGCTCCGCGCCCCCCTCCTGGTTGGCCGATCCGGTGACCGCGACCGTGACGCCGGGCCCTGCGTCCACCAGCGTGACGCTGCGGTTCCGCGGAAGCGGCAATGCCACCGTCAACGCCGACTTCAACGACCCGACGGGCTACACGGTTTCGACCGTCGCCGGAAACGGCACTCAAGGGTCGGCCGACGGCTTCGGCGCGGCGGCGCGATTCGAAGGCCCGAACGGCATCGCGCTCGATGGCGACAACCTCTACATCGTGGACCGGAGTCTCGACCCCGACCCGACTGCCTTCCCGTTCGTCGGGATGACCATCCGGCGGCTCACGCTCTCGACCGGCCAGGTCACGACGCTCGCCGGCGACCCCAACACGATCGGGACCGTCGATGGTCCTGGCAGCGTCGCCCGGTTCTCCAGGCTGCGCGCAATCGCCGTCTCCGGCGGCCTCCTCTACGTCGCCGACGCATGCGCGCTGCGCACGGTTTCGACCGCTCCGCCCTTCACGGTCACCACACTGATTGGCACGCGGCGGCCTCCTCCCGATCCCAACTGGCGCTGCGGCACTCCCTTCGGGTCGCTGCTCGACCTCGCCGTCCGTCCAAGCGGGGTGTACGTCCTCGACAACGGGCGGTTCACGGTCAGCAGGATCGATGTCAGCAGGTCGCCGCCGAGCATCAGCCTCGTGGCGGGCGTCCCCGACGTTTCCGGCACGGACGACGGCACGATCAGCGAGCTCAGCCCGGGGCATTTCCTCTTCCCCAACGCCATCGTCTTTCCCTTCGCCGGCAACGACGACGTTTTCTACGTGGGTGATTCCGGGCTCATTGCCGACGGCTTTTATGGTTTCATCCGCCGCGTCTCCCTCTTCGAGGACTCGATCACCACTGTCGCCGGAGCGCTGCATGCGGACTTCCTCTTCAAGGATGGGATCGGACCCGCGGCCTTGTTCAACAGCACGCGGCGCATCGCATCCTGTCCGCCGCCCGGCAGCCGATCGGCGTCGATGTAGAACACCTCTCCGCTCGGGTTGTCGCCGAACACCAGCTTGTTCGCGAGCTGCGGAATGGCCGTGCCCCGATAGACGACGATGCCCGTGACGGCCACCTGGCTGCCGAAGAGCGCATCGTGGTGATCGAACTCGACGATCGG
>Ga0137409_10001920_pt1 | contig 22406 bp, 18 predicted proteins | sample CZODoug1_16funga_FD_122059 | JGI IMG/M metagenome (GOLD analysis project Ga0137409, IMG submission 122059) | Vadose zone soil fungal communities from Angelo Coast Range Reserve, California, USA - CZODoug1_16fungal (Hybrid Assembly) | ecosystem: Environmental > Terrestrial > Soil > Vadose zone...
CCGCCATCTGGACCGCTGAACTGCGTCGCCAATGTTGTCGCCACCGTGATGCCGAGCAGGGTCAGGTTGGGAGAGACGACGTTGCTGGCCGTTCCTTGCAGGTAAGAGTGACTCTCAGGAATGTCGCGCACCAGGATGTTGGCGTTGAGCCCCCCGGTCTGAGGCGGGGCGCCGCGGGCTTCAACGTAGTCGTTCGTATGCACGTCGCTCAGCTTGAAGAGCCGCATCTGCTGGTTCGACTTGTCCTCGAATTCCGTGGCACTGCTTGTCGTGATCGTCACGCCAAGAACGGTAAGCGTATTGCTCGCAGCGTTCACGTTTTCAACCAGTCCGCGAACGAGGCTCGCGTCGTCGGGCGTCGCTTGCACGCTCGTCGCCACCAGCACGCCGGAGGCGTCGAAAGTGCCTTCAACGTCGACGGGGACATTGACCGCGAGAGTCACTCCATCGAGCATGAATTGAGTGTTTGCATCCGTCGTCACACGCTGTCCGTTGATCACGAAATCCGAATTCGACGTGAATGTCGTGATAAGGCCCTCGATCTCCCCCTGTTCGTTCGCCGCCCCCCCGAAACCCTGCAACACGTCGACGCGTGTCGCAACCAGGGCGCCGGCAGCATTTAACATGGTGCCGCTTACCTTCACGGTGACCCCATTCGCAAGCGAGCCCATTGGGGTGATCGCGCTGTAGTCCACGATGAGCGTGTTCACATGGAACGTATGCGCAGTCATATCAAGTGACTGGACGATTCCTTTGACCGCGAGCGCGCTTCCGGCAGCTTCCAGCTGAACGCGTGATGCGACGATTTCACCGGCCGTGTTGGGGAAGCCGCTGACCTCGACAATGTTGCCGACCTGCAGTGTGGTAATGCTGGCCGGCTGGATATTGCCGTCGAACAGCGTCGAGCCGGACACGTGCACGGTCTGGCCGAGCACCACGAACGTTCCGCCCGCGATATCGATCCCCGTTATGGGTCCCGCCACATCGCTGCTGAACGTGACTTGCGTGGCCGTGCCGGTCTTGCCATCGGAATTCACACTGCCAGTCACGGTGACCACCTCGCCGACGAGCAGCTGTGACTCGGCGCCGGGCTGATCATCGATGCGAATCTGTGCGTTCGACGTGGCGTATTCGACACCGTTTACGAAGATGCTGCCGAAACCGGTGATCGGCCCGTAGGCGACTCCGGAGCCCGAGCCCTGGATGCCGCCGAGCTGGGTCGGGCCACCGCACGATGCCAGCAGCAAGACTGCAGCGGCAACGATCGTCGTGAAATCGCGTTTCATGTTACAGACTCCGCAAGGTGCCCATGGTTGTTCTCTAGGGGCGCTCATCAGTCTTGAAGGTGATACACGCCGGCACCCAGACGGATATGCACGGACGTCGAGTCGGGCTCACTCTCGTTCGGCCGGGCCTCGTGCTCGGTCAACCAGGCGTCCACTCGCTCGAGGAATGCCTGGCCCTCGCGGTTGAGAAACTTTTGGAACTCCGGCAACGCGGTCGCCAGAACACGGTCGTTCAGGGCTGCACGCTCGAAACGAGGCGCGACGTCGGCTCGTCGCATCAGGTTGTGTCCGTACGTGGACGCAACGTCAGCGATCACCGTACCCCACAAACGGATCAGGTGCTCATCCATCGTCTGTGGAATGTAGACACGCTTCAGTGCCTCCAAGCGTCCATCCGGTGTTTCCCGTATGGCCCCGGCTGCGCGCAGCTCCTTGAGAAGAGTCGTTGGCCGCACATCACTCGCTCCGCAGAGGCGCAGCAGTGCGGTGAATGTGGAGCCATCACCCTCCAGCGCGAGCAACGCGGGCATCCCGTAGGAATCCAGAAACCTCGGGTCCTGGTGCCAGGCGGAGAGTACCAGCGATGCCTTGGTAACGTAGCCGGTCCACGCTTGCGGCGTTGCATCGAGCCGCTCGCGCTGCTTGCGCACTTCCCGGCGTGCCAGGCCGGTCAGCACGGCCGTGCGGGACACATTTGTTGGGCGCCCTCTCTTGCCGAACTGCTCAGTGGCTACTTCCACATAGGCCGTCTTGGCAAGTTCGGCAAAGTCCTTCCATGTGACACCGCAACGCACGAGCACGTGGACGAGCGGCTTGAGCCACTGGCGCGCGGCTGCGAGAACTTGCGTGGTGGAGGCGGAGGCCATGGCCGAATAACAATCTCACATGAGAGGTCTCTTTACTCGCGTACTGCGCAGAAAACCCCGGACAGCCACAAGGGCTGTCCGGGGCGGCCACGCTTCAAAGCGGGCAGTGGGGTACTGCTGCGGAACCGCTCAGTCGTTGCCAGGCTCGTGGATGCGGGCCTCACTCGCGGACACGATCATGCCCGACAGCTGACCGCTCACCTCTACACTTTTTCCGACCGCCTGCGTGAGGAAGTCGGCCAGCGTCAGAGTCGCGCCGCCCGCACCCCGCAGGGTCGCGGCCGAGGCGTCAACGGTGATGCCGAACACCATGAACTGCGGCGAGGTACCCGCTGTGAATGTCCCGCTCACTTCCACTTCAGTGCTCGCCGGTTGGCGGTCGAGCCGAGTGGCAACGAGCTTGCCGCTGCCGGCCGGGCTCTCGAAGCCGCGCACATCGACCGTGTCACCAACGCTGATGTTGCTCAGGCTGAACATCTCGACCTGCGCGGAGCTCCTGTCCTCGAGGCGCGTGCTCGACGTGACGGTGATCTCGACACCAAGCACCGTGAGCGTGCCCGCCGTCGCATCCACCGCTGTCACAGTCGACTGCAGCTCTACGCCGCCGTTGTGGTGGAACGATACGACGTCCGCGACCAGAACGTTCGAGCTATTGAAGCTCCCTTCTACCTCGACTTTTACGTTGAGGGCGAGGTCGGCCTCCGTGCCGTTGCGATAGACCGTGGCGCTCGTGGTCGTGACAGGCTCGCCGGCAACGTCAAAGTCAGTGGCCGATGCGAAGCGGGTGATGAGACCCTCACGCTCCATGTCCTCGTGATTGCCGGCCTCCTCCTGGTCGCTCATCTGCTTGTCCACGCGCGTTGCGGTCAGCGTCGTGGTGCCTGAATCGAAGCTCGTTCCCTGCACTTCGACGAGATCGCCGTTGGCCGGCTGGCCACCGGCAAAGCCCGTGAGATTCGCGGCCGAATAATTCACGATGAGGGCGTTGATCATGAAGGTGTGCGCTACCGTATCTACGCTCGCCACCGTTCCAAGGACCTGCAGCGTTCCGGCCGAGGCCTCGCGCCCGATCCGCGTCGCGCTGATGCTGCCGTCGGCGGCGGTAAGGCCGCTGACTTCGACGAAGTCGGCGACTTTGAGCCCGGTGATGTCGGCGGGCTGAACGTCCGAGCTGAAGGACGTGCCGGCGTCGATCTTCACCGTCTGGCCCAGCACCGTGAGCGTGTTGAGCGTGGTGTCGATGGCCGCAATCGGACCTACGACGTTCTCGTCAACATCGACGCTGTCGGCATTACCTTCGCTGTCATTTTTCGAGCCCTTGATACGGGCGATCTCACCGACCCTGAGAGCCGATTGTGCGACTACCTGGCCGTTCTTGCGGATCGTGGCGCTCGTCGTCTTGAAGTGAACACCATTGACGTAGATGCTGCCGAACCCGGTGATCGTGCCGGTCGCCATGACCGGCGTGCTGCCAGGGGGAGTCGTGCCGGACATGCCGCTGCCGCCGCCGCAGGCGACCAGGGCTGCAGCCGCAGCGAGGAGGACGGTTGGGATTATCTTGTTCATGACGTTTCACCTCATCGGAATGTGTTGTTGCTCGCCCGCCGCTTCGCGCCGGGTTCCCGTTTCGGCGGCGGTCCTCAGTCGTCCGGCTTGGGATTCGCTGAGCCTTGGCGGGTATGGCCATATATGAGACACGATGTCTCATATGAGGCAACATGTCGTCGTTTGGCATCAATTTGACGTGACATAACGCCGAAGAGCTGGTCGCCGTGAGCAAGGGAAATTTTCGTTTTCTGTGCCCAGAGTGAAAGGCCGCATCAGACTTTTTCAGCACCGGGGCGAAAGGGCTGTCCGATGTGCTCGCAAGGGTGCTGAAAGATAAAGAGCCGACCGATCGCCACAAGGAACACTTCCATGCGTCTTGTCTCGACCGCTGTGTTGACGATGGCGCTCGCTGTCTCGATCTGCCCCGGTGCCCGTGCCGACACTCCGGACAACGTGCGCACCGCAAGGCGCGTGTTCCTTGAAACCATGGCTGAAGGACGTTTCGACCGGCTCGACCAGATCTACGGCCCCAATTTCGTAGCGCACGGTGCCTCGGCTGACTACACCCTCGAGCAGGACAGCGCAGCGACCAAGTCCTGGCGAGCGGCCATGCCGGATCTCAAGGTGACCGTAGAGCGTACGGTCGCCGGCAAGGATCTGGTCGCGGTGCACTGGAAGGCGGTTGGCACGAACACCGTGGTCGCCGGCGGTATGCCGGGCAACGGCGCGAGGATCGGTATTGAGGGGATGACCTTCTTTCGCTTCTCGTCCGGACGGATCGTGGAAGCGTGGACGGTCGTCGATATCGCCACGCTCAGAAAGCAGTTGAGCTGAAGGCTAAGCAGACTGCAGGACGAGGAGGTGCGCCCGGGCACCTCGGGTCAAGCTCGACAGCCTTCCCCTATGGTCCGAGGTTCGCGGTCCGCCTGGGGCAATGGTCCGCCCGGATTATGTGACATCCGTCACTGCCGGCGGCCGCGGCCGCGGCCGGATTTGAGATCTCCGGACACACCTGCAACGGGGAATCCATTTAGCTTAATGGTGTGAACATCCGCGCCAAGGTGGCCGCGCTGACGGCAGCTATTTTCCTCGTCCTCGGGATTGCCGAAATCCTGGTCGAGAAGCTGGTCGTCATGCCGAGCTTCGCGGAGCTGGAGCGCGCAAACGCCCGCGTCGCCATGCGACGCATCAACTTTGCGCTCGACCTGGTGATTGACCGGATCGCCGTCTCGGCGACGGACTGGGGCAACTGGGTCGACACCTACCGTTTCGTGCAGGATCGCAATCCGGAGTTCATCAAGACCGACATCACCAACGTCGCTCTCCGGCAGCTCAACATCAATGTCATGCTCATACTCGATCTGGACGGCAGCGTCGTGGCGTCCAAGTCGCTGGAACTCAAATCCGACCGGCCGCTCGAGTTGGATCTGGCGGCCCGCAAGGCTCTGCCGATCGACTTCCCCTGGCGAGCGAACCTGCGCGCCGCTCGCCCGGCGCGGGGGCTGATGGCGACGAACCGTGGGATCCTGATGCTGGCGACCGCGCCGGTGCTCGACGGCAACGGCGGCGGCCCGGTTCGCGGGATGATCGCCATGGGGCGGCTTCTTTCAGCGTCGGACGTGCGGAACATCGGCGCCCAGGCGCAGGCCGACCTGACCTTGCTCGCTGCGGGAGCGATCCAGGGGCGGGAGCAACTCCTCGAGAGTAACGACGTCACGCGCGTCTATCGCACCTTCGACGACGTCTACGGCCGGCCGGTGATGACGCTGCGGGTCGACGTACCGCGCGAGGTCACGCTGCGCGGTCACGCAGCCGTCACCTATGCCTCGATCTGTCTCGTGGGAGCCGCGGTGGTCGTGCTCATCCTGCTGGTGAGCGTCCTGAATCGCCTTGTCCTGACCCCGCTCGCCGTCGTCACGCGGCACGCGGTGGCGCTGGACGAGGGCAAGGATCTGACCACGCGGCTCGATCTTGCGCGCACCGATGAGATCGGCGTCCTGGCACGTGAGCTCGATCGCATGGTGGCCCGCGTCGCCGAGTCGCGAACCCAGCTCGTCGATCAGTCCTTCCAGGCCGGCTTTGCCGAACTGGCCAAGGGCGTGCTGCACAATCTCGGCAACGCCATGACGCCGATCGGCGTCCGGCTGGCGAACCTGAGGGAGCGGCTGCGGGCTGCGCCCAGCGATGACGCCGAGCAGGCCGTTGCGGAGCTTCAGGCCGGGCCGGTGGACCCGCAACGAAGCGCGGATCTCGAGGAATTCCTGCGCCTGGCCTGCAGGGAGCTCGCCGGCACCGTGCGCTCGGCCCAGGCTGACGTGGAGGTCATGACCCGCCAGGCAAACGCCATACAGACGGCGCTTGCCGAGCAGATGCGCTCCGCACGCAATGAGCACGTGATCGAACCGGTGCGTCTGACCGAGCTCGTGGCGCAGTCGCTGGAGATCGTGCCCGACTCCTGCCGGCAGCGGCTGGTGGTCGACACCGACGACACGTTACGCAAACTGGGTGTGGTGCGTGTGGCGCGCACCGTGCTGCGCCTGATCCTGCAGAACCTCATCATCAACGCCGCGGACGCGGTGCGCGATGCGGGCAAGGAAAAGGGCGTATTGCGAGTGAGCGCCGAGATCACGCGCGAGGCTGAGCGTCAGCAGCTGCACCTGCAGTTCCAGGACGACGGTGTCGGCATTCCTGCGCAGAATCTCGACCGGGTATTCGAAAAAGGATTCTCGACCAAGTCGCCGGAAACCAACCACGGTATCGGTCTGCACTGGTGCGCCAACGCCATCAACGCGCTGGGCGGACGCATCTGGGCGGCGAGCGAGGGTCCCGGGCGCGGCGCCTCGATGCATCTGCTGGTGCCCCTGGTCGCCCGTGAAACCATGTCTCTTGCCGGAGCTGCGTGAGGTCCCCATGCCTGAACTGAACCAAACGACCATTCGGGTGCTGGTGGTCGATGACGAACCGGGGGTTCGGGATGCCTACCGGCAGGTCCTGGCGGAGAGTGATGTCAGTCAGGAGGTCGAGGGTTTTCGCGAGCTGCGCAGCCGGCTGTTCAGCCGGAATTCGCCCGAGCGATCACGCGCCAAAGCGCGCCCGCACAGCACCACCTTCGAGCCGGTGTTCTGCGATCAGGCTCAGGCGGCGGTCGTTGCGGTAAAGGAGGCGCTGGCGCTCAACCAGCCGTTCGCCGTGGTGTTCCTCGACATGCGCATGCCGCCGGGCCCGGACGGGGTGTGGGCGGCCGCGCACATCAGGGAGCTGGATCCGGCGGTCGAGATTGTCATCTGCACGGCCTATTCCGACGCGGATCCCAGTGATATCGGCGGGTTGGTGCCCCCCGAAGACAAGCTCTCGTACCTGCAGAAGCCCTTTCATCCGCATGAAGTGCGGCAAATGACCATAGCCCTGGGGAGCAAGTGGCGCGCCGAGCGACGCATCGTCAGGCTCGCATACTTCGATACGCTGACCGGTCTGCCCAATCGCGAGCAGTCGCATAACCGGCTGGTGCGCGCGCTGCAGGCGGCGAAGGAAAATGATCGCACCCTCGCGGTGCTGTATCTGGATCTTGACAACTTCAAGCGGGTCAACGACACGCTCGGTCATGCGGCGGGGGACGAGCTGCTGCGCCTGGTTGCGGACCGGTTGCGCAACTCGCTGCGCGATCGCGTCGATACGGCGGTTCCCGGCGCGGGCGCCGGCCCGCGGCTGGGCGATATCGCCCGCCTGGGTGGCGATGAATTCATGGTGCTGCTGCCGAGTATTCGCTGTACCGCCGACGCGGGCAGCGTGGCCGAGCGGCTGATCGAGGCGCTGCGGGAACCTGTGCAACTCGTCTCGAACTCCCTGGTGGTGACTCCGAGCGTGGGAATCGCCGTCTATCCTCAGGACGGCGCCGATGCGGTGACCCTGCTGCGCCACGCGGATCTGGCGATGTATGTTGCCAAGCGGCGCAGTTCCGGCACCTACGCCTACTATGACGCATCCATGAACGCGATAGCTCTGCACCGTTTCACCATCGAAGACCGGTTGCGCGGCGCCCTCGCCCGCAACGAGTTCTCGCTGCTGTACCAACCACAATTCGACGTGCGCACCGCCAGCGTTTCCGGGATGGAGGCGCTGCTGTGCTGGACGAGCGCCGAGCTCGGCGTCGTGAGCAGTTCCGAGTTCCTCCCGGTCGCTGAGGAAACCGGGCTGATACTGCCGATCGGCGCGTGGGTGCTGCGCGCCGCCTGCCTGCAGGCCAAGACCTGGCGTGCCGAGGGCCTGCCGGTGCAGCGCATTGCGGTCAACGTCTCGGGGCGTCAGTTTGCGCTCGCCGAGTATCCGGCCCAGGTGGCCGCGATTCTGCGGGAAACCGGGCTCGATCCGGCCATGCTGGAGCTGGAGATCAGCGAGTCGGTGGTGTTGGCCGATGAGGCGTGGGCCGAAAGGACCATCAGCCAGCTGAAGCAGCTCGGCGTCTCCCTCGCCATCGACGATTTTGCCACCGGCTACTCGCACTTCAGCCGGCTGCGCAACCTCGCGGTCGACCGGCTCAAGATAGGTCGCTCGTTCGTCACCAGCATCACCGAGGGCGGCGACGATCGCGCGATCGCGTCGGCCATCATCGCCATGTCACGCTCGATGCGCATCAATGTCACCGCCGAGGGCGTGGATAATTTCCCGCAACTCGCCTTCCTGCAGGAGCAGGACTGCCAGGACGCGCAGGGATTTCTGCTCAGCGGGCCGTTGCAGGCCGAGGAAGCGCGCGCGCTGCTGAAGCGCTCGGGGGAGTTCGGCGACGGCTCGCGCTCGCAACGCTTCAAGGCGCTCATCGGCTGACGCGCGCCGTCGGCGCGCCGCCCCGGACAATTCAGCCTACAATTGCCCGCAGGCACGCACGCGTGCGACTGCGGGGAAGTTATGCGGACCGCGCTCGCGGATTTCATCAGGGACACCCCTGAGGGGCGCGAGGCGCAGGCGATTCTGCGCACCTGCGTGCACTGCGGTTTCTGTCTCCCGGCCTGTCCCACCTACCAATTGCTCGGCGATGAGCTCGACAGCCCGCGCGGCCGCATCTACCTGATGAAGCAGCTGCTGGAGGGCGCACCCGTCAGCGCGCGCACGCAGCTGCATCTGGACCGCTGTCTGAGCTGCCGCGCCTGCGAGACTGCCTGTCCGTCGGGCGTGCAGTACGGACGGCTGCTGGACATCGGGCGCGCGGTCACCGAAGAGCGCGTGACCCGCAGCCGCGCCTCGCTCCTCAAGCGTTACCTGCTGCGCAAGATCGTGCCGCACACCCGCCGGGTGCGCGCGCTGCTGAGTGTGGGGCGCATCGCGCGCCCGCTGTTGCCGCCGCAACTGGCGGCGCCCGTGTCCGCGGCGCGCGCGGCGGGCTCGAGCCGCACGCCCTGGCCCACAGCGCATCGAGCGCGGCGGGTGTTGCTGCTGCCGGGGTGCGTGCAGCCGGCTCTGCGGCCGGCCATCGACGCGGCCGCCGCGCAGGTGCTGGATCGTGTGGGGATCTCGAGCATTGCAGTCGCCGGCACCGGCTGCTGCGGCGCGCTCACCCATCATCTGTCCGCCCACCGGGAGACGCTGCAACAGGTGCGGCGCAACGTGGACGCGCTGTGGCCGCACATCGAGGCGGGCGCCGAGGCGGTGGTGGTCACCGCAAGCGCCTGCGCTTCGATGGTGACGGAGTATGGACGCCTGCTGCAGGATGATCCGGACTACGCCGCGCGGGCGGCGCGCATCAGTGCGCTGGCCCGCGACATCGCCCAGGTGGTGGCTGCCGAGAGTGAAGGACTCGCCGCAGCGCTGCAGCGCGCAGCGGACACGCAGGCGCCGACCACGGCGCGGGTCGCCTTCCATGCGCCGTGCACTCTGCAACACGCCCTGAAGGTTACCGGCACGGTCGAAGCGTTGCTGACGGCCGCGGGATTTGCTCTCACCCCGGTCAGCGACCGCCAGCAATGCTGCGGTTCGGCGGGAACCTATTCCATCCTGCAGCCGGAGCTGTCGGCACGGCTGCTGCGCCTGAAGGTCGCCGCTCTCGAGAGCGGCACGCCGGACCTCATTGCCACCGCCAACATTGGCTGTCTCATACATATCGGCGGCGGCACCTCGGTGCCGGTGTGTCACTGGGTCGAACTGCTCGCGCAGAGACTTCATGGCTGACCAGTGGGGCGAGCGCATGCCGCGCTCGGTGAGCCTGCTGCAGACCATCGCCGTGTCCGTGGGCGTTGCCATCGGCAGCGGAATCTTCCGTGTCCCCGCCACGGTCGCCGCACAGCTGCACGCGCCCGGCCCGATCATGGTCTGCTGGGTGCTGGGCGGCATCATCGCGCTGTGCGGTGCCCTCTCGGTGGCGGAACTGGCGGGCGCCTTGCCGCGCTCCGGGGGCATCTTCGCCTGGCTGCTGGAGAGCTACGGTCCGCTGCCGGCGTTCCTGTTCGGCTGGACCGAGCTGGTCGTGATCCGCGCCGCCGCGCTGGGCGCCATCGCGACCGTGTTCGCGGAGTACCTCGGATACTTCCTGCCGATGAGCGCCGTGCAGGTGCGCTATACGGCCGCGCTGGCCATCGTGCTCATCGGCGCGATCAACTACATCGGCGTGCAGCGCGCGGCCGCGGTGCTGAGTGCGACCACCGCGCTCAAGTACGCCGTGCTCGCGGCACTCGGGCTGCTCGCGTTCACGGCGAGCGGCGGCAGCGGCGCGCATTTCAGCCCCGCGTGGCCCGCCGGCGTGCCGCTGTCGCTGCTCGCGAGCGCCCTGATCCCGGTGCTGTGGACCTACGACGGCTGGGCCGACCCGGCCACCATGGCGGGGGAGATCAGCGACCCGCAGCGCAACCTGCCGCTGGCCCTGATTGCCGGCGCGCTGTGCGTCATGCTGGTGTACCTGGTGGTCAACATCGGCTTCATGTATGCGCTCGCGCCGGCGCAGATGGCAGGCTCGAAACTCATTGCCTCCACCGTGGCGGCGCGCATCCCGCTACTCGGTGGCGCGGGAGCGGCTGTGGTCGCCGCCGCGGTGGTGGTGTCCGCCTTCAGCGGCCTGAACGCCTCGATGATGACCGGGTCGCGCGTGTTTTTCGCGATGGCCGATCGCGGTCTGTTCTTTCGCGCCGCAGCGCGCGTATCCCCGCGTTTCAACAGCCCGGCGGTCGCCATCTGGCTGGCCACCGCGCTGGGTGTCGGCTACGTACTCGAGAATGACTTCGCGCAGCTGGCCGACAAGTTCATCCTCGGCATCTGGCCCTTCTACGCACTCGCGGTGGCGGGCGTATTCGTGTTGCGCCGCCGGCGTCCCGAGCTGCCGCGGCCGTATCGGGTGTGGGGCTACCCGCTGGTGCCGGCGGTGTTCCTGCTCGCTTCGGGCCTGATGGTGCTCAACGCGCTGTTCACCGATCCGCGCAACACCGGTGTTACCCTGCTCATCATTCTGGCCGGGGTGCCGGTGTACTGGTTGCGCGCGAAGCTCTCGCGCGGGCGCTAATTCTTCAGCCGTTTATGGCCGGCAGTGCGCGCGGCACGGTGAACCCAAGCACAATATCGCGGCTGGAGGAGCGAGCGATGGGTAACGGCACAACCACAATCCACGACCGGCGCGGGCCGCACGCGGAGCGCGTGGCGTGAACCGGCGCGTGATGGGGGTCGCCGCCGCACTCGCTCTCTTGCTGGCGGCGCTGGGATGGTATCTGTGGCGAGCGCACGGCGCGGACGACCCCAACGCCGCGCTGTCGCTGTCGGGCAATGTGGACGTGCACCAGGTGGAGCTTGCCTTCCGCGTGACCGGCAGGATCTCGGAGATGAGCGTGCAGGAGGGCGACAAGGTCACCGCGGGCCAAGCGCTCGGACAACTGGACCACGTGCCGTTTGCGACCGACGTTGCCGCCGCCAAGGCAGATGTGGCGCAGGCGCAGGCGCAGCTGGACAAGACCCAGCGCGGCTACCGCGTGGAGGAGATCGCCCAGGCGCGCGCCACCGTGGCGCAGCGCGCCGCCGATCTCGCCAACGCGCGCGTGTCGCTGCAGCGCCAGCAGCAGCTGGTGGCGGCCGGCCTGGTCACTCACCAGCAGATCGACGACGCCGAGGCGCGCGTGCGCATGAGCGAAGCGCAGCTCGCCGGGGCGCGTGATCAGCTGACCATGGAGTTGCGCGGCTCGCGCATCGAGGACATCGAAACCCAGAAGGCCATGCTGGCCGCCGCCCAGGCCCGCCTCGAGAGGGCCCAGACCGCGCTGTCGGATACCACGTTGCTCGCGCCCAGCGCCGGCATCATTTCCGTGCGTGCGCGCGAGGCCGGCGCGATCGTCCAGGCCGGACAGACGGTCTACACGCTGACGCTGAACGATCCGGTGTGGATCCGCGCCTACGTGCCACAGCCGCGCCTCGGGCGCATCAAGCCGGGGATGACGGTCAGCGTGAGCATCGATTCGATGCCAGGCAAGCACTACGACGGCTCCGTGGGCTTCATCTCCCCGGACGCCGAGTTCACTCCCAAGACCGTGCAGACCGATCAGGTGCGCGACGATCTGGTGTATCGCATCCGCGTGATCGCCAGCGATCCCGACAATGTGTTCCGGCAGGGCATGCCGGTGACGGTGCTGGTGCCGGCCGCGCAGCCGCCGGCGCTGGCGCGCAATCACTAGGAAATCCCGCGGTGAGCCTGTGCGCACCGGCAACCCCCGCGGCGAGGGTGGTCGGATTGGTGAAGACCTTCGGCGTCGCCAACGCGCTCGCCGGGATCAGCGCCGAGCTGCCGCCGGGGAGAATCCTCGGGCTGGTGGGTCCGGACGGGGCCGGCAAGACGACGCTGATCCGGCTGCTCGCGGGCCTGATGGAGCCCACCGCCGGGACGGTCGAGGTGCTGGGTCGTACGCCGCGCGCCGCGGGTGGCACCACCCAGGCGCAGACCGGTTACATGCCGCAGCGCTTCGGGTTGTACGAGGATCTCTCGGTGCTCGACAACCTCAACCTGTACGCCAACCTGCGCGCTCTGGATGCTGCGACGCGCCAGCAGCGCTTTGCGCAGTTGCTGCGCTTCACCGACCTCGGCTCATTTACCGGGCGCCTCGCCGGCAAGCTGTCCGGTGGCATGAAACAGAAGCTCGGACTCGCCTGCGCGCTGCTCGGACGCCCACGACTGTTGTTGCTGGACGAGCCCGGCGTGGGGGTCGACCCGCTGTCGCGGCGCGAGCTGTGGCGCATGGTGAATGAGCTCGTCGCAGGCGGGGTCACGGTACTGTGGTCGACCGCCTACCTGGAAGAGGCCGAGCGCTGTGCACACATCTGGCTGCTCGATCGCGGTCGGCTGCTGTACGACGGGGCGCCGGCGCAGCTGAGCGAGCGCGTACGCGGGCGCGTGTTCCGGCGCCGCGTCGCCCCCGGCAAGGCGCGACAGACCGCGGAGAGCGAGCTCGAGCGCGACGCGGTGCTCGATGCGGTGATTCAGGGTGCGAGCGTGCGCCTGGTGGCGAAGCCAGACAGTGCGGGCGAATTCCACGCCGATGCTTACGAGCCGGTGGCGCCGCGCCTGGAGGACGCGTACGTCGAGTTGCTGGGCGGCGCGCGCAAGGGCGAAAGCCTGCTGGCGCGCGGCTGGCCGACGGGGGCGCGCGCGGGCACGCGGCCGGCTCCCGGCAGTGCCGCGGCGGCGGCCGACGGCGTGCTGGTGCGTGCCGCGGGCCTGACGCGCCGTTTCGGGGACTTCGTGGCCGCCGATAGCGTCGGCTTCGAAGTGCACGCCGGGGAAATTTACGGTCTGCTGGGACCTAACGGCGCCGGCAAGTCGACCACGTTCCGCATGCTGTGCGGGCTGCTCATGCCCAGCAGCGGCGCAGCCCACGTCGCGGGCGTGAATCTGTCGCGCGCGGCGAGCCGCGCCCGCGCGCGCCTCGGGTACATGGCGCAGAAGTTCTCGCTCTATGGCGATCTGTCGGTTGCGCAGAACCTCGACTATTTCGCCGACATCTACGGATTGAAGCGCGCCGCCAAGCGCGAGCGGGTGCAGGCGATGGTCGACATGTTCGAACTCGCGCCGCATCTGCAGTCGAACGCGGCGCTGCTGCCGCTCGGCTTCAAGCAGCGCCTGGCACTCGCCTGCGCCACGCTGCACGCCCCAAGGGTGCTGTTTCTCGATGAGCCCACCAGCGGCGTCGATCCCCTCATGCGACGCGAGTTCTGGCACCACATCAACGCGCTGACCGCCAGGGGCGTGGCGGTCCTGGTCACCACGCACTTCATGGAGGAGGCGGAGTATTGCGATCGCATCGGCCTCATCTGGCGCGGCAAAAAGATCGCCGAAGGCACGCCCGATGAGCTCAAGGCGAGCGTGCGCAGCCCGGTGCGTCCCGAGCCGACGCTCGAGGATGCGTTCATCGCGCTCATCGAAGGAGAGGCGGCATGAGCGACACGCTCACCCGGGTGCGCAGCTGGTGGCAGCAACTCGCCGCGATCATGATCAAGGAGGGCAAGCAGGTCACGCGCGACCCATCCAGCTGGATCATCGCGGTGGTGCTGCCGCTCACCTTCCTGTTCCTGTTCGGCTTCGGCATTTCGCTCGACACCACGGTCGTAAAGATCGCCATGGTGCGCGAGGACGGCGGCCGCGACGCGCGTGCTTTTGCCGATGCGCTCACCAGCTCCAAATGGTTCCTGGTCGTTCCGGCCACCGATCGGCGCTCCGGTGAGCGCCTGCTGCAGGACCAGAACGTCAAGGCAGTGGTCATCATTCCCGCCGAGTTCGGCCGGCGTCTGTACGCGCAGAACACGACCGCACAGGTGCAGGTACTGGTCGACGGCGCGGAACCCAACACCGCCAACTACGTCCATGGCTACGTGGGCGCGATCTGGAGCGGCTTCCTGGCGGCGCGCCGCCTCGAGCAGGGTAGCCCGATCGCGGCTCCAGTCAGCCTCGAGGTGCGCTACTGGTACAACGCCAACGCGGTGAGCCGCTGGTTCCTGATCCCCGGCTCGATGACGGTGATCATGACGCTGCTCGGGACGCTGCTCACCTCACTGGTGATTGCGCGCGAGTACGAGCGTGGCACGCTGGAAGCGCTGTACGCGACGCCCCTGACGCGCGGCCAGATCCTGATCGGCAAGACCCTGCCGTATTTCCTGCTGGCGATGGTGTCGATGGCGGTGTGCGTGCTGACGGCGCTGCTGCTGTTCCAGCTGCCGCTGCGCGGCTCGTTCCTGGCACTCGGTCTGGTGTCGGCGGTGTTCCTGGTGCCGGCACTGGGGCAGGGCCTGTTGATATCGGTGACCATGAGAACGCAGATGGCCGCGGCGCAGCTCGGGCTCATGACCGGTTACCTGCCGGCGATGATGCTGTCGGGGTTTCTGTTCGATATCCACTCCATGCCGCCGTGGCTGCAGGCGATCACGCTGGCGATCCCGGCGCGCTACATGAACGTGTCGCTGCAGACGGTATTCCTGGCCGGCGATCTGTGGTCGGTGCTGATTCCCAACATGCTGTTCATGCTCGCCGTGGGAGCGCTGTTCTTCGGCCTCACCTGGCGGCGCCTGCACAAGCGGCTGGACTGAGGAGCCAAGCGGATGCTGCAACGGCTGCTGGCCATCGTTCGCAAGGAATTGATCACCATGCTGCGCGACCCGCGCGCGCGCCTGGCGCTGATCATCCCGCCCATCATCCAGCTGTTCATCTTTTCGTCCGCCGCCACCATGGAGGTGAAGAACATCGCTCTCGCGGTCGTGGACCTCGACCGCGGACCGTACGCCGCCGATGTACAGCAGCGTCTTGCCGGCTCGCGCAGCTTTACCCGGCTGCCGCGTTACGCCAACGTCGCAGCCGCCCGCGGCGCACTCGAGCGCGAGCAGGTCATCGGGATCCTGGTGCTGCCGAGCGGGTTTTCCGCCGACCGCGCCGCCGGCCGGCCGGCGAGCGCGCAACTGCTGCTCGACGGCCGCCGTTCCAACGCGGCGCAGATCACCGCCCAGTATGTAAGCACCATCATGGCGGCCGCGGCAGCGCCCGCCGGCGGCGGCAGTGCCGCACTCGCCCCCCCAGCCAACGCCGAGGTCGTGATCGACAACTGGTTCAACCCCAATCTCGACTACCGGTGGTTCATGCTGCCGAACCTGGTCGGCATGCTGAGCCTCGGGGTCGCGCTCATGATCACCGCGCTGTCGGTCGCGCGCGAGCGCGAGCTCGGCACCTTCGACCAGACGCTGGTTTCTCCGGCGACGCCGGTCGAGATTGCGCTCGGCAAGCTGCTGCCGCCGCTGTTGGTCGCGAGCGTGCAGGCGACGCTGTACCTGCTGATCGTGACGCTGCTGTACGGCGTGCCGTTCCGCGGCAACCTGCTGGTTTTCTATGCGGCGGTACTGACCTTCGCGGAAGCGTGCGCGGGAGTGGGACTTTTCATCTCGTCCCTGGTGCATACGCAGCAACAGGCCTTTCTGGGCGCGTTCGCGGTACTGCTGCCATTCGCATTGCTGTCGGGATTCGCAACGCCGGTGGAGAACATGCCGTGGTGGCTGCAGTTCGTCACGACGATCAATCCGCTCGCCCACATGCTGCGACTCATGCAGGGGCTGTTCCTCAAGGGCGCCTCCGTCGCATCCCTGGCGCAGGACCTGGTGAAACTGCTGGAGATCGCGCTGTGCACTACCGTCGCTGCGGTGCTGCTGTTCCGCAGGAAGGCGGCGTAGCGCTTCGTATAAGATAGCGCGCCCTCAGGTAGGACCCCCATGAGCTTGCGCAAAGCCGGCCACGGCGCCTTCGTATTCATTTTCCTGGCTGTGGCGCTCACCGGGTGCGGCGGCGTGGCCCCGCCGCCGCCGATCCGGCACGTGTTTGTGCTGCTACTGGAGAACCAGTCGTACGCCGTGACATTCGGCCCGCAGTCAGCGACGCCGTATCTGGCGCGTACGCTTCCCGCGCAGGGAGCACTGCTCACCCGGTACTACGCGATCGGGCACGCGAGCCTCGGCAATTACGTGGCGCTCGTCAGCGGCCAGGCACCCAACGAGGCGACGCAGCTGGACTGCCCGACGTTCGCGGATTTCAAGGCCAGCGCTGCCGGGCTCGATGGGCACGGCCAGCTGCCGGGAACCGGCTGCGTCTACCCGCCGATGGTGAAGACCCTGCCGGACCAGCTGGAAGCTGCGGGACTCTCCTGGAAGGCGTACATGGAGGACATGGGCAAGGACCCGACCCGGGAGTCCGCCACCTGCGGACACGTGCCGCTCGGAGCGCTCGAGACTACCAACGTCGCGAAGCTATCGGACCAATACGCCGCCAAGCACAATCCGTTCGTGTATTTCCATTCCATCATCGACGATCAGGCGCGCTGCGACGCGCACGTGGTGAATCTCGAGCGTCTGCCGCAGGATCTGCGCAGCGCCGCCACGACGGCGAACTACATCTTCATCACCCCGAACCTGTGCAACGACGGCCACGATGCCGAGTGCGTCGATGGCCGGCGCGGCGGGCTTGCGGCCATCGAGGTGTTCCTGAGGACCTGGGTGCCGTTGATCGAGCGCTCGCCGGCGTTCAAGGCGGATGGGATGCTGGTCATCACTTTCGATGAGTCCGACAGCGTGGGACCTGCGGGCTCGGCCGCCTGCTGCGGGGAGAGGCCCTTGCCCGGGGCGCAGTTCCAGCCCGGATTCGGCGGCCCGGGGGGTGGGCGCATCGGGGCGGTCGTGTTGTCGCGGTTCGTGAAACCGGGAACCGTGTCTGCCGTGCCCTACAACCACTATTCACTGTTGCGCACGGTGGAGGCGATCTTTTCCCTGCCACCGCTCGGGTACGCGGCGGAGCCGGATCTGGCGCGGTTCGGGGCGGACGTGTTCAGCGCCGCCGCGCCGCCTCCACCCGCTCGATGAGCTCGGTCGCGAGCATATTCCTGACGAACGGCGAGAAGAACCCGCGCGGCGGCGAGAAACTGACTTCCCTGCCGAAGCGGCCCGGCTGGCGCAGGGTGAGCGTGATCCGCGGCGGGTTGACGAACTGCGTATAGCCGACGTTGATGACATCGGTCAGCGGAATCCGCTCCTCCTCAGAGCCGAAGCGCACCCGTAACGCGTCGCCTTCGTCGAACACTTCATCGGCGAGATCGAACACCAGCTTGCGCATGATGGCGTAGCCGATGACCAACAGGAGCAGCGGCACGATGAAGACCGCCGCCGGCAGCGCGTGCGCCGCACGTGCGCCCGCCACGGCCGCCGCCACAGACAGCGCGACCATTCCGAACCACAGCACCGGGAAGACACGCTTCAGAAAAAACGTGTTGCGCGAGGAAATTCGCCTGGCGGTTTCTGCTGCTGGCACGTTACTCCTCGCGCTGCTGTGCGGGGCCGACGACGGTACCGCCAGCGGCCAAGCGCGCTGCTGCGTCGACAATTTGCTGCCGAGGCAGTAATATCATCGGCAGTAGTCTCACCAACAGCCATAGGATAGCAGGCGCGCCATGAGCCGCAGAAGCGCCGGCAAAGCCGAGCCGCGTGTAGCGGCGCAACCCCCGCAAGAGGTACTGGGCGTCGGCTATCTGCTGGGCCGTGCGCGCGGCTCGCTGCTCACCGGGCTGGACGGGCAACTCGAGCCCTTTGGCCTGAGCGCCATGCAGTTCGGGGTGCTGAAACATCTCGCCGAGGGCGCGGCGCACACGGCAGCGGACCTGTGTCGCCGCATGCACTACGACACCGGTTCCATGACTCGCATTCTCGACCGGCTCGAGGAGAAGGGACTGGTGCGCCGTGAGCGCGGCCGTGAGGACCGCCGCCTGATGTTGCTGCGCATCGCGCCCGGCGGTCGCGTGCTGTTGCCACGCCTGATGGCGGTGGCAGCGCGCGTGCTCGAGGGGCACCTCGCCGGCTTCAGCGCGGCGGAGATCGAGGCGCTCAAGGACTACCTCGGACGGATGATCGATAACGGTCAACCCGGGGGGGACAATGAGCAGCGACCTACAGGCGGCAAATCATGAGCACCCGCAACACCGTTCTCGCAGCAACCCTGGCCGCATCACTCGCAGGCTGTGTCGACCGCGGTGACTGGAAGCCCGCGCCCAAACTCGAGCCGCAGGCGCTCGGCGCGCAGCAAACGCTCGCCGGGGCGCGGCTCGATGCCGCGGCCTGGCCGGCGGACCTGTGGTGGCACGCTTACGGCGATCCGCAGCTCGATGCGCTGGTCGCCGAGGCGCTCGCGGGGAGCCCCTCGCTCGAGATCGCCCAGGCACGGCTGCGGGCCGCCCAGGCGCAGGCCATCGCGGCGGGCGCCGCGCGTGCGCCGGCGGCGGCGCTCGACGCCGAGGCGACTCGCCAGCGATATCCGGAGCACGGGCTATTCCCGCCGCCGTTCGCCGGCAGCTACTCAACCGATGCTCGTATGGCGCTCGACTTCAGTTTCGACCTCGACTTCTGGGGCCGCAATCGCGCCCTGCTGGCCGCGGCACGCTCGGGCGTACAGGCCGCGGATGCCGACCGCGCGGCGGCACGCCTGGCGCTCGCGGTTGCCGTGGTGCGTGCTTACGTGCAGCTCGACCTGTGGTACGCGCTGCTGGATGTGGCCAACGACAACCTCAAGCAGCAGACCGCGATTCTCGAGCTGACGCAGCAGCGCGTCAGCGCGGGCCTGGAAAACACCGCGCGTGTGAAACAGTCGGAAGGCAGCGTGGCGCTGACACGCGCCGGCGTGGCGGCGGTGCAGGCCAGCATCGACCTGGCGCGCAATCAGCTCGCGGATCTGGCAGCAGCCGGCCCCGATCGCGGCCAGCGCCTGCAGCGCCCGCAGCTCGCGGCGCCGGCCGACCTCGCGCTACCCTCGGCGCTGCCCGCGGATCTGCTCGCGCGCCGCCCGGACGTGGCCGCGGCGCGTGCGCAGGTGGAGGCCGCGGCTCACGGGGTCGCGGCGGCGGAGGCGGATTTCTACCCGAACGTGAACCTGACGGCGTTTGCCGGCCTGCAGAGCATCGGCCTGTCGCAGCTGTTCGAGGCGTCCGACCGGATCGTGGGCGCGGGGCCCGCGCTGCACCTGCCGGTGTTCAACCGCGGCGGGCTGCGCGGCGCCCTGCAGACGCAGCAGGCGCAGCTCGACCAGTCGGTCGGCCAGTACAATCAGACGCTGCTGGATGCGGTGCGCGAGGTCGCCGACGTGGTCGCGAACTGGCGGGCGCTCGAGCGCGAGAGCGGCGAGCAGCAGATCGCGCTCGAGGCCGCGCAGCGCTCCTACGAGCTCACCAGCGAGCGCTATCGCGCCGGGCTCGACAATTACCTGAGCGTGCTGTCGAGCCAGAACCAGGTGTTGCAGGCACAGGGGCTGCGCGCGCAGTTGCAGGCACGGCGCCTGTCCTTCAGCGTCGACCTGGTGCGCGCGCTCGGCGGCGGCTACTCCCCGCGCTCCGCATCCACCTGAGCCCAATGGACGCTCCTGTCACCACCGCCCCCTCACCCCTGGCGCGGCGGCAGCGCCGCCAGACGTGGCTCCTCGGCGCAACGGTGGCCGTGCTCGTCGTGGCGGTGGTGACCGCGGCCTGGTGGTGGCTGTACGCGAGCTATTACCAGAACACGGACGACGCCTACGTCGCCGGCGACCTGATCAGCGTCATGTCCCAGGTGAATGGCACGGTGGTTGCGATCGACGCCGACGAGACCGACCAGGTGCGCGCCGGCCAGGAGCTGGTGCGGCTCGACGCCACCGACGCCGGTATCGCTCTGCAGGATGCCGAGCAGCAACTGGCGCGCACGGTGCGCCAGACGCGCACGGTGTTTGCCAACCGCGACCAGCTGGCGGCGGTCGCCGCGCAGCGCCGCGCGGACCTCGACCGGGCGCTGGCGGATTTCAACCGCCGCAAGGATGTCGCCGCCACCGGGGCGGTGTCTGCCGAGGAGCTTGGGCACGCGCGCGACGCACTGAAGGCGGCGCGCGATGCGCTGATCGCCGCGCAGAAGAGTCTCGCCGCCAGCGCCGCCCTGGTCGGCCACACCGGCATAGCCGATAACCCCGACGTGCAGGCGGCCGCTACCGTGGTGGAGCGTGCCTGGCTCGCCCTGCAGCGCACCCGCGTGCGCGCGCCGGTCACCGGCTACGTCGCCAGGCGCGGCGTGCAGCTGGGCGAGCGCATCGCGCCCGGCGGGTCGCTCATGGCCATCGTGCCGCTCGAGCGGCTGCGGGTGGATGCCAACTTCAGGGAAGTGCAGCTCAAGCACATGCGTATCGGACAGCCGGTGACAGTGATCACCGATCTGTACGGCGGGCAGGTCAAGTACCACGGCACCGTCGCCGGGCTGGGCCTGGGTACCGGTGCGGCGTTCGCACTGCTGCCGGCGCAGAATGCCACCGGCAACTGGATCAAGGTCGTGCAGCGTGTACCGGTGCGCATTGCACTCGAGGCGCGCGAGCTCGCGGCGCACCCGTTGCGCATCGGACTCTCCACCAACGCCAGCGTTGACATACACGATGATTCCGGCCCCCAGCTCGCACCGGCGCCGCGTCACGAGCCGGTGCTCGCCACCAGCGCCTATGATATCGAGCGCGGGGAGATCACGGCGCGCATCGCGCAGATCATCGGCGAGAACTCGCTCGAGGCCGCGGTGACTCAGTCCAGCTTGAGGTAGTCGAGCGGCAGGGCGGTGGTGTACTTGATGGTTTCGAGGGCGAAGCTGGCGCTCACGTCCTGGAACTCCACCGCCGAGATCAGCCGCTTGTACACGACATCATAGGCGTCAATGTCCGGCACCACGATGCGGATGAGGTAGTCGACGTCGCCACTCATGCGGTGAATCTCCGTGACTTCGGGGATGTCGCGCACGGCACGCACGAACTTGTCGAACCAGGCTTCGCTGTGATTGCCGGTCTTGAGGGTCACGAACACCGTCGTGCCCACGTTGAGCGAATGCGCATCGAGCAGCGCCACGGTGCGCCGGATGACGCCGTCCTGCTGCAGCTTCTGGATGCGCCGCCAGCACGGGGCCTTGGACAGGCCGACGCGATCGGCGATCTCGGCGGCGCTCAGCTCGCCGTTGCTCTGGAGCAGGTCCAGGATTCTGGCATCCAACTTGTCCATGAAACGATGTGCGCCGCACCCCCGCAAACGCGCAACATTGTTGCGCAGCCGGCCCGGGTTTGCCACACGAACGCAACCGCGTAGCGCGCGCTCGGGGCTAGCATGGCGTCTTATGGACCTGATCCGCGCCTTTTCGCAACATCCCGCTTCGGTCGGTGAGACCTACACCGAACACCTCGTGAGCGCGGCATGCTTCGGCACCCGCATGGTGCTCGCCGGTATCGCCTGCCTGGTGCACGGCATCCTGCCGTTTCTGTTCGTGCGCACGGGCAGCCGGGCGATTGCCGAGCTCAACGAAAGGATGATCGCCGACCGACGGCTCCCGCTGCCCCCGATCGCGAGCGAGCGGCTGCCGCTGTAGGCGTGCGCTCGCTCCTGGGGGCGTTCGCGCCGGGCTGGACGGCGCTGCGCCAGGCGGCGCCGGGCGTGTGCATCGCCATCGCCCTCGCCGCAGTGGCGCGCGGCGTGGCGCACGCTCTGGCGCAGGGCGTCGGCGGCCTGCCGCAGATTCCCTTGAGTCCGGTGATGTGCGCCGTGCTGCTCGGCATGGGGTGGCGGAACAGCATCGGCGTGCCGGCCTGGGCGAGCAGCGGACTCAACTGGGCCATGTACCGGCTGCTGCGCGTCGGCATTGCGCTCATTGGGCTGCGCCTCACCCTCGGTGGCGCGACGGCCATCGCCGCTACGGC
>Ga0137409_10001921_pt1 | contig 22400 bp, 26 predicted proteins | sample CZODoug1_16funga_FD_122059 | JGI IMG/M metagenome (GOLD analysis project Ga0137409, IMG submission 122059) | Vadose zone soil fungal communities from Angelo Coast Range Reserve, California, USA - CZODoug1_16fungal (Hybrid Assembly) | ecosystem: Environmental > Terrestrial > Soil > Vadose zone...
CCTTCGTAGTCTGGAAGGGTTGTGATCCCAAGTGGCTCCAGAGCCTTGGCATAGAAAGCGACTGAACGCTTGAAGTCACTGACTGTGAGAATAACGTGGTCTATCATATTTTCCTCAATGGGTGCGGTCGTTCCGCTGTTTAGACTTGGCAGACTTAACCCGCTTTGCGTGCGCACTGACTCTTCGGCGTCTGGACCCATCCCGTTTTTTGAAAGCCACTCCTGACGTGGCGGATTCCACCATATACGCCGAGCGCGTCATGCCTGCTCGTCTGGCTAGACGGTCGATCATCTCGATCTGGTTCTCGCGCGCTGTGACATTGACGCGCACGGTTTTCGTTTTGTTGAAGTCTGTGGTGACTAGAAACGCGACTGCATTCTCTCGATGGGGGTCGCCGGCCAAATCGTCCATCTTGGAAGACTTAGGGATCTTTTCTCCGTCTTCCACCATCCCCGCTATATGAAACGCCGGCGCTTCTGGAGCCTTACGGCGAGCCTCCTCAAGTGACTTTCCGGCTGTCACGCAGCCGGGGAAGTCCGGGAAGCTGACGCCAAAATCCGACTTTCTGTCTTTGTGCAAATAGGCGATGCAGTCCATTTTACCTCAGTCTGATACCTGCTTGTTTTTCAACGCTTTTAACCGTCCCGATGGGGATGTCACGGACCGGATGCGGCACTGTAACTCTGCCCTTTTACTGTGCTTAAACTGCTTGTGGCTACCCTCGCGCGCAACTTCAAACCAGCCGATTCTTAGATCCATGGATCGGCAAACTCTATCCCTTCAACATCTTCCGCAATCATTCGAATTACTCACTAAATAACCGCTGACAGCCAGTACCTTTTGCGTTATAGTGTTGTTGTCTTTCACCCTGGCGGAGAAAGGAGCCCCTCCCTTTGTCCGCTACCTCCCCATCTTCCCCCTGAGCTTCCGCCTCCGCGAACTCTGTGGCTTCTGTGCCCTCTGCGTTAATTCCGGCTCTTTCTTTTGACTTTCAACTTTTAACCTTCAACCTGCAAACATTCAAACGCTTCCGCGCTGGCTCCTTCGCTTTCATATCGTTTGCAGACCCCCACCCTTTAAGTCTTTTAGCTGCACCACTTATGCATCTCCCCGCAAGTGTTGCAAACAAAAGACTTACGGCACAGCTAAACTCTTTAGATGCAACTTACAAAAAACACGGGGGGCGGGGCGCTGTCTCCTTGCCTTCTTACTTCCTTATCTAATTACCTCGTTACTTCCTTACCTCATTATCTCATTACTTCCTTATCTCACAATCGTCGCTGTCCCGCCAGACCATTGCAGCACGGTTCCCGGCGCGTTGGCTTCTTTGCGGACGTAACCCATGCCAATGATGCGCGTTGGGTCCCAGATTCTTGCGGCGCGGGTGACGTGGCCGACTTCTTTGCCTTCCAGCATCAGGACAGTCTCCGGTTCGGGCACGGCGTCGCTGGAAAAGAGCAGTTCCACGCGGCGGCGGTTGACCTGGCCGCGGGAGCGCACGCGCTCGACGATCTCCTGGCCGGTGTAGCAGCCCTTCGTGTAGCTGATATGGCTGGCCTGCAAGCCCGCCTCATGCGGGATCTGTTTTTCTCCGAAGTCATAGCCGAACCACGGCACGCCCTGCGCCAGCCGCAGCCCGCTCAGTGCCGTGTATCCCATGGGCCCGCCGCCGTGCTTCCGCGCCGCACCCGAAAGAATCCGCCAGAGCTCCCCCAACTTTTCGCTTTCGACCACGAATTCAGCTCCAGCAACTCCTCCCGGGGATCGCTTTACAATTCGGCAGGGAATCGGGCGGCCGGGAATCGAACCAACAGCGCCATCGCGAGAGGTAAGGTCCTCAAACTTGGTGACGTCGACGCCGGACAATTCTTGCACGATCGCGACGGCCTTCGGACCTTCCAGCGCCAGAGTGCCGTAGCGTGCCGTCTCATCGGTCAGCGTCACGTCATCCATGATGATGTACTTGTCGAGCCATTCGATCAGCCGCTCGCGAATCATCGCGTAAGACACGCAGAAGAGCCGGTCCGCGAAGGCGCAAGTCTCAGTCTCTGCGAGAATGTGCCCCTGCGGATTCAGCAGCAGCGAAACGCACCCTTGCCCTGCGCGAAGGTCCTTAATGTTGTTCGTCAGAATCGCGTTTAGATACCGCACCCGGTCGGGCCCGGTGAAGGAGAGATACGCGCGGTAGTTCTTATCGATCAGCGCCACCGTCTCCCGCGCATAGCGATACTCGGCGGCCGCGTTGCCAAAGTGATCCGGCAGGGCGCACCCCAGCCAAACGCCCATTTTCGCGCCCGCAGCAAGGTGCGTCGCCGCAAGCGGACTGTTCAATGCTGTACCTGGGGAAGCCATCTCCACGCGCCAGCGAATCCTTCCTAATTCAGTCTATCAAATCTCAGTCTATCAACGAGCGCCGCAGACCATCCGGCGCCTCCGAAAATCCCTTCATCTCCGATGATATACTCCCCTTCATGAACGACGGCCGATCTGCCCTGAATGCCGCCACGGACGGAATGATCCATATCACCATCCCCGTAGGGATGTTGCAGTGCAACTGCTCCATCATCGGCGATCCAGTGACGCTCGAAGCGCTGGTGATTGACCCCGGCGACGAAGTCACACGCATCCTGGACCTGATCGGGCGCTACCGGCTGGTTGTGAAAGCTATCGTCAGCACCCATGCGCACATCGATCATGTCGGTGGCCTGAGCAAACTTCATCAATACACGGGCGCTCCCGTGCTCATGCACCGCGACGACCTGCCGCTCTATCAAGCGATGGAAATGCAGGCCGCCTTCCTCGGCGTCGTCCCGCCTGATCTCACCGACGTGGATCAATTGCTCAAGGAAGGCGACGTTCTTCGATGGGGAATGTTTGAAGCCCAGGTCCTTCACACCCCCGGTCACACGCCAGGAAGCGTCTCGCTGTATCTCCCGCATGACGCGGGGAAAATCACCGTTCCTAAGGAAAGCGAAAAGGCCGACGCTTCTGAGGATTCCGAAAAAATCAGCCTGCCCGCTCCTCAGCTTTTTTCCGGAGACACGCTTTTTGCCGGTAGCATCGGGCGCACCGACCTCTGGGGCGGCTCCATGGAGCAGATCATGGATTCGCTCCGCACGAAACTGATGCACCTGCCGGACGAGACCGTGGTGCACCCAGGCCACGGCCCCGTCACCACCATTGGAAACGAGCGCCACTTGAATCCATTTTTGCAACCGGAATAGACATCGCGCGGGGGGGCGGCTCAAGTTCTGAGTAGTCGGTTGTCAGTTTTCAGCTTTTAGTTCTCAGTTGCGAGTTTTAGTCTCTGGCTTCTAGTTTCTGATTTCTAGCTAGTTTCCAATTTCACTTTTCCAATTTCAAATATCCTTCTTCGCCCTGGCGCGCCGCAGTTCTTCCATCACCGATTGCACCAACTCCTTCGCGTGAACCAGCTCCTGGTTAATCATCCGCAAGTCCATCGCCGGAACCGCCGGATTCCGCTGGCTGGTGCAATATACTCCGTGCTGGCCCACAAGAACCAGGGCATTCGTAAGCCGGTCCAGTGACACCGCCAGCCGCCCCCGCTCCCGTCCGAACATTTGTTCGTAATGCTCCAGCTCTTCCTGGTGTTCCTGAAATGCCGACATCATTTCGTACCCTCATCGAGCTGCCATAAAGGCGTCCGCAGCGCGTGGTCTCGCGTTTGGACTCCGGCGGGTCCACCGGCCTCCAGCAACCGGAGTTGCACATCGGGCACACGCGGCTCGCACCAAACTTTACCCCATCGCGCACGCGGAACATAATCCGCTGAAGCCACAATGAAGTGATTCCTGCCCTTCTTGTGGCGCGTGATTCGAATGTTGTGGTAGTCGCCCGGTCCCTCAAAAAGCTGGGGAAGGGATTGGGCTGGAGCAACCAAACAATGCGACGTTCCGACCTGGTTCAGCATAAGGAGAAGGAAAAAGGCGCGGCCACGCGCACCTCTCAGATTGTTTTCGGCGAGAGGCAGCACCTTCTCCGCGTTCTCGATTCTCTCGAGGGCACGGAACTTCCGATCGCCCGCATGCAGCAGGAGCGGCGCATTCTCGAGGAATTGATTCACGCACGTACCCGCGATTTGAATCAGATCAACACGGCCTGGGATGAAAAGATCGGATTAGTCCTAAGCTCGGATGCAAAGCCGGAAATGCTGGAAAAACTTGTCAAGCAAGCACCGGAAGAAGATTTTTACCTGCTGCGCCTGATCAGCGAGCACCCGCGAGCCAATGCGAAGACACTGAACAAGCTGGCGAAACATCCCTACGGGGCGATTCGCGAAAATGTGGCACGGCATCCCAACGCGGACGCTTCTACGTTGACTTGGCTGAGCCGGGATCGCAGCCAGCCGCTCTGGTATCTCGTGGCTTTCAATCCCAACACGCCCACGCCGTTGCAGCGGCGTTTGCGCGATCGCCTGAAGCGTCTCGGCGAAAACCAAGCCTCCAAGTAAGCGTCGGATCCCGCCGGTTCCCGGCGATTTTCATTCGAATCCTGTTTCCGCAATTTGGTCCACGGGAAGAATCCGCCTGCTCGTTCGAACGGCCGCTTGCTGCGCTTGCCTAGTGGACGGCGATGGAGACGGTCGCGGTGGTGCGGCCGAAGGCGTTGGTGGCGTAGAGGGTATACGTGATGGTTTGCGCGGGGCCACGGAAATACTGGTGCTCCGGACCGCGCCGGCGTCCAGAGAAACAATTAGGTAAGAAGCGCCGCTTACCACCCAGGACAGGGTCACCTGGGTCCCAGCTGTAATCGAATTCGAACTCGCCGTGAAGGAAGTGATTTGCGGCGCCGCTCCGCTGGGAATGTTGTTTTGCGTGTAGACCGGCGTCATTTGGAGCACTTCGAAGTTGGAAGCCGAAACTTGACCGAGAGCGCGGAGATCGTTGTTGTCTCAGCGGTCATCGGGGACGCCGCTGAGAAACATATTCGAACCGTTGTCGGCCATGATCATGCCGAATTTCTTCAGCGTATTCAGGATGACCTGGTTCGTTGCGGAATATGGCGAGACGTCATACCCGGCTTTCAGCCGCACGCGCATCCCCATGGGAGCCGCCAAGGCATTGCTGGAATTCGCAGCCCAATGCGAGGCGGGAGGAATAAACGCGGCACGGCTTTGCTCCGGAGTGAAGCGAAACGCGCGATGGACTTGGCTGGCAGCCGCTTCATCGTAGCGGAGGAGGCCGAGGGAAAATCGGCAGTCCAGCAGCGTCCGCGCTCGTCCAAGTGTAAGGCCGCTGCTCGTTCTTAAGAAGATCCCAGACTGCCGCGGAGCCTGCGTTCCAGGAATTTCCAGAAACACGAGAGCTAGAAAGCTCGTAGAGAAAACAATTCGAATTGTTGAGAACGAGGACGTGACGATCACCGGTGCCGGGATTCGGGTAGCCCTCGATGGGCGCGGTAACAGGAATCGGCATAGGCCCGGGATCGCTTTCGCTTCCATAGACGGTGAAGTTGATGGTGACGGGACCCTGCTGTCCTCCGACAATGAGGTACGGAATGCCGATCGTCGAACCCTCAAGGAGAATCGCGCAGCATGCGAGAATTTTGGGGTTCCGCACGCTGAAGGAAGGCGGTCTCCTCGACCTCAACTTTCCTGGGCGGTTCAGTTTGCGGGAACACCGAGCTGCCAGAACAGGAAGCTGAGGATATCTGTGTTCTCCTCGATGATTTTGTTGACGGGGCGTCCGCCGGAATGGCCCGATTTCGTGTCGTACAGCACCAGAATCGGCTGCTTCGAACCGGAGGCAGCTTGCAGCCGGGCGGTCATCTTGCGCGCATGCAAGGGCGCAACGCGTGTGTCGCCATCGCCAGTAACAAAGAGGATCGAGGGGTACTTCGTTCCGTCAACCACGCGGTGATAAGGGGAGTAGGCGTACAAGTACGGAAACTGATCGGCGTTCTCAGAGCTTCCGTATTCGGGAACCCAGTACGGTCCATCTAGGAATTTTTGAAAACGGAGCATGTCCAGGAGGGGATAGAAGCACACGACGGCTTGGAACAGTTCCGGGTGTTGCGTCAGTGCCGCACCGACCAACAACCCGCCATTGCTGCCGCCATCAATGGCCAGCTTGGCGGTAGTCGTGTACTTGTTGGCGATCAAATATTCCGCAGCGGCGACAAAATCATCGAAGACAGTTTGCTTTTTCCCCAACATTCCTGCGCGGTGCCATTCTTCGCCGAACTCACCTCCGCCGCGGAGATTGGCTTCGGCAACAATTCCGCCACGCTCCGCCCAAAGAAGCACAAGAGGCCGGTAGGACGGCGTTTCGCTGATGTCGAATCCACCGTAGCCAGTCAGCAGAACGGGATTCGAACCGTCCAGCTTCACGCCTTTCTTGTGGAATAGAAACATCGGAATGCGCGTCTTGTCCTTGGATGGGTACCAAACCTGTTGAACCTCAAAGGCCGAGGAATCAAATTGCGCTTTGCCCTTGGCCCACACTTCGGATTTTGCCTGCTTCACGTCATATCGGAAGATAGCCGGCGGAGAGTTATAAGTTTCGAAGGGAAAAAAGAACTCAGGACTTTCCCAGCGCCCCGTGGGGGCTCCGACCGAGCCGAGCGCCGGCAGACCGATCGATGTTTGTACTTTTCCACCGCCATCGAAGACCTTCAGCTCGGACGCGGCGTTATGCGTGTATTGTCCGATCAGCTTCCCGCCGGACGCGGAGATGGATTCCAAGTGGACATCGCCGGCCGGAACAACTTCACGCCAGTGTTCGCGCTGCGGCGACGCGAGACTTGTCGAAAAAACGCGCCACTGGGGAGCTTTCCAGTTCGTCAGTATGAAAAGACGATCGCCCGCGAAGGTCGGGTAAAAGAGAGACTTCTGGTCATTCACGGCGGCCACCACAGGGCCGTTCTCTTTCACGTTCTGAACATAAATCTCAGTTCGTTCGGATCCGGAGCCGTAGAGGGTCAGGTAGACGAGATAGGTACCGTCCTCTGACAATTGCGGCAAAAGAATCATTTCCTTTCCAAGAGAGTTCCCATAGATAATCGGGTCTTTCGCCGTATCCGTGCCCATCAAGTGATAGAAAGCGCGCGGTCCATCGGGAGTCACGCGCGAGTAATAAACGGCCTTGTTGTCCGGCGTCGGTTCGATGGCAAAGTATTGCGACTTGGGGAAGGCATCCGGAAGAGTTGTTTTTGTTTCAATATCCAGCACCCGCGGCGTGATTTCGTCCTGTCCGCCCTCTCGCCGGCCGTAGAAAACGAATCTGCCATCGCGGCTGACATTTTCAAAGGTGACGCTTACGGAGTGATCGGAGCTCCAAGGCAGGGGATCGATTAAGATCTCGTCCGCGGCGTTCAAGCCGCGGCGAACGTAAAGAAGGAGGAGGTCCTGGCCAGCCAGCCGCTTGCGGAAAAAATAGCGCCCGCCTCGTTCCACCGGCGCTTCGAAGGAATCGGTACGCAGGAGTTCCGTGAGTCGCTTGCTTAATCCCGTGCGGCCCGGGAGCTTTGAGAGTGCGCCTTCCGTGCACTTTTGCTCAGCCTCAATCCATGCGCGCGTCTCGGGGCTGTTTTGATCCTCCAGCCAGCGGTAGGGGTCAGCCACAACGGTACTGCCGTAAGTGTCCTTTGCTGAATCGATTCGCGCCGCCGGTGGACACTTTGCTGCCGGCGAGGGTTCCTGCGCGGGGGCGAGACCCGCAATTTGCGTGCTCATGGCGAGAAGCAGTGCTCCCCGCACGATCCATCGCGATAGTCCAATGCGCTTCCGGCGACCGCGCAAAACGCCGCTCGATCTCGTTTGCACGATTCCTCCTTTGTCTCTGTAAGGACGGATAATATCACCGAATCTCGGAGGGAACCGAGGCGCTTCAATAGTAGAATCGCCGAGAGCCATCTTGACGGAACAACTTCGTGATCTCCAGGTGAGAATGGCGGCGAGCGACACTCCATCCGCGGGTGTGATTGCGTTTCTACGGCAGTCCAAGCTGCGCATCCTGTTTCTATCCGTTGTACTCGTTATCCCGTGCGTGTGGCACCGGCGCATCGAGGCCGGTGACCTGGCCAGCCATGTCTACAACGCGTGGCTGGCGCAATTGATCGGAAAGGGACAAGCGCCGGGACTGTACATCGCGAAGCAATGGAACAATGTTTTGTTTGATGTCGTGCTGCTGCGAGCGGCAAATCTTGTGGGCATGGCCGCGGCAGAGAAGATTGTTGTTTCCGCTTGCGTGCTGATTTTCTTCTGGGGAGTTTTCGCGTTTGTTGCTGCCGTAACGGAGCGCCCGCCGTGGTTTCTCACGCCCTGCATCGCCATGCTGGCCTACGGCTATCCATTCTGCATGGGTTTCATGAACTATTATTTGTCGCTGGGGCTGGCTTGCTTCGGGCTGGCGATTCTGTGGCGGGGAAGGGGAATTGATTGGATTGCGGGAGGGCTGATCGCCGCGCTGGCATGGTTGGCGCATCCGATCGGGTTTCTGTGGCTACTCGGGACGCTCGCTTACGTGAGGGTTCGCGCGAACATGCCGGGTTGGTGGAAGTTGGCAATGCCCCTGGCGGCTGCGAGCGGGTTTGCCGCGCTCTGCTTGTACGTGGCACACCGGCCAGCGCTGATGGCGGATTGGGATCGCGGGCCGTTTTACCTGTATAACGGAGCGGATCAACTTTGGCTCTTCGGAACGCGGTACGTTTGGCTGGCGGGAGCGGCGCTTTTCCTCGGGCTTGTTTGCGCTGGGGCCGACCTGTATTCGCGGAGGAAGGACAATCATTGGTGGCGGCAATTCGAATTGCCGCTCGAATTGTACGTTGTGACGTTTTGCGCGATAGTGCTGATTCCTGAAAATCTGCGGCCGCCTCCGGAGGGAGCATGGATCGGGCTGTTAGGCTCAAGGCTGACGACGATTTCGGCCATTTTCGGCCTTTGCGTGCTGGGAGGTAGCAAGCCGCGAAACTGGCATTTGGCAGGATTCGGAATTTGCGCGGCGGTTTTCTTCGCATTTCTGTATCAGGACACGGGATGGCTGAACCGGCTGGAAGAACACGCCGAGGAGCTGGCGAGGGAGCTGGCGCCGGGGACGCGCGTCATTGTGATGATTGACGCGCCCGCGGATTCGCGGATGGAATTTGTGGACCATGCCGCCGAACGCGCGTGCATTGGACACTGCTTCAGCTACGCGAATTACGAACCGTCGTCGCGGCAGTTTCGGGTGCGCGTGCTGGAGGGGAGCCCGGTGGTGACTTCATCAGCCGATGATGCGCAGGACATGGCGTCGGGGCAGTACGAGGTGCAGGATGAGGACTTGCCGATCAAGCAGATTTATCAGTGCGACCAGAAGGATCTGACGCGACTGTGCATCGGCGACCTCGAAGCCGGGGGGACCAACGGGCGGACGGGTGGCAAAGCGCCGGGGCGCTGAACCGCAAATGCAGTGCTCCGAGGTAAGAAATATTTCATTAAAGAAAGAGGAGGAGCTCTATGGGGTTCGGAGGGAGAGAGCCAATTACGCGACGTGCCCTGCTCGGTGGGACCGCAGCCGGGATGATCGGGTTAGCTATGCGCGCTGGCGCCGGAGGCGCCAGACCATCGGCAAAGCCTCCCAACATCGTGTTCATTCTCGCGGACGATCTCGGCTATGCCGACGTGTCTGCTATGGGCGTCCAGATCTTAGCACTCCGAATATCGGCCGCATTGCCGCGCAAGGAGTGCGTTTTCTGCAGGCTTACGCGAATTCCGCCGTGTGCACGGCCACGCGCACTGCGCTGATCACCGGCCGCTACCAGTATCGGCTGCGGCTCGGTTTGGAGGAGCCTTTGCGAGACAACCCCGATGTCGGGCTTCCCTCGGAACACCCGACGTTGCCCTCGCTTTTGAAGAAAGCCGGCTACAGCACGACCTTGGTTGGCAAGTGGCATCTGGGCTTTCTGCCAAAGTTCGGTCCTCTGAAGAGTGGCTACGATCACTTCTACGGATTTCGCAGCGGGGCCTTGGACTATTTCTCGCACACTATAGGTGGCAAGGAGGATCTTTGGGACGATGATGTTGCGATCCACCAAGCGGGCTACTTAACCGGTTTGCTCGGCAGGCGTGCCGTGGACGTGCTGAATGGATACGCGAGATCCGGCCAACCCTTCCTGCTCAGCCTGCACTTCAACGCGCCGCACTGGCCTTGGGAGGCCCCGGGCGACGAGGCGGAGTCCGAGCGATTAAGGCAAGCGGGTAGCGGACGCCTTGCGGATTTCGACGGCGGTTCGCAAAAGACATACCAGCGAATGATTGAAGAAATGGACAAGCAGATTGGGCATGTACTGCAAGCGTTGCATGCGAATGGATTGACAGAGAATACGATTGTTATTTTCACCAGTGACAATGGCGGAGAACGCTTCGCCGATACCTGGCCCTTCACGGGGAAAAAGACCGAGTTGCTGGAAGGTGGGTTGCGCATTCCTGCCATAATCACATGGCCGGCTCGCATTCGGCGGGGCTAGACAACCAATCAGGTTTCCATCAGCATGGACTGGGTGCCGACTCAGCTCGCCGCCGCGGGCAGCATACCCGATCCGGCCTACCCTACCGACGGCATGAATCTGCTGCCAATCCTCACGCAGAATGCCTCACCGGTTTCACGCAAACTGTTCTGGCGTTACAAAGCGAATGCGCAGCGGGCGGCGCGCGACGGCGACTACAAGTTCCTCAAAATCATGGACAACACTTTCCTCTTCAACGTGGTTGAAGACCCACTGGAGCGCGCCAACCTAAAGGACCGTCAAAAGGACGTCTATCGTCGACTCGTCCGGGAGTGGTATGAGTGGAACGGTTCGATGCTACCGGAGATCAAGGAAAGCTTCACGGCCAGCTTCGATGGCCAGCAGCTCGCCGACCACTTCGGCGCCAGGAAATCAGATCAGATGCCGGACATCCCGGTGTCGCCAGATGACTAGGGCGGGGAAGTGAGAACGTGTTCATGCCATTTTAGTTCGGCAGCCCACGTGCGGTTAGCCTTGCCATGTCCTGTGGCACGAAGTTCGTTCTTAGCGGCCTTCCGCAGGAAATCGGCGCGTGGAGGGCGCGCCAAATTGGCGGAGACAAATTGGCTCTTGCAACAGTCCAATATCTGGTAGAATTGGCCGAAGGTGAGAGACAATGCTTCCACTCCATCTCCAGCCACAGAGTCACGTTCCGCTGTACATCCAACTTCGCGACCAATTGCGCGCCCTCGTGCATGCGGGCGATTTGCGCCCGGGCGATCGCATTCCGGCGAGCCGTGAGCTCGCGACGATGCTCGGCGTTCACCGCACGACAGTGGCGAATGCCTACGCCGAGTTGGAATCGGAAGGCCTGATTCAGGGCCACGTCGGACGCGGCACGTTTATCAAGGGCAACGGCAACGGGCTGAAGATTTCGCCTCCTGCGCCTCCGGTGCTGAATGGAAACGGGGGAATCCGGTGGGAACTGCTCTTCGCGGATGAACGCGGGGAAGAGGTCCTTAGCCGCCTCACTGCCAATGTTCCGGAAGATGCGCTCTCTTTTGTGATGGCGCGCCCCGCGCAGGAGTTCTTCCCCATCGAGGAACTGCAGACCTGCGTGAACGCGGTGCTTCGGCGCGAAGGCGCGGACGTTTTGAATCTTGGCCCGTCGGATGGCTATCCACCTTTGAAAGAGGTGCTGCTCGAGATGCTGCATCACGACGGCATCGCGGCCAAAGATGAAAACCTGCTCATCACCGATGGTTGCCAGCAGTCGTTCGACCTGATCAGCAAGGCGTTTGTGCGTCCGGGGGATTCCGTGATTATGGAAAACCCGACGTATCCGGGAGCGGTGGCGATCTTCCACGGTGCACGCGCGCGGTGCCTAAGTGTTCCGATGAGAACGCACGCGGAGCCGGGGACGCCGCTGGGACTTGACCTGGAGGCGCTGGAAGCGACGCTGGCGGCGAACCGCGTCAAACTCATATTGCTCACGCCGGACTTCCAAAATCCGACAGGAACGTCGATGCCGCTGGCGTCGCGGCGCAAGGTGTTGGAGCTTGCGGGGCGGCACCAGGTCCCGGTAGTGGAGGATCACATTTACGCACGGCTGCATGCGCGCGAAGAACGCATTCCCTCGCTGAAGCAGCTCGACCGCTCGAACCTGGTTATTCATATCGACAGCTTTGCGAAAGTGGCTTTTCCCGGCTTGCGGGTCGGATGGATTGTCGCTCCGGCGGCGGCGATGGAACGATTGCGCGTGGTGAAGCAGACGACCGACCTGCACACCGATCAGCTGGCGCAAGCGACGCTCGCGGAATTTCTGCGGCGCGGACTTTTCAGCAAGCACCTCGCCAAGATGCGCAAGGTTTACACTTCGCGCCTGGCGGCATTGGATGAAGCACTGCGGAAGAACATGCCGGAAGGCACGCGCTGGACACGGCCGGAAGGCGGCATGTGTCTATGGCTAGAGTTGCCGCCGGGATTCGATGCCAGCGAATTGCTGATCCACGTGAAAGAACGCGGCGTGCTGTTTGCGCCGGGGCGGTACTTCTACGTGCAAGCGCCGCTGCCGAACACGTTGAGGCTGGGATTTGCCAGCTTGGATGAAAAGCAGATTGCGCGCGGCGTGGCCACGCTGGCGGAATTGCTGAAGATTGAAATGCGCAAACGGCAGCGCGGGGTGCGCCGAGCGGAACGCAGCCGAGTGGCGCTGGTGTGAAAAAAAGTTTCAGTTGTCGGTCTGCAGTTGTAAGTGAGAAGAGAAACACTTCGATGTGGCAAAGATGGCCGGTCGACATGAAGCGATAGAGGATTGGTACCTTGAGCGAGACGGTTACGCTGGCGCCGAATCCGGCGAATAAATGCTTTGGATGCGGCGGGGATAATGCCGGCGGCATGAAGTTGACGTTTGAGCAGGACAACGTGAATCGCAAGATCGTCGGACGGTTTGTTTTGGGTGAGCGGTATCAGGGCGGCGGCGGATTTGCGCATGGCGGAATTATTGCGACGCTCCTGGATGAGGCGATGGGGAAGGCTTGCCGGTTTCGCGAGGTTCGAGCGGTGACCGCGGAACTGAGGGTGGAATACCTGAAACCCGTCAACGTGCAGGGTGAAATTGTTGTGGAGGGGCGCGAGACGGAGCGGAAGGGAAGAAACCTGTTCATGACCGGCGAGATTCGCAATGGGGCCGGCGAGGTTCTGGCGCGCGGCAAAGGCCGGTTTGTAGTCATCGGGCAGAAGTGAAAAAGATTTGACGGTGCAACAGCGTCGAGAAGTTCAAGCTGCGAGAGGAGACCTAAGATGGACGCGAAGAAGGTGAATGGAAGCGGCAACGCAAGCAAGGGATCGAATGAATGGCGCGTGAAGGTCGGCCTGGCGGAGATGCTCAAGGGCGGGGTGATCATGGACGTCACCAATGCGGAGCAGGCGAAGATTGCCGAAAAGGCCGGCGCGTGCGCGGTGATGGCGCTGGAGCGCGTGCCCTCGGATATTCGCAAAGAGGGTGGAGTGGCGCGCATGGCGTCGATAAAAGTGATCCGCGAAATCATGGCCACGGTGACGATTCCGGTGATGGCCAAGGTGCGCATCGGACACTTCGCGGAAGCGGAAGTGCTGCAGGCGCTGGAAGTGGACTTCATCGACGAGAGCGAAGTGTTGACGCCGGCCGACGAAGAAAATCATATCTGGAAGCACGATTACCGCGTGCCATTTGTTTGCGGCGCGCGCAATCTGGGTGAAGCGCTGCGGCGCATAGCGGAAGGCGCGGCGATGATTCGCACCAAGGGCGAAGCGGGCTCCGGAAACGTGGTGGAGGCGGTACGGCACATGCGGGCGATCGTCAGCCAGATGAAGAAGCTGACCACCATGCGAGACGACGAGCTGATGCGTGAAGCGAAAGAGCTGGGTGCGCCGCTCGAACTGATTCGCCAGATCGCCAAGACCGGCAAGCTGCCGGTGCCGAATTTTTCGGCGGGCGGCATCGCCACTCCGGCAGACGCGGCGCTGGTGCGGCGCCTGGGCGCGGAAGCGGTATTCGTCGGATCTGGCATTTTCAAGTCCAGCGATCCCGAGGTACGCGCGAAGGCCGTGGTGAAGGCGGCGACGCATTTCGACGACCCGAGGATTGTGCTCGAAGCTCACGAAGAGCTGGGCGAAGCCATGAGGGGACTGGATGTTCGGCAGATGGAAGGGAAGGACATGTTGTCCACGCGTGGGTGGTGAAGAAAAAGTTCTCAGTTGTCGGCGATCGGTTTTCAGTTGGACGCAATTGCGAAAGAGAAGTTCGATAGGGTACGGTTTCGTTTTTCAAAGGAACCGTGATTTAGGGAATGGGATTCGGAGCCAGTAGAGTGAAGATCGGGATTCTGGCGGTGCAGGGAGATTTTGAGGCGCACGCGGCGATGTTGGCGCGGCTGGGCGCGGAAACGGCGGAGGTGCGCACTCCCTCGCATCTTGAGGGCTGCGACGGCCTGATTTTGCCGGGCGGCGAGAGCACGACGCAGTTGCAGTTCCTGCGGGAAGAGGGCCTGGCGGACGCCATTGGGGAATTCGCGAAGCAGGGAGGAGCAATCTTCGGGACGTGCGCCGGAGCTATACTGCTCGCCACGGAAGTGCGGAATCCGCGGCAGGATTCGTTGAAACTGCTGGATATGACCGTGCTGCGGAATGGCTACGGGCGGCAAATCGCGAGCGACGTGGTCAGCGGCCCAACGAAACTGAAGAAGGAACCGCTGGAAATGGTTTTCATTCGTGGCCCTATCATTGAGCGCGCTGGCCCGGGCGTCGAAGTTCTCGCGGAGTACGCCGGGAAGCCCGCGCTGGTGCAACGGGACCAGATTATGGCGGCCACCTTTCATCCTGAATTGACAGACGACACCACGGTGCACGAACATTTCCTCGGTCTTGTAGCGGCAGGAACGAGTTAAGCGGCGGGCAGCGCGAAGTCCTAATTGTGAAAGAAGGAAAGAAGTCAGATTCGGGTGCCAGGCGTTCAAGCCGGACGAAGGTTTTGTTCGTGTGCCTGGGAAATGCCTGCCGGAGTCCCATGGCCGAAGCCATCGCCCGTTATGACGCCGCGGATGTGATCGAACCCTCCAGCGCGGGTTTGAACCCGATGGGATCTATCGCCGAGCAAACCAAGCAAACGTTGATGCTAAATGGCTACTCCGCAAACGGGCTGACTTCCGATGCGCTCACTCGCGAGGCTGCGGATGCAGCGGACATCATCATCAACATGACCGGCAGGCAGGGGGAAGAAACCCTCTGGGATCAGAAGAAAGTCGAGGACTGGATGGTGCAAGATCCTTATGGCGCTACGCCGGAGACGTATCAGAGGGTGTTCGAAGGCATCAAACGGCGCGTAGACCAGCTTGCTGCGGGCCTGAGAGAGAAGCGAGAGCACAAAACAGCGGAAAAATAGGAGTGGCGTTGCGGCGAGAAAAGACAAGCGTATCGCAGGAAGATTATCTGAAGGCGATTTGGGAGATGCTGGAAGAGGACCACACGCCCATCAGCGCGCGACTCGCCGAGGAATTGAAAGTTACTCCTCCCGCGGTGACCGCCGCGTTGAAGCGCATGACGCGCGACGGACATGCGCGCGTGGAGCGCAGCGGGAAGATCGACCTGACGCAAAAAGGCAGAAAGGTTGCCGAACACCTGGCGCTGCGGCATCAGCTCGCCGAGATGCTGTTGACGGAAGTAATCGGGCTGTCCTGGGCGAAGGCTCACGACGAGGCGGAGCGGCTGGAACACGCGATTTCTCCGGAAGTGGAAGCGCTGCTGCTCAAGCGATTTGAAGACAAGAAGAGTTGCCCGCATGGCGTGCCCATGCGCGGGGGAATCGCGCAGCTTCGAAAACAGGGTGCGGTGCTGCTCGCCGATTTGCGCGCGAAGGAAGCGGGCGAGATTGTTTGCGTTTACGAGAAGGACGCGCAGTTTCTGGAATTCCTCGAGGGGCTGCGCTTGCGGCCATCCACCACTGTCGAAGTGCTGAAGCGCGAGTACGATGAAACGATGACGCTGCGTTCCAACGGGAAGACGATGCACCTCGGAAAACCTGCCACAAGCCGCATCTGGGTGCGGCGTCTCCGCGCGTGAACACATAGTTTTAAGTTGTTCGTTCTAAGTTTTAGTTCTCAGTGCCAGAGATTTCCTGTCAGTCTCAGCTTTCCTAGGCCCCCCTGTTCTTCATAAGTTGCATCTAAAAGACTTAGGGTTTGTGTAAGTGGTTTAGAATCACCACTTGTGGGTTGGTTTGTAAGTGTTGCATTTAAATAGGTGGAGGGTGTTGTCTGATGCGGATTCTTGCCTGAACAGGGAGAAAGCAAAGGGGGAGAAAAGAAGGAAAGTGATTATCGCAGTGTGGTGCAGAGACGCAGAGGACGCTGAGCCTAGGAAGAGAAAGGTGGCACGGACGGCTGATACGAGTGGTCATTGGCTAGAAAATGGGCCGGAGGAAGATGCCGGCGCTACGAGCTAAAATAAAAACGCCCCGTGAGACCGGGGCGTAATGCTGACCAAGGACATTCTATCGGAATGATGCTGAACCTGTCGAGGAAAATGCTGGTTATCTGGTTATCGTTTGGCGCTCGTGTCGAATGGCTTCGGTTTGTGTCGCGATTGAGTTGAATCTACCCCCCTTTGCTCACGACAGAAACGCGAAGGATGAGGACCCGGCACGACTTCCGTCTGCGTTATGCCCCGTGCGCTTTCGCACCGCCCGGTGCCTTCGCCGCCAAAATCTCGATCTTATGCACCTCCGGTGCCTTCACAAACAACTCCTGCGCTTTCGCGAACAGCGCCTTCGCGATCTCGCCGTTCAAGTGCGCTTCCCGCCCCTTCTCATCCGCAAACGTGTCGAAAATTCCAAATTTCGGTCCCCCGAGCTTCACCGCGTACCACGTGAGCGTTCCCTGTTCCTTCTCCGCCAGCGCCTGCGCCGATTTCAAGAACTCGGCCACCGTCTGCTCCTTACCCGGCTTCGCTTCCACCTGTGCCCAAATTGCAAGTTTTGACATGATCGATACCTCCAACCAGTTGGATGCCGCCTGCCACGAAGGGGTGTCATCATCCCTAGCGAGAATCGCCCGCTGACCGAGGTTGCACACGAAGTGCTAGTCAAGGATGGATGGATGTCGACAAAGAAGACTGCACGCTTTAGAGCAGGCTCTATGAGTGGGGCTGGAGGAGTTGCCATAAAACAATAACCCCGTCCGAGTGCCTTGCGGCGCGTCAGACGTGGAGCAATTCAACTGCCACGTTGCTTCAACGAAGAGGAAAAAGCAAGCGAAGGTTAACCGGATGACCTTGCGGTCGCGAACAAGGCCGCCTCGCGGTCCAGATCGGCTTGGTCAATCACGGCCAGGGGGACTTGGTGTTGGCCTAGAAAATCTTCCGTCTCGACACGAGAAAGCCCCAGCATTTCCGAAACCTGGTATAGAGTCAGAGTTTGCTCGCGGTAGCCCTCTAAAGCGAGCGCCTCGAGGGCGCGGCGGGACACATCGCCACCGGAAGCTGAAAGCCGCTTGGCGACGTCGTCAGGAATGTGTAGAGTGACTTCCATTTCTAAAGTCTAGCATGAGAAGGATACTAACGGACTTTGCTTCGCTCTCGCCGCTACCAAGGGGCAGGCCCGCTGACGAATTCCCGATAGGGGAAACAAGCGGAGCTGCCGGGTAAGGCGGGAGGGAAACAAAGCGAGAGTCAGTCTGGTCTGCGCAAGTCAAGACCCGCAGCCTTTAAACCGAAGGATGCGGCAGCCGGCTGTCTAATGATGGAGGACGGCAGTTATGAGGAAATGGCTCTTGGTGCTCGGATTGGCTGGTGCCGCCTGGATGAGCTTTGTTTTGTACCTAGGGTCTCTGCGGCTAGCAATGATCACCAATTACCCTGGCTTTTCCTTGGCGAGGTGGTGCGTACACTACGGAGGTACCGCTCCATCTTTGTGGACCCTGTGGATGTTTAATGGCTTGCTCGTGCTAACGAGTTCTTTTGAGTGGGTAATTGTGGGCATCATTGCATGGGGAATAGCACGGCGATTCTCAAAGTAGCCTATTGGGTGTAGGAAAAACTGGCTTGGAATTTGGGACGGGCTAGAACATGCTGGCCAGCGCAGCAAAACTCGCAGCCTTTAAACCGAAGGCTGCGGCACCCGGCCATTTAACCCTTGCAGGTCAGACCGATTTTGCAGTTTTCAATCAGCAGTGATCGCTCTAGGATGCCTGTAGTTAGCTTAATTTTCGCAGACAATTGAGTCAAGGGTTTCGGAGAATCATATATTGCCGTTGGTAATTTTCCGTTGACAATTGGGTTCACGACGCTCAACGCTGCGACAAAATTATTCTGGCTGCTTGCCGGAACCTTGTCGCAGCGGACTCGATACGTTCGATTCGTCTTTCCGGAGAGCGAAACTATTTGGCCGTTTTTATCTACCGCAATAACCTTGTAATTGTCTCCTGTCGTATGGACAGGTCCGGCTGGAATACCGCCCTCCGCTCTGAGAGTACCGTTTTCATCCACTGTAGGCTTAACGCCCTGTATTCTTTGAGAATTCACCCCGAATGGCTTCCATTGCGGACTATCGTGCATGACGCGAGACCTGATTGCTGCCTCAAATCTTCAAACATTAGGTCGGTGGTGATTTCGATATCGAGGTTGCTGTAATCGTCTTCGCTTGCGTTACGAACGGTTAAATCGAGTTCAGCATATTCCTTGCGCCATTTTATCCCGCTCACCACTGAGCCTTCGCCGTATGTCGGTACTCTTGAGACTCCCTCCAATTCGATTTTGGCCGGCCTTAAAATCCACAGCGAGAAAAGGCCAACGAGTCCGACTGCGAGAATTACTGCGACTGGAGTCTGCGCCCATTTCCAACGCGCGTGAAATATCGATCTAACGAGATGAAGAGCGATGTATATGAGCAACGCGAGCATGAAAACGAGCAGTCGTGTGACTATCAGCATCGTTTCCGGCGGGGCCAGGACGAGAAAAATTGCCACTGCCAAGGCAATGAATACAGACGCGTATTCCCAACGAAAAGGCACTTTCTTGCCTTCCAAGAGGAGTTTGGCGGCTTCTCTAGACTCAGCCCTGCGTTGTTGACGGGTGTTCAAGTCTTCATCAGTCTCCGACCTTGGGTCGAATTGTATCCCCTGCCTTAATCCAAAGAAAAATAATCCCATGTTGGAATCGGGGGACAGACGGGACGTTTTCTGATACTTGTTTGTTACGGCACGTTTGGTTCGCAATTTTCCGTATTCCGAAAGAGATCGTCCAGGCACGATGTGGCGCGGCGCAGAGCGCTTTCATGGTTCTTGACATATCATGATCTGTCAAGTTACCATGATTTTGTCAAGGGGAGTGCTTTTATGTCGCAGACCCGCGAGAAATTCGCCACCCAAGTCAATTCCAAAATCTTATCGGCGGTGCGCGCACTGGCCGACGAGGAGGGCCGCCAGCTTCAAGCCCTCGTGGATGAGGCGCTCGCCGACCTTATCGAAAAACACAAGAACGCCAAGCCGCGCTCGCACGTCATCGGCGCGTACCTGGCCAGCCACGAAAAATATGGCCCGTTATACAAGAAGCTCGCTCGATGACCGACTATCTGACGGTGGCCGAAGTGCTGGCCATGCACGCCGATCAGATTGAACGCTATGGCGGCTCTCCCGGCGTCAGGGACCAAGGTTTATTGGAAGCCGCGCTGTACCGGCCCCAGACGGGCTATTATGCCGATCTCATCGAGGAAGCTGCGGCGCTCTGGGAGAGCCTGGCGCAGAATCATTCCTTTGTCGATGGCAACAAGCGGACGGCTTTCGCCGCCACGTATACTTTTCTTGCCATCAACGGCCTATACCTCAGGGCGGACTCCGAAGAGACGTACCTTTTTATCGCCGACCTTTACAAGGTCAACCAGTTCCGATTCGACAAACTCGTTCCCTGGCTGCGCGCACACGTGGAAAAGACGACCTAACACCCACAAGCGACGGGGAAGCGCAGCATGCTGCGCCACTACAAGGGAGTGTCAGAAACTAGGATCAGGATTCGGAAAGGACGCGTTTGTAGTAGCGCTCGCAGGCGGAGACGAGGTCGCAGGCGCAGAGGGTTTTTTTGGCGCGGACTTCCCGCCACTAAACGATGAGCTGCGGTACGCCGTGCCGGGTGAACATTAGAACGAGGTTAGCGTCGGGCATATAAGAAAATGTCGCGAACGGCCTGACGGATGGCTTCGTCGGTCCAATCTGGGTGTTCCGCGCGCAAGGCAGCTGCCTTTAGTTGCCGGGCGGAATAGTACAGCCGTTCGGCCGCCCGCAATTTCTGCGCCGGCGACATGGCTTGCAGAATCTTTTGCGCTTCGGTTTTCATCACGGCATCCGATTTCATAGACCAATCTAAGACGGTTAGCCTGCTTACTGAAAGGGGTTACTTTCGTTCATCGAGAAGGGCTTTGAGGCGGGCGTAGCCGGCGCGGCTCACCGGCAAGCGCGTGCCGTCGGTGAGAATCGCAAGGCGGCTGTCCTTGCCGTACGGCTCGATGCGCACGACGCGTTCCAGGTTCACGATGTAAGAGCGGTGGATGCGCACGTAGCTGTCCGGGTTGAGGCCTGCTTCCAGGCCGGCGATGGTTTGCTGCTTAAGGTGCTTCTTCCCCTGAGTGGCCAGCGCCACGTAGTCGTCCTGGGCCTCCGCGTAGTCAAGCTTGGCAACCGGAATCAGCGTAACCTTCGTGCCGTCCTTCACGACCAGGCGTTCCTGAAATTGTTGCGGCGGCCGCGCGGAGGCCGCGAGTTCGTGGGCGGGCGGCATTTTCCCAGCCAGCCGGCTTTTCGCTCTTTGCAGTGCCGCATCAAAGCGCTCGCGTCCGATGGGCTTCAATAGATAGTCGACGGCGTGGACATCGAAGGCGCGCATCGCATATTGGTCGTAAGCGGTCACAAAAATGACGGGGACTTCGGTGCCAATCAGCTCTAAAACATCGAAGCCCGTCAATTTGGGCATCTGCACGTCGAGAAAGATCAAATTCGGTTTGTGTTCCGCGACGGCCTTCACGGCTTCTATGCCGTTCGCGCATTCAGCGGCGATTTCAATTTCCGCATGGGATTGCAGAAACTCGCGAATGACGTGACGCGCGAGCTCTTCGTCATCGACGATGAGCGCCTTCCATCGTTTGTCCTGCGACTGGCTCACTCTTTTTCCTCGCTTTCCGCGGGAATGGACAAAGTGACTTGAAAGCGCTCGCCTTCGGTGTTTACGCGAAAGTTGGCATCCTTTCCGTAGCGCGCTTCCAGCCGTTGTTGAACGTTTTTCAGCCCCAAGCCTCCCAAGCGGCGGGGCGGGGCTTCCGGATCCCATGAATTCTCGACGAGGATGGCCAACCGTCCGTTCTGCCGCTGCACGGCCAGGCGCACATCGCCGCCTTCGGGAAGACCGGCGATGCCATGTTTGACGGCGTTCTCCACGAGCGGCTGCAGCAACAAGGGCGGCAGCAGGCAGGCCTTGGACTCCTCCTGAATCTCCTCATGCATCGTCAAACGCGCGCCAAAGCGGACTTTCTCAATGGCCATGTATTTTTGCAACAATTCCAATTCCTCGGAAAGGCGCACCGAGGTTTTTTCACCCAAGCCCAGCGTCAACCGCAAGAAATCACCGAGCAGAACGCACATGTCACGCGCACGAACCGGATCGATGCTGGTCAGAGCACTGATGGAATTCAGGCTGTTGAACAAGAAATGCGGATTGATCTGGGCTTTCAGAGCTTTGAGCTCCGCGTCGCGTGCCTGGATGCTGGTTTGCATGGCGCGCGCCTCAACCTCGTGCGTAGCTTCTTGGGCCAGAGAAACATAGTGGAACGAAACGGCCAGCAGGTAGAACACGCATCCTGCCCCATAGACAATTGCGGTTCTTTCCGCAAAACGGGCTTCGATGCCTTGCAGGGCGGGCACGAAGGACAAGGCACGGGCCAGAAGTATTCCGGCCCCGAGCCACAGCAGGCTGAGGATTTGCGCGGCCACGAGATGCGTCGCCAGAAGCCTCCAGATCAACGTTCGTTGGATGGGCGCAATCCGGCACGAATACCAAGCCGGCAGAGAGATCAATTCGCCGATCATTGCCAGACCAAAGCCGAGAATCCCGGCCTGCAACCACGTCAGACCGCCCGGGGTGTGCAGAACGAAGGCAAGGACGGCGGCAATGGGCAGAGCGGCAACTCTGTAAATTCGGTGCTGATTTTCTAGTGCGGTGTTGAGGTTCATGGAGGCGTCTCAGTTCTTGATTTCGACGCCCCCGAAGATGACCGCGCCGGAGAGGACCAATACTCGCGTCGGGAGAACGGTGGGCGGACGAGATCCCCGCCGCAAGGTCTTGTCCGCGATGCCGCCGAAAATGGGTGTGCCGCGAAAGGCCACTTGCCACGTCTCCGGCACGCGAAGTTCGACGCCGCCGAAGATGGCGTTGATTTCCAG